>Ga0247720_100070_pt1 | contig 47873 bp, 40 predicted proteins | sample MSEWel2015_12_15_FD_189078 | JGI IMG/M metagenome (GOLD analysis project Ga0247720, IMG submission 189078) | Subsurface sediment microbial communities from gas well in West Virginia, United States - MSEEL Well Study Marcellus 3H_2015_12_15 | ecosystem: Environmental > Terrestrial > Deep... | reverse complement strand
CGAAGAACAGATTAACTCCTTCTTTTTTACATTCATTTTTATATTTGTGTTCATCGGTTTGGTTGTTTTTCGACAATAGGTTTAAGAAATTTTATTTAGAACCGATACTTTTTGTGGGATAATCATATATACAACTATTATGGGGAGAACATGTATATTTCCAGATTTGGCTATATTTCTCCTATTTGGAGCCGTGAACTAACTCTGAAGCTCATGAAAATAGCCGATGAAGAAAATTGGGATTTGGTAGTTCATGACTGTTCCAACTATACGAAATTTGCCAGGGGATTAAATTGGGGCAGCAAAGCGGGTATGGCGTTTGGGGCCAGCAATTATGGCTGTGAGTTTTCCAGGATTCCATACGAATTTTTTATACCAATATTAAGCGATGACAGTTTTAAATTTCTAAGTGAAGAAGAATTGCCCGATGATTATAAGCCAGAATCGATTAGCCTATGATACGTGATATTGATATCACCGGTGCCGAATTTAATGGGTAATAACATATGATCAGCTTGGTTTCTTATTGACGATAAAAAAGCAGTGCTTTATAATTAATATGAACACGTTCATTTAGAGGGAAACCATATGCCAAAGTTAATAAAAAATGCAAAAGAACTCATTTTAGAAACCTCTGAGAAGTTATTGTTTCAGGTGGGCTATAAGGACTTTAAAATTCGAGAAATAGCAAGGCGTTGCGGAATTGCGTCGGGTACCATTTTCAATTATTTTACCAACAAGGAAATGCTAATTACTGCTATAATGGCTAGAGATTGGGACAATCTTCTTGCCGATATAAAAAGGGAATGCGACTTGGCAACTGATATCGCTACAGCTGTTAGCATCATCTACAAAGGTGTTAGGTCGTTTGTCGAAAAATATGAGTCGATTTTCGTAGATTATCCTGGGAATATTATTGGCCAGTTTAGAAAGTATCACTTGACGGTGCGACAGCAAATTACCGATATACTCAGCAACTTGTTGTCTCGCTTAAATAGAATGGAACCTTTGCCGGTAATTTCTATTTTTGCAGAAGCCATTTTGGCAAGTTCCGCACAAAAGGATATAGATTTGCAAGCTCTGCTGCAATTTACATCCTTATTGTTTCCGCCAGTGGCAGAATGATCGTGTAGTTCATAGCGTTTTTGCCTCCCCTAAACCTGGGTTTAGGGGATATTTTTGTTAGATTAAAATGGCGATGTATCCAAGTATGAGAAGGCTTGCGATGGATGAGGATTGGTGAGGTAGAGCTGATTATCGTATGCTGAAGCATAATTCATATCAGGAGGTGCAATAACATGGGCGCTTTTGTGAAGTTTGAAAATGTGAGCAAGGTATATCAAACGGGATATGTAAAGATATCTGCTTTGCGCAACGTTTCCTTTGAGATAGAAGAGGGAGAAATCTGCGTCATCGTAGGGCAATCGGGTGCCGGCAAGACGACGCTTCTTAATATCTTAGGAGGTATGGATACCCTGACTTCCGGAAGAGTGATTATGGGTGATAAGGAGATTTCCTCCCTAAACAAGCATGAATTAACTAAGTTTCGGCGCGAGGATATCGGTTTTGTATTCCAATTTTATAACCTTATCCCCAACCTTACAGCCCTTGAAAATGTGGAGATTGTAACGCAGATGGTAAAGAATCCCCTTTCTGCAAGGCAGATGCTTGAAAGTGTAGGCCTGGGAGATCGACTTCATCATTTTCCAGCTCAGCTTTCCGGTGGGGAACAGCAACGGGTAGCTATTGCCAGAGCTCTTGCCAAAAGGCCTAAATTGCTGCTATGCGATGAGCCAACCGGGGCTTTGGATTACCAAACTGGAAGGCAGATTCTAAAGCTGTTGCAGGATCAAAGCAGGCAAAACGGTATTCCAGTGGTCATAGTCACTCATAATTCCGCACTTACCGCCATGGCAGATCGCGTCATACATCTAAAAAGCGGAACGGTGGTTTCAGTAAAGAAAAACGACAAACCTTTATCGATAGAGGAGATAGAGTGGTGATGATGCGAAAATCCGCGTGGTATAAGAATAACTTTCGAGAAATAAAGCATTCATTGGAACGCTACCTTGCCATCGTGGCTATCATCGCCCTGGGTGTAGGCTTTTTCTCAGGACTAAAGATTACAAGGTCTGCCATGGTGAAAAGTTTGGATACCTATGCCTATAGTCAGAAAATGTACGATTTTCGACTCATCTCCACGCTAGGATTTACAGAAGAGGATGTGCAATACTTCGCTCAACTGGAGGGAATGACGGCCGAAGGGGCTATATCCATGGATTTCATTGCGGATATAGGGACGGAGAATGAAGTGGTTTTAAGAGCCCATTCCATAACCGAGAAAGTCAATAGGTTAAACATCCTGTATGGAAGGATGGCAGAGACAGGGAGCGAATGCGTAGTGGATTCTCGCTTTTTTTCGCCAGATATGCTCGGCTCAAAGATTCGTGTTTCTTCCACCAACGACGATGACACCTTAGATGCCTTTACCTATGATGAATACACGATTGTAGGAATTGCCAACTCACCAAATTACCTGAATTATGACCGTGGGACTACCAGCCTTGCAGGCGGCTCGGTGTATGCCTTCATATACATACCCGAAGATGGATTTTCAGTGGATTACTATACTGAAATCCTAGTTCGTTTGGATGGTTACAGGGAAGTATACAGCGATGAATATGAGGATGCAATCTCTGAAAAGGAGATGGTTTTGAAGGAACAATTGGAAGAGAGAGGGAAGAAACGCTATCAGGACATTGTGGATGAAGCCCGCCAAAAGGTATACGATGCACAGAAGGAATACGATGAGGCTTATGAGAAATATCTAGCCGAAAAGGCCGATACCGAGGAGAAGCTCAATCAGGCTTGGGAGGAGCTCGAACAAGCCAGACAAGAAATCGAAAAGCAGGAAAAGAGATTAAAAGATGCGCAACAAAAGATAGCAGCGGGAGAAAGGGATTACCAAAAATCGGTGCAGGATTATGAGAAGGCCATCGAGGAATATGAGCAGGAGAAAGCAAAGATACTAGCCGAGCTGAAATCACGCCAAGAGGAGCTGGATAAAAATCGCACTTCTGTGGTTTCTGCCATGAAACAGATTGAAAACAGCGGCGTGCTCAACCAGTATCATCAGCTTTCCGAAACCATTCGCTCTCTAGAAGAGATGCTGTCCCGCATTGGCAATTCGGAGAGCCAGGAATATGCGGCCATTGAGGCACAGCTCAATCAGGCAAGGATGGCACTAGTTCAGATAGAAGAAACGGGCATCATTGATCAATATGCCGAACTTCAGGAGGCGCTTGCGCAGATCGATGCGGGGCAAAAAGAGCTGGATCAGGCTAAAGAGGAAGCTAACCGCAAGCTATCGGCTGCAGAGGCACAGCTGGCAGAATTAAAATCCAAGCTGGATTTTGCCAGAAATGAAATAGATAAAAACAAGCGGGAGGCCCAAAAGGGATGGAAGGCTTTGGAGAAAGGTAAGGCCGAATATGAAAAAGGCCTTGCTGATTATGAGGTCGCCAAAAAAGAAGCAGAAGAGGCATTTGCTAAAGCAGAAGAAGAGCTTAGAGAAGCCAAGAAAGAAATTGATGATGCATGGAAGAAGGTAGACGATATTCCTAAGCCCAAGGTTTATGTGCTTACACGGAAACAGAATATAGGATATATCAGTTTTGAAAACGATTCTGCCATTGTAGAGGGAATTGCGAAGGTCCTTCCGATTTTCTTCTTCCTGGTGGCAGCATTGGTGTGTTCAACCACCATGACCAGAATGGTTGATGAACAGAGGACGCAAATAGGTACTTTAAAGGCTCTGGGATACAGCGATGGTGCCATTATTAGAAAATACACTTTTTATTCTGGCAGCGCGGCTATTCTTGGATGTACAATAGGATATATATTGGGAACCAAGTATTTCCCTCTTGCCATATGGGAGGCCTATAGCATGCTATATGGCTTTTCATCTATCGAATATGTATTTGATGCATCGCTAGCAGCAATTTCATTGGGTGCGTCTTTGCTTTGTTCTGTTGGTGTAACCTATATTTCTTGCAAGGCTGAATTGATGGAAGTGCCGGCCCAGCTTCTTCGGCCAAAGGCACCCCAACCGGGGAAACGGGTGTTGTTGGAATATATACCGGCACTTTGGAATCGAATCAGTTTCCTCCATAAGGTATCGATACGCAATATATTGCGCTATAAGCGGCGGTTTTTCATGACCGTGCTTGGCATTGCGGGATGTACGGCTTTGGTAGTAGCGGCAATGGGTGTTAGAGACTCCATTCGCAATATTGTAAATGACCAATTTGATACCATTACAATATATGATTACACTATTTCCTTTACCGAAGCGCAGAGCGAACAAGAAAGGGAGAAATTCGTCCAGGAGTTTTCGAATGTATTATCACAATGCGTCTTCGTCTGCACCGATGAAATGGAAGTGGTACAAGGGGATCGCGTCAAGAAGGTTTCTGTCGTTGCAACCGATGACCCTGACATTACAAAGGTTATCGCCTTGTATCTCAACGGAGAACCTGTGCCTTATCCGGACTTTGGACAGGTGGTCATCAATGACAAGCTGGCAGAGGAGTTTGGCTTAACTCAAGGGGATACCATTACTATCAGATATAATGGAGTTGATATGGTAGAGGCAAAAATTAGCGGTATATTTGAGAACTACGTTGGCAACTACCTGTTTATGACTGCTGAGACATACGAGGCACTATTTGGGAAAGAAGCTCTATATAAAAATGCGTATGCCAAGACCGACCAGAAAGACCTTTATTCAGTTTCAGCGCAGCTATCCAAAGGGAAAGGTGTGGCTAGCGTATCTGTTCTCAATGACCTGAGGATAATGGTGAATAATATGATGCAGAGCCTGGACTATATCATCTGGTTGGTCATTGCCTGTGCAGGTACCCTTGGCTTTGTAGTGATCTATAATCTCAACAACATCAATATCATGGAACGTAACCGTGAGATTGCTACCCTTAAGGTCCTCGGTTTTTACCCGTGGGAGACCAGAAGCTACGTGTTTAGGGAAACCATCATTTTGACCATAATCGGCTGTATCTTTGGTTTGGGCTTTGGTAAGCTGCTTCACGAATTTGTCATGGATCAGATAAACATTGAGATGGTTTCTTTCAAGAAACAGATATTTGGTTTGAGCTATCTCATAGCAGTTATAGTCACTTTCATGATTACTTTCCTGGTAAACTTGATGCTTCAAAAGAAAATAGAGAAGATCAACATGGCGGAGTCCTTAAAGTCCATCGAATAATAAAGAAGTTGAAGCGTATGCTCCAACTTCTAGCCTGTCGACAGAGTGGATATGTAAATATCGGATATGAACGAGGTAGTAAGCACTATTGGGGAATATGAAGTAGATGCGGAGGCTTCTGCTACTTTGATTAGGGACTATGAAAATATTGTTTTTCTGGCATTGCTATATTTGGTCATTTCTTAAGAAGAATTCTGAAGGTAGTCGGATATTGGAAAGTGATTGATTGGAACAAGATGTGCCGCTGATAAAGTAATTAATACTAAATAATGGATTGTCTTGTGTGTGAGGTAGATGATAAAATTATTAAGAATAAACAAAATACCTTGAATTGTAGAAAATTGTAGAAAATATGTATATTTTTACTGATAAAAGAGGTGACGGCGATGTTACAAATATGGGAGAGTCTCTGCAAAGAGTTCACGCCCGAACAACTGAGCAAAGTTTTACGCAGGACGGTACCAGGTTTTAGGCCAATATATAATTCCCTTGATAGCCTTATCATAGATGATGTATTTGACAAGGCCGCTCAGATCGGCGTAATTGAACTGCCGGATACTCAAACCGTATTTGTAGGCGCTGTACACGTAAAAGGTGAACTTACCGCGCGTTCAGGAAAGCGAAAACAATATGACCTAGCTAAAAGAATTCTCAGACATGGTGATTTCAATGCCGGTATCTTTGCTTTCTATGATAATGCCGGTCGTTTTCGTTTCTCATTAGTAACAATTACCTACCATGGCACGAAGCGGCAGTATAGCACTTTCAGGCGCTATACCTTTTTCGTTGATCCAGAGCTGCCCAACAAGACCTTTTTACAGCAAATGCAGCGCGCCGATTTTTCGTCAATTTCAGGAATATTGGAGACCTTTTCCCTTGAAGCTGTCACGGATGAGTTTTACAAAAAATTCAAGAACAAGTTCGATGCTCTTGCTGCAGCTGTACAAGGTACCGACGACACAACGTTAAAACAAGATTTTGCACTGTTATTTGCTATTCGCATCATATTCCTGGGCTTCGTGCAAAAGAAAGGATGGCTTGATAATAATCGAAAATTCATACAAAATTTCTGGGAAGAGTACCGGCAATCAGGTAGTACCGATACGTTTTATAAAGATTGGCTGGAGCCACTTTTTTTCGAAGCTCTCAGCTCACCACCTGGACAGAAGGTGGCATATGGACATGCTCCGTTTTCTGCCAAAACACAAAAAGCTCTTCAGATGGCTCCCTATCTTAATGGCGAGTTATTCAAGCGCAAACATGGTGTGGACGACCTAGGGCTCTGGATTCCCGATGAACCCATAGGCGATTTCTTTGATTTTCTTTTTCAGTACAATTTTACCGTTGAAGAGAATGAGCTTTATGATGAAGAGCTAGAACTCAATCCCGAATTTTTTGGTATCATCTTCGAACGTATCACAAACAAGGATCAAGGGGCAGTTTATACACCGCGGCTGGAAGTGGACTTTATGTGCCGGCTGGCTCTGGTTAAGTGGCTGGAGCAAACTACTGACATCGAAAAAAAAGACTTGTACCGCCTTTTCTTCAGAGAAGCTGGTACTGGAGAAGCTTCTGATGAATATCAGAAGCAAGGGGATTTCTCTCCCAGTGAAATTCGAACGTTAATTGAACGTCTGGAAAATGTTACTATATGCGATCCGGCTGCTGGATCTGGAGCTTTTGAAGTAGGCATGCTACAGGTCTTAGAGCAGGTGCTGGAAAATCTGTATTCCCGTAACAACACCCCCGAAGATCTTAAAAATAAAGCTCTAGACCCGTATGAGCGCAAAAAAGCCATTATAGCTAATTCACTCTACGGTGTGGAGGTTAAGCGGTGGGCGGTGTGGATAAACCATCTGCGCCTGTGGTTGACTCTTTTTGTGGATATGCCCGATGATCTAAAAGGTTCGTTTGAACCATTACTCCCCAACTTAACCTTTAAAGTACGGACGGGGGACTCACTTGTACAGCGTATTGGCAGCAAAACTTTTCCAGTGCATGGGCATGCTGACCTGCCGCAACATATCAAGCGTAGAATTACACAGCTTAAACAGAAGAAACGCGATTATTTTTATAATAAAAACAAGGATTATGGCTTGATAGAGCAGGAAGAACTGGCAATTTTCCGCGCTATCCTGGATGAGGAAATCATGCAGCGGGAAAGACAAATCCGAGATGCAAATCGGGTTAAGCAAAAGCAATTAGCATTATTTGAAACAAATGCTGAACAAATGGAGCTGGATTTTAGTGAAGAATATGAAGCCTTACGTGCCAGATTAGAAGCCGAAATCGAGGATCTTAAGAACCAAAAGAAAAGTTTAAAAGATAATCGGCCTTTTATCTGGAATATAGAGTTTGCAGAGATCTTTTTCGACCGCGGCGGTTTCGACATCATTATTGGTAACCCCCCCTACGTGCGTCAGGAGGAGATTGTTGACCCTGATCCAAACCGTGGGCTTAAACCTCAGGCTTATAAAGATGCCTTATTGGAGATGTTGCGGCTTGATTTTCCCGATTATTTTGCCAAATCACGGGTACAGCTCGATAGCTTTAAAACGGGACGCAAACCCAGTGGCCGTTCAGATTTGTACACCTATTTTTATATTCGATCATTGCGTTTGCTGAATCACCATGGTGTGCACGTTTTCATTTGTTCCAATTCCTGGTTAGACGTAGATTATGGTACATGGTTGCAGGAATTCTTTCTACGTCAAGCACCGCTTTATTATGTAATTGAAAACCATGCCCGCCGTTCCTTTGCTCGTGCAGATATCAACACAGTTATCACTGTAGCTGGTGCGCCTAAAAGAGTTAATGAGAACCATATAGTGCGGTTCGTAGCCTTTAAGCGACCATTTGAAGATGTTATACTTTCTGACAATTTGCTTGCAATTGAACAGGCGACTACAATCTTGCGAAATAAAAGTTTTCGCGTATTTCCCATTACTGTAGGAGAGTTGTTGCGGGAAGGTTCGGAAATTGATCAGAATCTATCCCAGCTGGACAATCACGAAACATTTAGTATAAATCAGCTTGGAAAATACGTGGGTGACAAGTGGGGAGGCAAATATCTACGCGCACCTGACATCTTTTTCACCATCTTGGAAAAGGGTAGGGGCAAGCTTGTGCGCCTAGGTGATATCGCTGAGGTACGCTTTGGCATCAAAACTGGTGCCAACGAATTTTTCTATCTGGAGCCACTTGGTCCAGGTTCAAAGCCTGGCCTGCTTCGTGTACGTAACGGTGCTGGCTGGGAAGGGGAAATTGAAGAGGAGTTTCTTAAGCCAGTTATCAAAAGCCCGCGGGAGTGCCGAAGCATAATAATTAAGCCAGAAGAAGTGAAATACCGTATTTTTATGTGCCATAAGAGTAAGAAAGAATTAAAAGGAACAAATGCTTTGGCATATATCAAATGGGGGGAAGAAAGAAGATATTTTGAAAGATCAACCTGTCGAGCTAGATCTCAATGGTGGAACTTAGGAGTTCAAGAAAACCCAATTGCCATTTGGTTTAAAGCATTCAACAATACATTTTTAGTACCATTTATGCCCGATAATGATATATATGTAAGTGATAGATTTTATGTTATATATCCATCTTGCAAAGGGAATTGGATAATTGCTTTAAACAATACTTTAGTTGCTTTGTCGACAGAAATTCATGGTAGAGCAAACCTTGGTGAAGGTGCACTCGATAATATGACTTATGAAGCTGCAATTAACTATATAATAAACCCTATGTTATTGAATCAGTCTAAAATTAAAAATCGCGAGGTAAAAGATATCTTCACCGAATGCGGTATTGATCCAGAATCAGACGTTCCTATCGCCAAGCAGGAACCGAAACCACTGCCCGACCGCAAAGCGATAGATGACATTGTCTTTGATGCTCTGGGGTTAACTGAAGAAGAGCGTAAGGAAGTTTATCGTGCCGTTTGCCAATTGGTATGGGAACGCATTAGCAAGGCAAGGAGTGTGACTCGCAATGGCTAACAATTTTATAACTAACGCTCAACAGCGCAGTCTTAAAAGCCGCATTCATACTCTTATTAAACACAGCCAGGAATTGAAATTCCTGGTTGGTTTCTTCTATTTTTCAGGTTGGAATGAACTTTATGAAGCGCTGAAAACCCGTGATGACTTGAAAATAAAAATTTTGGTGGGGTTGGACATTGACTTGTACTTAGATAGGGTATTGGAGGTAGCTGATCCATATGCAGATAGCCGTACTCAACAGGAGCTTGTAGAGCGCTTTTTTACATCTCTTCGTACCGCGTTACAGGACGAGGCTTTGGATACCCAGGAGTTTTACGAACAAGTGTCCTTCTTCTTGCATCTTCTTGAAGATGGACGGCTGCAAATAAGAAAAACCTTTGAGCCCAATCATGCCAAACTCTACCTATTCCGACTGGATGAGGGTGGACGATCGCTTGTTAATGCTCCTGGACGCTTTATAACCGGTTCGAGCAATTTAACCCGCAGCGGCCTTTTAGGACAGCACGAGTTTAACGTGGAAATTGGAGATTACGGCTGGGAGGATGCTGAAGCATATTTTGATGATCTATGGGATACAGCCATCCCAATCAGTGAACTGGATGAACGCAGGGAACAGATTATCCACATCATTCGTCGCCAAACTCAAGTGGCTGAGGTCACACCGTTTGAAGCTTATGTTTTGGTTCTTAAAACTTATCTTGATCTGATGGAACAAAAGGTGCTTCGACCGCAGATCAAGCGGTTAATGGAAGAACGCGGTTATAGGATTTACCGGTATCAGGAAGATGCCGTGCAACAGGCATTAACCGTATTGGAAGAATACGGCGGTGTGATTCTGGCTGATGTGGTTGGGCTGGGTAAATCGGTAATTGCCAGTTGGCTGGCGCGGGAACGTGGTGGTCGAGGATTGGTTATCTGTCCTCCTGCGTTGATTGGTGATCGAAGAACAAAATCTACCGGTTGGTACAAATATCTTAGCGATTTTGACCTAAATGATTGGGAAGTTTATTCCTTGGGCGAACTGGATAAGGTGCAGGAATACCTTGCGAACTATGGTGACGATGTCAATACCATTATAGTTGACGAGGCACATCGTTTCCGGAATGAAGATACTGAAGCTTATGAACGCTTAAGCCAAATTTGTGCTAACCGAGGTGTTATTTTGCTTACAGCAACGCCTTTCAACAACGCTCCAGCAGATATTTTCGCTCTGCTCAAACTCTTTATTCCTCCAGGAAAATCAACTTTGACATTGGATGAGAAATTGGCAGCGCGATTTGCCCGCTACAATAGCGAATTTCGCAAATTGTCATATATCCTTCGTTACTATAATGCAGGAGGTGAAAAGCAGGCAAGGGCTGAAAGGTATTATTATGAAATTTTTGAACTTCAGTCTCCCATCGATGTTGTTCGAACTAAGCGTAGGGTTAAGCAGCTAGCGGATGAAATCCGCGCTGTCATAGAACCCATTGTCATTAGGCGCAATAGATTAGATCTAAAACGTGACCCGGTATATGCCCAGGAGCTTACTGCGCTTTCCGAAGTAGCAGATCCGATTGAACTTTTCTACGAACTAACTTCTGAACAATCGGCTTTCTACGACCGGGTTATTAAGGAATATTTTGGTGAGGATGGGCTTTTTCGGGGTGCAATATATCAGCCTTATGCTTATGAAAACCGTAGTGCATTGGCACGACTAGATGAAGAGGGCAACTTCACTTTTCAACAGCAGCGTAACCTGTACGAATTTATGCGTCGTCTGTTGGTTAAGCGTTTTGAAAGTTCCTTCGGTGCTTTTGCCAAAAGTGTTGAAAATTTTATCCGAATCCATAAGATTGTTTTGGCTTTTATCGAGAAGACAGGCAGGTACATCCTAGATAGAAAATTAATTGAGAAAATCTGGGAAGAGGATGAAGAGGTAATTGAGGAAGCGCTTCGTCAATTTGCTGAGCGACTGGCAGAGGAAGAAAATCTAAACCCACGTCACGACCGGGTTTATATCATAGCAGAATTTGATGAGCCAGAGCAATTTCTTAATGATATTCGGTCGGATCTGGAATTGTTCCAAAATATTGCTAATCAAATGAACGCCCTTGGCCTTGTAGCGAACGATCCAAAAAGCAAGAGCCTCATAAAAGAAATATGGAAGATTCTGGAAACTCCAACTGCAGTCGGTGAGCCACGTCGCAAAGTGGTTATCTTCAGTGAATACCAGGATACGGTAAAACACATTGCTCCGGCATTACAGAGCGCTTTTCCGGGACGTGTGCTGGTAGCCGAAGGCTCGCTAAGTAATAGCTTTTTTGATGTTCTTCTTGCTAACTTTGATGCTGGCTATCCAGAAAAAAAACAGCGCGATGACTTTGATATTCTAGTGACAACTGATAAGCTCTCCGAAGGGGTTAACCTGAATAGAGCCGGTGCCGTAATTAATTATGATATTCCTTGGAATCCTACCCGTGTAATTCAGCGATTGGGACGTATTAACCGTATTGGGCATAAGGTTTTTCAAACTCTGTATATCTATAATTTCTTTCCTACCGAGCAGGGTGCCGAAGTGGTTAAAAGTCGGGAAATTGCAGCGCAAAAAATGTTTTTAATTCATAATACCTTGGGAGAAGATGCGAAAATCTTTGCCCCCGAAGAAACGCCTTCTCCTGCTGAACTTTTCAAACGTATCAACCGAAATCCGGAGGAAGAGGAAGAGGAAAGCCTGCTTACCACAATCCGTAAAGAATTCTATGCTATTAAAGAGCGCTATCCGGATATTGTGAATGGATTGGCGGATTTTCCTGCTCGCGTTAAGACAGCAAAAGTGGCCGAGCAAAATCAAATACTGGTTTTCCGTCGAAAAGGTCTGCAGCTTTTCATTCACACCGTACCAGATACGGCCAGTGAAAAACTTGAAGTACATCCCATTACTTTTGAAGAAGCGTTGCCATATATTCGTTGCCATCCGGAAACGCCACGTCGGCCACTTAGTTCTAGATTTTGGCCTGCTTATGAAAAAATTAAGACTTTCCGAGAACAAACTCTATTACCTCACAGTGAACAATCGCTGCTTGTTAAGGCTGAGAACAATCTACGCAGCGCATTGGCAAACCATGCCTCAGAATTAGAAGAATATATTCCCTTTATACAAACGCTGCTGCGCGATTTAAAGGAATATCAAACCTTACCAAAGTACACACTACGTCGATTGACGATAATAGAGATGAACGGGAAGGTGTCCAAGAAGGGAATGGCGCGTTTTCGTGATGAGTTAGAAACTCTTCGTCGATCTCTGGGTGAAGATTATTTGAAACGTATTGAGCAACGAGTAAAAGACTTTCGCAGTGAAATTATCATTGCAGTGGAAAACATAAAAGGTGATGTATAGGAAATAAATTAAAGGATAGATAAGTAGAATAGTTATGAGAAGAAACATTAATTAGGCTATCTACAAGAACATGGTATTATAAATATTGTTTATGATTTACTGCATGAATGAGCCGGGAATGAAGGATGAACTGCGACGCCCGATGACGCTGCTGATAGCAGCCCGAAAGAAATGAAAAGATTTACACCCAACGGATAACGAGCCTCCGGATACATTCCGGAGGCTCATTGCTAATTTTTATGAGAAGTAACTCTTAATTACCCTAAACGGACGCATCATGTCATGGTCTTCATGTTCCAGAATGTGGCAATGCCACACATAGTCACCCGTATAGCCATCAAATTTTGCGATAATCCTTGTGATCTGCCCAGGCGTAACCCTTACGGTATCCTTCCAGCCCATTTCGTTTGCGTCAGGTGGGATGGGGTCTCCCGTATATTTGATTTCGCCTGTGCTTCTGTAGTGCTGTACGTCAAACGGCCTGCGGTCCAAAATTTGAAACTGCACCAGGTGCACATGGATGGGGTGAGCGAAAGCTGTCAGGTTCAACAAATTCCATATTTCAATGCTGCCCAGTTCGGGCATCTCGGTAACGGGATCATGCCACATCTTTCCATCAAGCTGGAACGATGGACGACCATATCTGTCTGGTACCGCGTCAAGAGTCAGGTTTCTGACCTTGGTGGCCATATTTTCATTTAGTCGCTCGAAAGGATACAGTGTTTCGGGTATTGTGCTGGTGTCTTTACCCTTAAGCGGAAGCACTACCCTAAACTGCATGACATTTCTTGTATTTTCATCTGTATCATCATTTGTCAATATAATATATTCACCCTTCGAACCCGAAAAGTCAATAATGATATCTGCCCTCTCCGCGGGCATAATTGTCAATGCATCGAGCTCTACAGGATTTTCTAAAAGCCCTCCGTCGGTTCCTATTTGATAGAATTTCTGGTCATTTGATAGCCTCAGTGTATATGTCCGGAAATTTGACCCGTTCAAAATCCTGAAACGGTACTTCCTCGGCTCTACATTGAGGTAAGGCCATACCTTGCCGTTGACAAGAAAGGCCTGAATATACGTTCAACCTGGTTATTCCCAGTGCGTGGTCATGATACCATAATGTTGCAGCCTGCTGGTGATTGGTATACTTGTATACTTCAGTGGCAAAAAATGGTCCCGTCTCTTTAAAGCCTTTTGTGAACCAGGCTTCAGGATGACCATCGCTCTCAGGTGAGACCCGTGCGCCGTGAAGGTGGACAACGGTGCGTACTTCGGGTGTGTCGACAGCCCCATGCAAGGTACGGTCTACCGGTAATAAATGCTTTTTTGGCAGGTAGTTAAGCCATTTGACCATGACGGTACGATCCTTCATTGTTTCAATGGTAGGACCGGGGTATGTGCCGTTATACCCCCAGACCGTAGTTTCAGGAAAATATTTGTGCAACTTTTGTTTTACCTGCAACATTTTCACTTCATAGTATGCTCCATCTTTCAGTTTCTTTGTAGGCTGCAGCACCTGGGGAATGGGCAGTTCATCAACAAACTTCGGGATTGAGTTTGGGTCCGATGGATCAACTTTGTATTCGTAATATTCATTGTTGTGAATGGCCATGGCGGCAACACGCATATGCTTGATTATTTTGCCATGAGTCGCCTGGATGAGCCTACGGATTATATCCTTTACCACACCAATATTGGTGAGGGGCTTACCGACGAGGAACGCGCTAGAATAAAAAGCTTATGGGAAACTGATATCCTAGGGCATGCTTGTGAAATGGAGACTTCCCTTTTTATGGCCTGTTGCCCGGGCAAGGTAAAGCTTGAATACGCCCCGCAGAAAACGGTTGAGCCATTGAGGCGTTTCAAGCATTTATGGGAGCATGGCGTACATAATGCCCTTTGGTGGTATGCAGACTATCCAGAAAATGTGGTAGGCAATGCCAGTTACGCCAGTGAAGAAAAGGGGAAGGTGGTACTTGACATTTATGTTGCAGCGCTGGCCCGTGCAATAAAGGCGGTCAAGGAAGATAAGGAAGCTCCACGGCTTCAAGCCGAGTTTTCCCAGCGGGTGAGAAATAAACGGGCAGAGTAGTAATTTAATCCGGTGTATTGTTATTTGAAAATTTATTAACCGTTGCTTACCCTTAGCATTACTCTATCTTCATCGAATTTTCTGTGGGCAGCCTCTTCAAACATATCCACCAATTCATTCACAGTAAGAGATGCTTTGTCCGATCCCTTTATATCCAGTACAATTTGCCCCTTATCCATCATTATAAGCCGATTACCCATTTTAATGGCATGCTCCATGTTATGTGTGATCATAAGCGTAGTTATACCTTTTTGGAGCACAATTTCTTCTGTCAAATTGTTTATCTGGCGGGCAGTGGACGGATCCAGGGCAGCAGTATGCTCATCCAAAAGTAGCAGCTTTGGCTTGACCATGGTGGCAATGATTAAGGTCAGGGCCTGTCGCTGCCCCCCTGAAAGCAATTTTACCTTGTAATTTAAACGATTTTCTAAACCCAAGCCGGTTTCTGCTAACTTCTGCCTGAATTCTTCTCGAAGTTTATTATTAAGGCCCCATTTGAGGGTACGGCGCGAGCTTCGGCAGTAGGCAATGGCTAGATTTTCCTCTATGGTCATGGAAGGAGCGGTACCCTTCATGGGGTCTTGAAAGACTCTGCCGATAAACCTGGCTCTTTCATGTTCGGGCATCCTGGTAATATCCCTGCCATCGAGCAATATGGTTCCCTTGTCAACTGCATATACGCCCGCTATTACGTTCAAAAGGGTGGATTTGCCTGCACCGTTGCTGCCGATTATAGATATGAAATCGCCTTCGTCGACTTCAAGGTTAATATCGCGTAGAACTACATTTTCGTTTACAGTACCTGCGTTGAAGATTTTGGTTACGCCTTTAAGTTCTAGCATTATAATTTCCTCCCCACAGCTTCAATTTCCATTGGAGACAGCTGATGAAGTAGTACTTCGAAGCAAATTCCTGATTTTGGGCGTGCTGAGGGCTATTATCACCAGTATTGTGGTGAGCAGCTTTAAATCAGTGGCTGCAAAGCCTAACCTCAATGCGATACCAATGCTCAACCTGTAGATAAAAGAGCCCATTAAGCTCGCAAAAGTTGCTACCCCAATGCTTCTTTCCCCTAACATCATTTCCCCAATGATTACCGAGGCCAAGCCGGCAACAATAGTGCCTATACCCATACCTATATCGGCAAACCCCTGATACTGAGCCACCAGCGCACCCGACAGCGCTACTAGACCGTTTGATAGGGATAAGCCCAGTATTTTCATGGTATCGGTGTTTATTCCGTTGGCTCGAGCCATTTCAGGGTTGTCGCCAGTTGCCCTCAAGGCAAAACCGATTTGGGTCTTTAAAAAACAATCCAACAAAGACTTTATCAGAAACGCCGCAATTGTAAACAACGCCAGGAATACCCAACTGTGCGGCACTCCCCATTCTTCGAGATAGGTAAATATGGTCCTGGAGTTCAGCAGGGTGACATTTGCTCGGCCCATGATGCGCAGGTTTATGGAGTAAAGCGCCGTCATGGTGAGTATGCTGGAAAGCAATCCTGTTATCTTTGCCCGCGTGTTAAGAAGGCCTGTAATGCAGCCTGCGGTTATGCCAGCTACCGTAGCGAAAAACAGAGCTAATAGGGGATTGCCATTGTTAAAAATTATGATGGAAGCCACCGCTGCGCCAAGCGGAAAGCTCCCATCTACCGTTAAATCGGGGAAGTCAAGCACTTTAAAGGTGATATAGACTCCCAGCGCCATTATGCCAAAAACCAGCCCCTGTTCCAGGGATGTAACCATCAGACCAAACAATCAAACCACCTCATCATCATTTTATAACCTCGTCGGCATTATCCAGTATATCTTTCGGTATGGTCAGACCAATGGTCTCAGCTGCTTTTTGGTTAATTATTAGAGTGACAACTTTAGCACCTTCTATCGGTATATCCTGAGGTTTTTTGCCCTTTATAATCTCTACGGCTATTCGGCCGGTTTGTTTGCCCAGCTCTTTATAATCTATACCTTTGGTGGCTATAGCTCCTGCCTCTACCTGGCCTCGTTCAGAGCCTATGACCGGTATTTTGTGATCATTTGCAACCTTTATAACCGCTCCTATGGAGGAGACTATGGTGTTGTCAGTGGGAACGTAAATGGCATCCACCCTTCCCATCAGCGATTGAGTAGCCTGGCTGACTTCGTTGCTGTTGCTTACTGTGGCTTCTATTATAGTTAATCCGTACTCTGCAGCAGCCTGCTTTGCTATATCCACCTGAACCTTCGAATTTATCTCACCGGCATTATATAATATACCGACCTTTTTGGCATTTGGTACGAGGTCCTTGATCAATTTAATCTGTTCGGCTACGGGATTCATATCGGTTGTTCCGGTTACATTGCCACCGGGTTTTTCAAGGCTTTCAGCCAAGCCCGCTGACACCGGATCAGTCACTGCCGTAATCAATATGGGTATATCCTTGGTTACGTTAGCCGCCGCTTGAGCTGCCGGCGTAGCTATGGCAAGTATCATATCCACTTTTTCATCGACGAATTTACGGGCTATGGTCTGCGCATTGGTTATATCATTCTGCGCATTCTGAAAATCGATCTTGATGTTCTTGCCATCTTCATAACCGGCTTCCTTGAGAGCTTCGATAAAGCCTTCGCGGGCGCTATCCAAAGCAGGGTGCTCCACCAGCTGGGATATACCTATTTTTATCATTTTGTTTGAAGATGTGGTCGTGCTACATGCCGTAAAGATGGTCGATAGGAGCATCATAATTAAAATGAAAGCAAAAGCTTTTTTTGGCACAAAAAATCCCTCCTTTTTTTATTGACGGAGGGAAAGCATGAACATATTCTCTTTCCCTACCGTACTACCATACTACTTGCTAATTATAATAGCATATCAATATTGCAAAATCAAGAAAGCGATCCAGCGTTTTTATTTGTTTGTATAGTAACGTTTTGTATAACGCAAGCATAAAATAACAACACAGCATGAGAATTTATTTGAGGAGAGATGAACAATGCTTCCAAATAAGGATTTCGTTCGTCAATCGCTGGATATACATCTTTTTTTTGCGAGGATCATGAAGGAGCACTCATTTTTTCTTCAAGTAGGATTTACGCCCAGAGATACTGATTTTATCCATGAAGCAGATGGATTTGGGAGGGCTTTTGATAAGCTTTTAGGGGAAACCATCTCACTTTCCAATGGCGTTGTCAGTCCCGAGGTGCTTCAGTCAGGAGAAGTAATAACGCAATATACGCTTGAAGCTGAAATGGCCTCTTCATATTTAACAGGGGTTCGGATACCAACTGAATTAACTGAAGCGGAAGCAGGATTGTCAGGCGGGGGTTTTACAGGAGCCAATCCGATACTTGAACAGAGAGTGTTTATGCTTAATCAAAGGGCAATGAATTTAGTTGCTGCACTAATACAGTTTAAAACTGCTATTTTATCCAATGTTTTATCCTGTAAAATGTTTACGGTTAACTACCCTTTGCTGATTGAGCACATTTTAAGGGAAGCAAAACTTTATTTACGAATGATTCAGAGAATTCAAAACGGAGAGAGCATCAATGTCGAAAGGGAAGCCCTTGAACAGGAGCTATTCTGGAACAGAATTATGGCTGAGCATGCAAAATTCATCCGGGGGCTGCTTGATCCGACGGAAGAGGAATTATTCAAGATGGCCAATGATTTTGGAAATGAATTTGATCAATTGACGAAAGCAGCCAAAGCTGCACTGGAAAAGACCATACCACCCGAAAAGGTTACGGAGGAAAGCCTCAAAGCAACGCAGGCAATTCGGGATTTCAAAGCACAGGGAACTCGAGGATTGCTTGAATGCAAGATCAGGTCGATAATTATACCATTACTGGCCGATCATACGCTGCGCGAAGCAAATCACTATTTGCGGCTTTTAAAAAATTTCAAGGGTAAAAAGGTAACTGACACAGCTTCCGGTTAAAATGGCCTAATTATTATTTTTGTGACAGGGCTTATTTTTTTATGGTGCCGAGAGAGCACCACGCAAAATTCTTCAGTTAGGGTATCTGTATGGACAGCGAAATAAAGGAGGTTACGTTCCTGGCTAAAGCATAGCATGAGAAATGGGTGGTTACTCGAATTGAAGATATTTAAAATAGAAGTGGACAAATTCTCTGCTGAAAGTTATAATACCAGCATGATGCAGAAGCGATAAAACTTCTTGTGTATATTTTTAAATTCGGGGATTCGAGGATGAAGTTTATTGAAAGGAATGATTCTGCTTTGAAAAAAGGAACGCAAAAGGTAATATGGCGGCCCAAAGCTCTGTTAATGCTCGTTTTGTTTATTGCTTTAGCTATAGTTAAGATATCCGGGGAGACTCCTGCTGAAAAAGATGCTGTAACAGATGTAACGAACTATATGGCAGTACATTTTATCGATGTAGGGCAGGCCGACAGCATTTTGATTACGATGAAGGATGCCGCGATGCTGATAGATGCTGGAAACAATGAGGACAGCCAGCTGGTTGTTGATTACATAAAGGACAGAGGGATAACAGCGCTGGACTATGTTGTTGCAACCCATCCCCACGAAGACCACATCGGCGGGATGGATGCCGTTATAAACGCCTTTGAGGTGAAAAGCATAATAATGCCCAGGGTGGAGAGCACCACAAAAACCTTTGAGGATGTGCTGGAGGCCATTTCAAACAAGGGGCTGAAGGTTACTCCTCCAGTACCCGGCACCAAATATCCACTTGGAGAAGCCGAATTTACCATACTTGCCCCTAACAGCGAAGCTTATGAAGACACCAATGATTATTCGGTGGTTATAAAGTTGCAGTACGGCGCCACATCATTCTTGTTTACAGGGGATGCCGGCTTTGAGTCGGAAGAGGAAATGCTTGAGAAGGGGTATGACTTAAGGACGGACCTGCTAAAAGTGGCACATCATGGAAGCAAGTATTCTACTTCGATGAAATTTTTGGAAGCCGTGCAGCCTAAAATAGCAGTGATATCGGTTGGAGAGGATAATGATTACGGACATCCGGCACCTGAAACGATACAGAGGCTCAGGCAGGCAGGTGCTGAAATATACAGGACCGATGAATCGGGCACCATAATCGCAACCAGCGATGGAAAGGCAATTAGAATGCTCGATCCATAAGGAGGGCTTTTGGCAATGAAGAAAGTTATAATTGACAGATTTGAAGGCGATTTTGCGGTTTGCGAAGATGAAGACAGAAGGATGATTAACATTGAGAAATCAAGGCTGCCCGAGGATGCAAAGGAAGGAACTGTACTCATAATCATGGGAGATAAAGAAGATGACATTAAAGTAGATTACGCTGAAACCGAAGCAAGAAAAAGCAGAATAAAGAGGATGATGGATTCACTATTCAATTGATTTTTCGTGAGCCGGGTTGCCTTTTTTGATTAAAGATAAAAACAACAGCATCAAAGGGATGACTATCTGGAACGGTATGGAATAGTAGGGCCATATATTCTCAGCCCAATTAATCATTTCAAATATATTTTCATACACCCATATAGAAAGCACAAAGCAAAACGTGGCCACTGCTGTGGTGAATTTCCTGTAGTCGTTTGCTCCAATGAGCTGGTTTAAACCGTTTACAGCAGCGTACATGCAAACTACAACCTTTATACCTCCACCTATTATCAGGTTTACATCAAAAAGCGGCTCTAGGTTTATACCTGGAATGAGAGTAGAAGTCAAGTGAGGTACATAGGTTGCTTGATACATAAGATGGCTTCCCAGTACAGTTATATCCCTGAAAAAAATAAAGAGAAACAGCCCAGTGGCCGATAATGCTGATAAAGTCGAAACTTTTTTCAGGTTTTCTTTTTTATTTAAATGTGGAAATATCATCAGAAATACGACGGTCTCCCCAAATGGAAAGGTAAGCAAGTTAAAACTTGCTTTTATTATAGGACTTATGCCGTTCTCTAGTACAGGGAGAAATGCGGTAAAATCATGGACGGTTAGAATCCCCAAGCTGATAATAACGGCTATAACTGGCACAAACGGCACCAAGATTTCGCTCATTCTTCCTACGACCTCTACGCCGCTGTTTACAGCGTACATAACTACAAGGGTAAAAACAGCGATGATAACCTCCAAGGGTGTTCTGGGATATGTGGTTGTTAGCATGAACGAACCAAAGTTTCTAAACACCAGAGAAGCCAAATGTATAAAGTACCATATATATAGTATTGCAATTATATTCCCTATAACCTTTCCAAATCCATCTCTCAAGATTTCCACCAGTGTCTTCGAGGGATTTAATAACGCGATTGAGGCATATACTGCGAGCAGCAGTGTACCAACTGCTCCGCCTATAAGTATGGCCAGCCACCCATCGTTTTTTGCACCCGTTGCTGGATTTAAAATCAGCGTGCTTCCAAATAGAAAACCTGTTATGAGTAGAAATAATTGTAAGCTGGATATTCTGGCTTTTTCCATCACTTTATCACCCCCGTCATTTTTAATATCCGTTCTATCCATTGTGAAGGGCTGGTAGGCCTTTTTCCTATCGCCAAAAACAATCCTATGGCAAGGCTTAATGCCATAATGATAATATTAACAATAAACACTTTTGCTGGTTCTTTTTTTCTTATAAATCGCCGAAAGTCATACAATCCCAGAATAGTAAAAATTATTAATATTATTAGGATGTTGCTATTCATCTTTCATCATTGGACTTTTTATGAGTCCCGCACGCCTTATTTTTGCGTCTACCTTGATTTCAGCTGGCAGCCTGCTGAAGACATCGTTCCACTCGTCCATTACCTTTTCCCAGTAATGTGGATGATATTTGTGCACCACTGTGCCAAAACCAAATATATCGCTGGAATAATCCTTTTGTGCTTTATTCAGCGCCATAACGATTTCTTTTTTAACCTCTTGGCTTAAAATTTTTTCTAATTTGTATATATCCCCAGGAGAATCAAGCGTTTCTTTTCCTGTGTATTCTCCTATACTTCCTTCAAGGCTAACTTGAATAGACAGTTTAGCTGGTTCACCATTTTTGAATTCTACATCTAGTTTTCCGCTCGAATTTGATACCTCTATGGACATCTTGCCATCAGCTACCGGAATATTGACAATGGTGCTTTTTACTTTATCTGTTGCAAACAAATATCCCCTTGTTTGGTATTGGTCCAGCCATCCCACCAGTTTCCCATCCTTGAAGACGGCTGAGCCTTCTGTTTTAACTGTTTTTTCGTTCACCTTCGTTATTTGACCAATGGTGGTCTGCCTGCATTTGTTCTCTATGTCCTTAAATAAATTTATTAGCATCGTTCGTTTTACCTTTGCCCTTATAGCCGTGTTTTCTATTGTCCCCTTTATGTACATTGCTGGAATAGCCTCCATGTCGGGCTGTACTTTCAAAATTTGTTCAGGAGTTACATCCTTTGCCACCAGTACATCTGTTAGATACTCTGATTGATAATCCCTGTGAAGAAAGTCCAGTGCTTCATTGATACCGTCTTTGCATAACCTCTCTCCCAAGATTAAAACCTGGATTGTGCTTAAAAACAGCCTTTTATCTACTATTGACCTCATGCTTATTAAGGCATCGGAAATGGTTTCACCTTTATAAGACTCAACAAATGCCGGTTTGGGCTGCGCCAGTCCCCCTCCCCCTTGGCCTGAAGATGTCGATTGCAAAGCAGCTGGCTCTATCACCTGTACGGTTACAATGACTTTTCCATCTTCGGCTTTGTCTATTCCCATAGCAGTTACTATGTTGATCTCTGTTAAATCCACGTTGTCCCAGCATCCGGTCAGCAGTACGGGCAGCGTGAGTACAATCGCCAGTTTTTTAATCTTCACTTATTTTATCCACCTCCTGGCGCTTTAATCCTACAGTACCTCTTGTATACTCCTCAAACAGTATCTTTGGCCGGGTTATCATTGCCCATATTGGCACCATAATAAACGAATCCTTAAGATCGGTAGCTGTAAGCGGGGAAAGGGGCGCCATATACGGGATGCCGAAGGAGCGCAGCTTACATAGGTGTATGATAACAACTACTGCCATAAAAAGTATTCCTAGGAAACCTAAAAAATTGGCGGCTATTAAAAAAGCAAGGCGCAGCAGCATGGTGGCTCTAATGAGCGGTGGAACAACGAAGCTGCATATGGCGGTTATGGCAATAATGATCACCATAAGGTTGCTGGCAATCCCTGCCCTAACCGATGCCTCGCCCAGCACAATAGCTCCTACGATGCTGAGCGCTTGTCCTATCGTCCTGGGCATGCGCACTCCGGCCTCGCGCAGGAGCTCGAAAGCCGCTAACATTAATATGGCCTCTACAAAAGGCGAAAAAGGAATTCCCTGCCGTGAAGCAGCCAGCGTAATTATAAGTTTAAAGGGTATTACTGTATGGTGGAAGCTGACCAGTGCTACGTACATCGCTGGCAGTAAATTGGAAATAACCAGCGCAACGAGCCGCAGCAGTCTTAAGAATGACGCAAAAAAAGCGTGATCGTAATAATCATCTGACGTCTGGATGGACTCTATAAAAAGATAAGGTACTGTGGTGACGTAGGGACTGCCATCGCATAGTATTGCCACCCTGCCTTCAAGCAGCTTTGCTACCAGCTTGTCGCATTTTTCACTGCTACCCACAACGGGGAAAAGGGTTAGACGATTGTCGGCTATGTACTGTTCAATATACCCTGTATCAAGGATGGCGTCACTTCTAATTTTTTTGACCCTCTTTCGTACTTCCTTGACGATTTCTTCATTTGCAATTCCCTTGATGTAGCATATGCAGATATCGGTTTTGGTCTGAATGCCCAGCTGCATCATCTCGAATTTCAGGTTGGGGCTTTTAATCCTTTTTCGGATGAGGACCATATTTGTAGCGAGATTTTCAACGAAGCCTTCTCTTGAGCCCCTTATGGAAACCTCCGTGTCGGGTTCCTCCACCTGTCTGCCCTGTGGGGCTTTAACCCCGACAACCAGCGCACTATTGCTTCCATCCACAAAAAGCACCGCATCACCCGATACGATTTTGTATACCGCCTGCTGCATGCTTTGAACTTCTCCAACTTCATTATTGCTTATAATGCATTCCTTTATAAGTTGATATATACGCTTTGCTTTGTCCTGCCCTTCCGTACTCGAGAAATAGTCAAGTATGGGACGAACTACATCCTGATTTAATATCTTCTTGTCCACAAATCCTTCAATATATGAGACCAGTATTCGAATACAGCCATCCTCTCCGCATACTATCTCCCTTTGAATATAATCGCTGCATTCGGAAAAAATCTCACCAAGCCTCTCTTTTACTCTTTCGATATTCCGAGGCAGAGGCTCATCTATGCCCGTATATATTGTATCAATGTTGTCTTGCTGCTTTTTCAACCCCAAATGCCTTTTTATTTTTCTAAACATATCCACATCACCCTCCTTGTAGTATAACCTGTCCATTGGAAATGCATACGCAAGTTTCATGTCCACAGTGCCAATGCCGATTTGCTGACCTAAGGATTATTTCAAGGGTCAATGGTTTTTATATTGTTTTTGGTCAAAATGTATTGTATTATCTAGGTAAAAGCTATAGTTGGGGAGGTATAATGAATATGTATTACATAGGAATTGACCTGGGAGGAACCAATATAGCTGTAGGGCTTGTTGATGAGGAAGGGAAGATCATACACAAGGATAGCGTACCAACATTGAATGAAAGGGAATATCCTGAAATAATCAAGGATATGGCCATGCTTTCGCTGAAAGTGATTGAGGACTCTGGCGTTTCTTTGAAAGAAGTAAAATCTATAGGGATAGGAAGCCCGGGAACGCCCAACAGCGAAGAAGGTATTCTCGTTTATGCAAACAATCTTAAATTCAGAAATGTTCCTATGCGGGCTGAAATACAGAAATACATAGACCTTCCCGTCTATCTTGACAATGATGCCAATGTGGCTGCTCTTGCTGAAAGCGTGGCAGGAGCCTGCAAAGGTGCCAGGCATTCTGTCACAATTACGTTGGGTACAGGTGTAGGCACTGGAGTTGTGATAGACGGCAAGGTTTACAGCGGTTTTAACAATGCTGCCGCCGAAATGGGGCACATGGTGATTGTGGTAGACGGTGAGCAGTGCACATGCGGAAGAAAGGGATGCTGGGAGGCTTATGCTTCTGCCACTGCTTTGATACGTCAAACAAAAAAAGCAGCCGTTGCCAATCCTGATTCCTTAATAAATAAGCTTGTTGCCGGGGATCTGTCAAGGATAAATGCTAAAGTTCCTTTTGACGCCGCAAGACAGGGAGACAGGGTTGGGCTCCAGATTGTTGAAGAATATATGAAATACCTTGCCGAGGGTCTGGCAAACGTGATAAACATATTCCAGCCAGAGATTATAGCCATAGGTGGCGGAATCTCGAAAGAAGGAGAATATCTGTTGGCGCCGCTCAGAAAGTTAGTGAGCGAAAGGATCTATACTGTTGAGGGGGTGCCTCAGACCAGGATAGTTGCTGCACAGCTGGGCAACGATGCAGGCATAGTGGGTGCAGCAATGCTGGGGAAGATGTACTAATAGATTAAATCTGTACTGTGGCCGAAACAAATTGCTGGTTGTTTTGAATAAACCCGGAGGGGAACATTTTAAAGCGAAATGTTCTCCTTCGTTTTCGTTTTGGATAGACAAGTTTGATATTTGATGATATTATTTAACTGATGATATAATGCCTAACAGCAGATGTTAAGCTGTCTTTATTGAAGGTGAATTGGTCGATAATTTTCTACAAGTGGGGGGAAGCTTAAGAGTGGTACATGCTTTTGAAATGAATGGACTTTACATTGCCGTAGACGTCAACAGCGGAAGCGTACACAGCCTTGACAGGATCACATACGAAATCTTAAAGGCGTTTCCGGATGATTTTTCGGCAGACAGGGCAATTCAAGAGTTTGGGGATAAATTCGGTGTGGACAACGTTAAAGAGGCTTGCGGGGAAATTGAGCAGCTAATGGAACAGGGAATGCTATACAGCCATGAATTAGATGAAACCGTTCTCCTCCGACAGCTTGAAAATAATAACGGCTTAAAGGCGCTGTGCCTTCACGTGGCTCACGACTGCAACCTAAGCTGTGAGTACTGCTTTGCATCCAAAGGGAGCTACTGTTCCGAGAGAAGGCTGATGCCTGAAGAAGTGGCTTTTAAGGCCATGGAGTACCTTGCCCAAAATTCTGGAAACAGAAAAAATATAGAGGTAGATTTTTTTGGTGGGGAACCGCTGATCAACTTTGAAGTGATAAAAAAAGCTGTTGCTTACGGAAAAGAGTTGGAGAAGCAGTACAACAAAAAATTTCATTTTACCATAACCACCAACGGCACTCTGCTCGACAGGGAAAAGATTGACTATATCAACGAAAACATGGACAACGTGGTTATAAGCCTGGACGGAAGGAAGAGCATCCACGATGCCATGAGATACCACAGAAATGGGAAGGGGAGCTATGACGAGATTGTGGATGCCACCAGGAAATTGGTAAGCAGCAGAGGCGGTAAGAGCTATTACATCCGCGGGACATTTACAAATAGAAACCTGGACTTTACCGAGGATGTTTTCCATATAGCAGGATTGGGCTTTGAAGAGATATCCATTGAACCCGTGGTGGGTAGCGGTCAGCCATTTCACATCACGGATGAGCATATACCTGTAATCCTTGACGAGTATGAAAGGTTGGCCAAAAGAATACTGGACTATATAAAGGCCGGGAACAAGCTCAGGTTTTACCATTTTAACATAAACCTTTACGGCGGACCCTGTGTTCAAAGGAGGGTTGTAGCCTGCGGTGCAGGCTTTGAATACCTGGCGGTGTCGCCTGAAGGGCATTTCTATCCCTGCCATCAATTTGTTGGACAGCCGCAGTTTATAATGGGAGATGTATTCAGGGGCATAGATGACCCTGGGGGATTGTCCGACCAGTTTAAAAGGTGCAATATTCTGACAAAGGGAAAGTGCAAGGATTGCTGGGCCAAATATTTTTGTTCTGGCGGGTGTCATGCCAACGCGTATTTTACAAACGGAAGCATTGACATCCCAAACGAGCTGGCGTGTGCTATGCAGCGCAAGAGGATAGAATGTGCACTTATGATGGAGGTGGCGCTTTCCCTTGAAAGCGCTTGATAATTAGGGTTTGACTGCGCTCTTTGTGTGCCATTTTAATGATTAGGTATAGTGACAAAAGCCTGTAAAAAGTGGGGTGTGAAGCTTGAAGATTGTGTTGGCGCCCGATTCGTTTAAAGGTAGTTTTTCTTCCCTGGAAGTCATTGAGCATCTGGAAGAGGTGGCCAGGCGGCACTTTTCGTCTTTGGAAGTGGTAAAGGTGCCCATTGCCGATGGCGGCGAGGGAACGGTGGACGCGCTTGTTACAGCCGCTAAAGGTGAGTACAGGACAGTTGAGGTAATGGGCCCGCTACCAGGGATGCGAGTTAAAGCAAAATACGGCATAATTCACGGCAAAACGGCAGTAATCGAAATGGCACAGGCATCTGGGCTGCCTCTTATCCCGGCCGGAAAAAGGGATCCATTGAATGCTACTACCTATGGTACGGGTGAAATCATAAGAGCGGCGCTCGATGAAGGTATCCGGGACTTCATCATAGGGATTGGCGGTAGTGCCACCAACGACGGTGGAATTGGTGCCGCCCAGGCGCTGGGAGTTAAATTTCTGGACAGGTCGGGCAAAGAAGTGGGATTTGGGGGTAAGCAGCTGCAGTTTATCGATAGGATCATCCTGGATGATATAGATCCACGGATGAAAGAGAGCACCATCACCGTCATATGCGATGTGAGCAATCCCCTTACAGGACCTGACGGGGCTACCGCTGTGTATGGCCCGCAGAAAGGGGTAACTGAAGAGACCTTTGATATTTTGGAATCCGGGATGAAAAACTATGAACGGCTCATCAAGGAAACAACCGGTATGGATATGAGCAGGGTTCCCGGCTCGGGCGCGGCAGGGGGGCTTGGGGCTGCATTGGTGGCCTTTTTTGGAGCCGTATTAAAGCCGGGGATTGACACCGTCCTTGATTATGTAAAATTTGATGAGCTGATCGAGGGAGCGGACCTTGTGGTAACTGGCGAGGGCAGGATTGATGGGCAATCGGTGTACGGCAAGGTGCCTGTAGGGATAGCCAGGCGCTGCAAGCCAAAAGGGGTCAAGGTGGTTGCCATAGTAGGAGGAATGGGGTCAGGGGCACAGAGGGTATATGAATGCGGGATATCTGGCATTATGCCCACCGTGAACGCTCCCATGTCGCTAGACGAGGCTATAGCCAGAGCTGAAGAGCTTTTGAAAGATGCCGCTGATCGAATGTTCAGATTTATCAAACTGGGAATGGCACTTACGTAGTGCAAAGCTGGCAAACTAGCCAAGATTTAAACTGTTGAAAAAGGGTTTTTAATGTGATAATATCTTATCATGAGGAACATAATTTTACCAAAATAATTAAGGAGGGTTAATAATGGGCTGCAAAGATAAGGTTAGAGTGGGAATTATAGGATGCGGGGGGATAGCTAACGGCAAGCACATGCCGGGGCTGGCTAAGTTGGATTGCGTTGAGATGGTGGCATTTTGCGATATCATAGAGGAAAGGGCTGAAAAAGCAGCCGCTAAATACGGATCAAAGGATGCCAAGGTTTATACCGACTACAGGAAACTTCTAGAAGATAAATCGATAGATGTGGTACATATCTGCACTCCCAATAAGTCTCACGGCTACATAACTGTAGATGCCCTTGAAGCAGGCAAACATGTAATGTGCGAGAAGCCAATGGCTAAGACTGCGGCCGACGCTCGCAAAATGGTTGAGACTGCCAGACGTACAGGCAAAAAGCTGACCATTGGTTACCAAAATCGTTTCAGGCCGGATTCGGAGTACCTGTATACCCTGTGCAGGAACGGAGAGTTGGGCGAGATATACTTTGCAAAGGCTCATGCTGTAAGGCGCCGTGCAGTTCCCACCTGGGGCGTATTCCTGGATGAAGAGGAACAGGGTGGAGGGCCGCTCATCGATATAGGTACCCATGCTTTGGATTTGACCCTCTGGATGATGAACAATTATAAAGTAAAGAGCGTTATGGGCACTGTATATCATAAGCTTTCTCAGCGTGAGAACGCTGCAAATGCCTGGGGGCCATGGGATCCCAAGAAGTTTACCGTGGAGGATTCTGCGTTTGGCTTTATAGTCATGCAAAACGGAGCAACCATCATTTTGGAAGCCAGCTGGGCATTGAACACCTTGATGGTGGGTGAAGCGAAGACCACCCTGTGTGGAACTGAAGCAGGAGCCGACATGTGGGATGGCCTGCGTATAAACGGCGAAAAATACGGCAAGCTATATATAACCAAACCAGGGCTTGATGCTTCTGGAGTAGATTTCTACGATGCCAGTGCGGTTGAGTCGCCTGGTGACAAGGAAGCCAGAATGTGGATTGAGTGCATAATAAACGATACTGAACCAGTGGTCAAACCAGAAGAAGCGCTGGTTGTAACCGAGATCCTTGAGGCCATATACCAGTCTGCAAAGACAGGAAAGGCCATATATTTTGATGAATAAGCTTATCAAATGTGAAGTATATGGTTTTTAATGTGGCAAGTGAGGGGGAGGGCGAAATGTCCCCCCCTCTTAATTTTTGAGCTTAAGGGAAGGGGAATCGGCGCCCCGCGTCCAAGAATTGCATCTACCGGTTTATCATGCTCTCTGTGCCATGGTAGAGGAACACTTTTTTGGTTGATATGATATTTTCAACGCGAATAAAACCCTCCTGTAATACAAAAGCTAAGATAAAGAACTTTTTATGGGAGGGATGCATGAAATGGAAGGCCGAGTGGAAAAAAGGAATCAGCCTCTTTCCGGGGTCAAGTGCGTGGTAGATACCTGCCATTACCATATGGACGGTGACTACTGCGGAGCCGCAAAAATTGAGATTCAGCCTCGAAACGCTCGAACCACCCAGGATACCGATTGTGCCACTTTTGTTCACAAATAAACACCTGTAGGTTAAAAACGAGAGAGGGGTATGTCTTTTTTAGGACATACCCCTTTTGTTTAAAATTGACGTTTGGGCCTTTCATTTTTTTGTAGATTGATTTATAATTTTAAAGTATATAAATTTGCAGTCAAAAAATTATTATATGCGGGCAATTTTTATAAAAAGAATATGCAAAAAGACTCCATCTTCTACAAGATGGAGATGAATTGCTATGGAGATGAATTGCTAAAAATGTGATAAAATATTTCTCTGGTGATGGCTAATGTACAAAACTCAAAGTAGCTGGCGAGTCTGCTATTGAGCGGATAGTCAGTAGTGGGTGTGTGGACCACCCTGTGAGAATAAGGGTAGCTTAGACTACCAAACTTCTCATGAAGCCACCACCTCTCAGGTGGTTGGTAGTTCACAAAAAATCTATGTACTACCAACAATGACAAAAATGCAATGCCATTTAAAGTGGCTGTACTAAATATTAAAAAGTAGCTCCACAGCACATGAATTGAACATCATTTTAAAAACAGTAAATGCTCTTTGGAGGGATAACGTGAAGAGGTTAATGTTGGGGAATGAGGCGATTGCAAGGGGAGCCTATGAGGCGGGAGTGAGGGTGGCAACGGCATATCCCGGCACGCCCAGTACCGAAATCACCGAATTTGCTGCGAAATATGATGAAATATACGCCGAGTGGTCGCCCAATGAAAAAGTTGCGCTGGAGGTGGCCATTGGCGCTTCATTTGCCGGGGCAAGGGCCATGGTGGCCATGAAACATGTGGGGCTCAACGTGGCGGCAGATCCTTTATTTACCGTTTCGTACACAGGGGTCAATGCCGGTCTGGTCATCGTAGTGGCAGACGACCCCGGTATGCACAGCTCTCAAAACGAACAGGACAGCCGCTATTACGCCCGGGCATCTCAGGTACCCATGCTGGAGCCGGCCGACAGCCAGGAGGCCCTGGAATTTGTCAAGCTTGCTTTTGAGCTCAGCGAGAAATACGATACCCCTGTGCTAATTAGGCTTACTACGCGCGTCGCTCATTCACAAAGCATTGTGACTCTGGGTCAGCGGGCGGACGTGCCGCTTAAAGAATACAAAAAGCTTCCCAATAAAAACGTTATGATGCCGGCCATGGCCAGGAAACGCCATGTGGAAGTGGAAAGGCGTATGAAGGCTTTGGCCGAGGCCGCCAACGATTTATGGATAAACCGCGTCGAGATGAGAGATACCTCGATAGGCATCATAGCCAGCGGCATAACTTATCAATACGCCAAAGAGGCACTGCCCAATGCTTCCTTTTTAAAGCTGGGCATGATCAATCCCCTGCCGCGAAGGCTTATCGAGTCGTTTGCCAGTAAGGTGCGCAAGCTATATGTCGTAGAGGAACTCGAGCCGGTGCTGGAAGAGCAAATTAAGAGCTGGGGAATTCCTGTCATTGGGAAAGAGATATTTCCTGTGCAGGGCGAATTGAGCGCAAACATGATACTGGAGAAAATCGCGGGCAAGGCGCCTGACGTAAGGCCAGCGCAGGACCTTCCTCCACGACCGCCTGTCATGTGCCCTGGTTGCCCTCATAGAGGTATATATTACGTCATGAAAAAGCTCAGGCTCCACGCCACCGGGGATATCGGATGCTATACTCTAGGGGCCTTGCCACCCCTTGAGGCCATCGATACCTGCGTATGCATGGGAGCCAGCGTTGGGATGGCTCATGGAATGGAAAAAGCGCGGGGGAAGGATTTCTCGCGCAGGCTGGTGGCAGTGATCGGCGACTCAACATTTATACATTCGGGGATCACAGGGCTTATAGATATAGTTTATAACCAGGGGGCTTCCACCGTGGTCATACTGGATAACTCCACCACGGGTATGACAGGGCATCAGGACCATCCAGGGACGGGGCGCACTATCAAGGGGGAGGCTGTTCCGCCGCTCAACCTGGTAAACCTCATAAAAGCCATAGGTATAGAGCACGTCAGAGTAGTCGATCCTTTTGACCTTGAAGAAGTGGAGAAGGTTCTCAAGGAGGAAACGCAGAGGGAAGAGCCGTCTGTAGTCATTGCACAGCGTCCGTGTGCTCTGCTGTCCAAGGAGATGAAAGCACCTATGTCAATCGATAGAGATGCCTGCCGGCTTTGCGGCGTTTGCCTGCACCTGGGTTGTCCTGCCATTGAGAAAAAGTCAGACGGCATGCAAATCAACCAGGCCCTGTGCAACGGGTGCGGGCTGTGTGTTAATGTTTGCAAATTCGGTGCAATAAGAAGGGCAGGTGAATAATATGGATACCAGGAGTATACTCATAGTGGGCGTAGGCGGACAGGGTACCCTGCTTGCCAGCAGGGTACTGGGGAGCCTGTTTGTAGATTTGGGGTGTGACGTCAAAATATCAGAGGTTCATGGAATGGCACAGAGAGGCGGCAGCGTGGTCACCCATGTAAGATACGGTACAAAGGTGTTTTCGCCGCTGGTTGAGCCAGGTACTGCCGATATACTGCTGGCTTTTGAAAAGATGGAGGCGCTGCGGTGGATTCATTTTTTGAAAGAGCAGGGTAGAGCTATAATAAACTCTCAGGAGATAGAACCCATGTCAGTGATAATGGGAGCATATGGGTATCCCAAAGATTTGGAAGACAGGATACGAAAAGTTTGTCCTGGTGCTGTATTCTTTGACGCTCTGGCCGTTGCAAAGGAGCTGGGGAACATAAAGGTGGCCAATATGGTCTTAATTGGGGTGCTGGCGCGATTGTTGGATATTGCACCTCAAATGTGGGAGAAAGCCATAAAAACGGTTGTACCTCCCAAAACAGTCGAAATCAATTTAAGGGCATTTCACAGGGGATATAATTGGATATAGTTTGGAGTTATCATAGTCGTTTTTGATGGCTAATAAAAAGCATCATAAAAGTTGGTTAAAAAACCAAGAAGTAAAGAGTTCAAGAAACAGGTCATATATGGAATTAAGGAAGGTGTAGCAGAAATGTACTGGGATAAAGCCCATGAATGTATGGATCGGCAACAGCTGAGGGAATTGCAGTCGCGACGTCTGGTTGAAACGGTGCGCAGGGTATACCACAACGTGCCCTATTATCGCCAGCGCATGCAGGAGATGGGGTTGGTTCCCGAGGACATAAACGGCGTTGAAGACCTGCATAAGCTTCCTTTCACCACCAAACAGGACCTTCGGGACAATTATCCTTACGGCACCTTTGCCGTTCCGTTGAGCGAAATCGTTAGGATACATGCCTCTTCCGGCACAACGGGTAAGCCCACTGTGGTGGGTTACACCCGAAAGGATATTATCACCTGGTCGGAGCTCATGGCCAGGACTCTAGTGTGCGGAGGCACCACCAGGGATTCGGTGATCCAGATAGCCTATGGCTATGGCCTTTTTACAGGGGGCCTGGGGGTACACTACGGGGCCGAGCGAATTGGCGCTTCGGTCATTCCAGTCTCGGGCGGCAATACAAAAAGGCAGATTATGATCATGAAGGATTTCGGTACTACTGTACTGGCGTGTACCCCGTCGTATGCGCTGCACATAGCCGAGACCATGGAAGAAATGGGAATAAAAAGGGAAGAGCTCAAGCTCCAGTACGGGATTTTTGGTGCTGAACCCTGGAGCGAGGGTATGCGCAGGGAAATAGAATCAAAGCTCCAGATATCGGCTATAGACATATACGGGTTGAGCGAAGTGATAGGACCCGGGGTTGCCAGCGAGTGCCAGTACAAGTGCGGGCTTCACATATTTGAGGACCACTTTATACCCGAGATAGTTGACCCTGAAACCGGGGAAGTGTTACCGGAAGGTGAGGAGGGTGAGCTGGTAATCACCACCATTACAAAAGAAGGTTTGCCCGTGATACGGTATCGCACCAGAGACATATCCGCTTTGAATTATGAACCCTGCAGGTGTGGACGTACTCATGTTCGAATGAAAAAGGTGTTGGGCAGGACCGACGATATGATCGTAGTGCGGGGAGTAAATGTATTTCCTTCACAGATCGAGAGCATACTTATGGAGATTGGACAGACAGAGCCGCATTATCTGCTGGTGGTTGACAGGGTAAACAATCTGGATGTTCTTGAAGTGTGGGTGGAAGTATCCAACAAGCTGTTCTCCGATGAGGTTCGCAAGCTAGAGGAACTCAACCGCAGGATAACCAACGAGATACAGAGCATCCTTGGCTTGTCAGTCAAGGTCAAGCTGGTCGAGCCCAAGACGATTGAGCGTTCAGAGGGCAAAGCCAAGCGCGTAATCGACCGGCGAAAGCTGTGAGAAGGGAGGAAAATCCCGTGATTCAAATCTCGGTGTTTTTGGAGAATAAAAAGGGCAAGCTGGCCGAAGTCACGAAGGTGCTGGCCGAACACAACATTGACATGTGCGCCATATCGATAGCTGATACAACCAATTTTGGCATATTGCGAATCATAGTTGATAATCCTGAGAAGGCATTGGAGGTATTGCGCCAGGCCGGGTATACGGTGAATACCACCGAGGTGCTGGCAGTGGAAGTTCCCGATAGGCCTGGAGGCCTGCACCGGGTACTCGATATATTGAGCAAAGGGGATATAAGCGTGGAGTACCTGTATTCTTTTGTGCGGCGGCCTGCCGAGCGAGCCCTCATACTATTTAAAGTAGATGACCTCAAAGCAGCCCAGGACATATTAAAAAGGGAAAACGTCAGCGTGTTGACAGAGGATGATGTAGATGGTTTGGGAGCAAAATGATCAGGATTCAGGTGATTTGAGATGCGACCTAGTAAAGTGATAATCGACCTTGCCAAGCTGGACAGGAATATAAAAAACATAAAGCGCATATTAAAGCCCACCACTCAGCTGATGGCGGTTGTAAAAGCAGATGCTTACGGCCATGGAGCAATTGGTGTGGCGCACCAGGCTTTGGTATCCGGTGCTTCGTGGCTGGGAGTTGCCATACCGGAGGAAGGGGCAGAGCTCAGAGAGGCTGGCATTACCGCACCTATTTTGGTGCTTGGAGGCATAGATGAGACTCAGGTAAAGACGGTGGTAGAATACGATTTAACCCAGTGCGTGTTTTCGCTGGAGGTGGCAAGGCTTTTAAATCATGAAGCACAGCGGCTGAACAAGCAGATAGCCGTTCACCTCAAGGTGGATACCGGCATGGGACGTATTGGGCTGGTGGATATTGAAGGCATAAGGAAGTTCTGTGCCGAGGTAAAGTCGTACAGCCATTTGAGGCTTGAAGGGATATTTACTCATTTTGCCGCCGCGGATGATGAAGACAAGTCCTTTACCAATCAACAGATGAGGCGGTTTTTAAGCGTTCTTGACGCCCTTCGCAGTGACGGCGTAAATTTCAAGTGGGTTCATGCTGCCAACAGCGCTGCCATTATCGATTGCCCTGATACCCACTTCAACCTGGTTCGAGCAGGAATTGCCATGTACGGCTATTACCCTTCCGCAGCCGTCAAGCGCTCATTGGTACACCTTGAACCGATACTTCAGTGGGAAACCAAGGTGGTGCACGTTAAGGATATAGATAAAGGCGATAGCGTCAGCTACGGTAGAACTTTTATCGCCCAGAGCCCCATGCGGATTGCAACACTTCCGGTAGGCTATGCAGACGGGTACAGCCGCTTGCTCAGCAACAGGGGATGGGTTTTGATAAACGGCCATAGGGCTCCCATCGTTGGCCTGGTGTGCATGGACCAGGTCATGGTGGATGTGACCCATATCCCGGGAGTAAAACCTGGTGATACTGCGGTGCTCATTGGGACCCAGGAAGTGGAGACCATCTCAGCTGAAGATATCGCAAGGCTGTGCGGCACCATCTCGTATGAGATTCTGACGGGTATAGGGCGCAGAATACCCAGGATTTACATCTGATGAAGACATAGGAAAAGCATAGGAGGAGCTGATATACGTTGATAGACAAGGCAGAAGCTGTGGCAAAAGAAGATATAAGGCGGATCATGTTGAGGCGCAGAAGGGAGATGAGCCAGGAGGAAATCGATGAAAAGAGCGGGCGCATAGCCGAGATCTTATTCTCTTTGGACTTTATCCAAAATAGCCAAACCATCATGGTCTATGTAAACATGCCGGGGGAAGTAAGGACCGAGAAAATAATCCAGGGTTTGCTGAAAGCCGGTAAGACTGTGGTGGTGCCGGTTTGCATCCCTAAAACGGTTGACCTGCTGGCTTCCGAAATTAAAGGGCTGGACGAACTTGTACCCGGACATTACGGAATACTCGAGCCCAGAAAGGAGTTTATAAGGCCGGTTGATCCCAGCACCCTGGAAGTAATAATAGTGCCAGGCCTTGCATTTGATATACACGGAAATCGAATAGGGCACGGAAAGGGATACTACGACCGCTTTTTGATGAAGGTTCCGCCTTTTGCCAAAAAGGTAGGTCTAGCCTTCAATTTTCAAGTGATGCCCAGCGTGCCCATTTGCCATTTTGATGTTCCAATGGATCTGATTATAACCGAAAGCGGCATAAAAAAGGCAGAATGAATAAAGTGCAGTATAGCTAATATTTATGCAAGAGAAGGCATGGAGCTTTTAGGCCCATGCCTTTAATTTTTTGCACGTCAAATTATCATTTTTATTGTCATGTTAAAGAGGAATTTTAATCATTTTGTTGAATAAGTAGTAGTCAAATAAATCTCTTGTATGCGAGGGAATGGATTTGGTCGAAAAAATCAGCCCTGAACAGCTGGATGAAATAGTAAAAAAGGCCATAGAAGCGCTGGAAAACGGAAAAAAGCAGATATTTGAGATTGCCGAAAGCGCCAGGCAGGAATGGAATGACCTGGAGGCCAAGTTTGCCGAGCTGCAAAGCAAAGTCAAAGAAGCGGTAGAAGAGGTGGAAAGGTTATCGCTTTTAGAAAAGGAAAGCCGTTACAGACTTATGGTAGTCAGCAAAAACTTTAAGCTCTACGGCGAGGATGACATCAAGAAAGCCTATGATACCGCAAGGGAACTGCAGATCAAGTTAGCTCTTAAAAGGGAAAACGAACAGCATCTGATAGCTCAGAGGACCGAGCTTGAGATGCGTATTCGGCGAGCAAGGGAAATCGTAGAAAGAGCCGAATATCTGGTTACCCACGTGGCTGTGGCTATGAACTATCTTGTCGATGCGCTGACCAATATAAGCAGTACAATACATGAGCTGCAGAAAAAAGAAATGATGGGCATAAGGATAATCACCGCCCAGGAACAGGAACGACAGAGGTTGGCTCGAGATATCCACGACGGCCCTGCCCAATCGCTGTCAAATATCGTACTCAAGTGCGAGCTCTGCGAAAAACTGCTGGACAGGGACATAGAGAAGGCCAGGAAGCAAATAGGCGAGCTAAAACAGCTTGTAAAATCCAGCCTCCAGGAGATACGGAGAATCATATTCGACCTGCGTCCCATGTCCCTAGACGATTTAGGCCTGGTGCCCACGCTTCAGCGCTATGTGTCGACGTTCATTGAAGAGACCGGCATAGACGTGGCGTTAGAGGTTTATGACCTCGATGAAAACGCTGTGGATAAAGTGGTTGAAGTGGCCGTATTCAGGATCGTACAGGAAGCGCTAAACAACATAAAGAAGCATTCAAAGGCATCAAAAGCTCACATCAAGATGTATGTCAAAGATGGTTTTTTGATCGCCAGGATTGCTGACAACGGCATAGGCTTTGATAAAGAAAAAGTTGAAGGGCAGAAAAGAGCCGATATCCATGAAGGTGGGTTCGGCATATATGGCATGAAGCAGCGAGCTGAGCTGCTTAAAGGCAAATTGACTGTTCAATCCCAGGAAGGAGAGGGTACCACGGTTTTACTGCAAATACCCATTAATACTACCGAAAAGGAGGGTTAATTAAATCTATGGAGCAGAGAAAGATAAAGGTGCTCATCGCTGACGACCATTCTCTCTTCAGGAAAGGACTTGAGCAATTGCTTGAGTTGGAGGATGATATAGAAGTAGTGGGGGAAGCCTCCAACGGTAAAGAGGTGTTGGAAAAGGCCCTTCAGCTCAACCCTGATGTGATCTTGATGGACATAAACATGCCTGTTCAAAACGGCATATATGCTATAAAAGAGCTTAAGGAAAGGGGTTGTCCGGCCAAGATAATAGTACTCACGGTGCATGACGACCGGGAATACCTGCTGGAAGCAGTAAGAATAGGTGCGTCCGGGTATATCATGAAGGATGCTGACGTTGATCACCTTTTGAAGGCCATCAGGGACGTGTATAGAGGAGAGACTTACATACAGCCAAATCTTTCTAGTAAACTTATAAAGGATTTCGACAAGATGAGCTATCATTCGGTAAGAAAGCAGTTTGAACAGCACAACTTAACCCCGCGGGAGATTGAGGTCTTGCTGCTCATAGCCGACGGCAAGAACAACAAGGAGATTGCCAATGAGCTGTACATAAGCGAGAAGACGGTTAAAAACCATGTGTCAAATATATTTAAAAAGCTGGATGTAAACGATCGTACACAGGCTGCCATCTATGTGTTTAAAAACCATTTAAAATAATATTTTGTAGTCTGCCCCTCCTCTTCAAGATTGCCTGGAAATGATGCTTGTTTTATAGTATAATAACACAAGAGGGGAGGGGATAAAGTGGGACTCATAAGACAGGGTTTTAAGCTATTAGGGACCCATGCTGTCATGTCGCTGGTTCAGTTTATATTTATGCCGGCATTATTCGGTATTCTTGAAAAAAATCAACTATACCAGTGGCTTATAGGGCTTGTTTATATAGCGATATTCTGGTTGATAATATACGCTGACATGAGCAGTAAAGGACTGGATGACGCCAAAAAGGAGGCTTTTGCCTCGTACAAAGGCTTTATAGCCGGTCTCATAGCTTCTATTCCGAGCGTGATTTTATATTTGCTGGCTATTAGCATGAAGCCTTCTACAGGCAGTGTTAATTGGTTTAGCACTGTTTTGCGGATTTGGCTGGTACCATATACCAAGATATTTGTTACATTTGAGAAAATGATGCCCGATATAGCCATAATACCGATTGCTTTGCTTCCTTTGTTATCGGGAATTAGTTATATAGATGGGCTTCGCAAGAGAAAGAAAATTTTAGAGGCCATAGAAAATGCCGAGGCAATGAGAGCTGAAAAATCAAAAGTGAATATAAGCTTTTGATATAAGACATAGGTTATTTATATGCCAATTCATCATATTGCAAGCCACTTGTCTGCCTGTAGCAATTCTAATAGTTTATACGATAGGATTTAGAGTACCATTCTTTAACAGGGATACACCCGCTTGTTGCGGGTGTATTTTTTTGCAAAATAATATGGAATAATGTTCTATATTTTTGAAAAAATAAAGATATTGCATCAATATCGCTGGAGGAGCTGGGCATGGAAGAAAAGGTAAAGGGCAAGCTCATGATAATTGGCGGAGCAGAAGACAAAGAGGGTGAGTGCGTAATCTTAAGAAAGCTTGTTGAACTGGCAGGGGGACAAGATGGAAATATCGTGATTATGACGGTGGCCACCGAGTATCCCAAAAGCATAGGCGAAGAATACACACGTATATTTGAGCGCTTTGGGGTACGGGACATAAATGTTATACATATAGATTCCAGGTGCCATGCTAACAATGATGAACTTGTAGACAAGATGGATGATGCCACCTGTATATTTTTTACCGGTGGCGACCAGCTGCGCATTACCTCCCTTCTCGGAGGTACTAAAGCTGAAGAGAAGTTAAAGGAAGCGTATTACCGCGGGGTTGTGATTGCCGGAACGAGTGCAGGCGCTTCTGTCATGAGCGAGACCATGATCACCTCGGGCAATGATGACGATGCGCCCAAGAAGTGTACGCTGAAGATGGCACCGGGATTGGGGCTTTTAAGAGACGTAGTGATAGACCAGCACTTTGCCCAGAGGGGCCGGATTGGGCGCCTGCTTACCGCTATAGCACAAAACCCGCACATGCTGGGGGTGGGGATTGACGAGGATACTGCCATCATAATAGATGGCGATGCGGTGTTTGAAGTGATAGGTTCCCATGCTGTGACAATACTCGACGGCAAAACCCTGAATTTTACCAACGTTTCGGAACTGAAGCCCGACGAGATACTGGCGCTGACCAACGTCGTAATGCACGTGCTTCCAGCAGGTTACAGGTACGATATCAAATCCCGAAGACCGGTGATCAGGAGGTAGTTGCCTTGAAGATTTGTGAGCTTAAGGCATTCAAAGGAAGAAACATTTACAGCCATCAAAAGGTAATCAAAATGGTTGTGGACCTAGAAGAGCTGGCAGATATAGCTACAAAGGATATAAGGGGATTTAACGATACGCTGCTGAAGCTGCTACCCGGCCTGTACCAGCACCACTGCTCCCTGGGCTGCCCCGGTGGCTTTGTTACGAGGCTCATGGAGGGCACCTATCTGGCACACGTCATCGAACACTGTGCCCTAGAGATACAGCATGTTCTGGGATATGATGTCAGCTTCGGCAGGGCGAGGCAAATCAAAGATTCAACTAAATATACCATTGTGTACGCCTACAGAAATGAGGTGGCAGGTTTGGAAGCAGGAAGGTGTACCGTTCAACTGATGGAAGCCTTATGTCGTGGTCAGGCTTTTGACCTCAATTCACATCTCAACAGGATAAAAGAGAAGGCCATGAAAAGTGAATTGGGGCCCAGTACCAAAGCTATTGTTGAGGCTGCACTGGAAAGAGGGATCCCCGTTATGAGAATCGGGAATGGCAGCATATTGCAGCTGGGATACGGGAAATATCAAAAAAGGATAGAGGCCACCATAACCGAGAATACCAGCTGCATTTCGGTTGATATAGCCTGCGATAAGGCCCTGACCAAAGAGATATTGAGGGAGGCAGGAATACCCGTCCCTGAAGGCAGCGTATGCACTTCGCTTGAAGATGCACTGGATATAGCGCAACAGCTGGGTTATCCCGTGGTGGTCAAGCCCGAAAGGGGGAATCAAGGAAAAGGCGTGTCCCTCAACCTTACCACCCCTGAGGAAGTGGCCCAGGCTTTCAACATTGCCAAACAGGTGGATGAAAACGTCATAGTGGAGAAGTATATCAAGGGGAATGATTATCGTGTGCTGATAGTGGGCGACAGGGTAGTGGCCGTTGCGCAGAGAATTCCGGCCCATGTGGTGGGAGACGGCATACATACCGTCGCTCAGCTGGTGGATATGGTGAACAAGGACGAGAAGCGAGGCGAAGGCCATGAAAAACCGCTCACCAAAATAAAGATAGATGAGATATCGCTGGCGCTGCTGAAAAAACAGGGATACACTGTAGATAGCATTCCTCCTGCCGGCAAATGGGTGTATCTTAAAGCCAACGGTAATTTGAGCACTGGCGGAGAAGCCATCGATTGTACCAACAAGATACACCCGGTAAATTGTGAGATTGCGGTAAGGGCAGCTCAAATAATAGGGCTTGATATTGCAGGAATTGATATTGCCTGTCCCGATATTTCCAAACCGATAGAAGAGGGTACAGGTGCGGTAATAGAGGTAAACGCCGCGCCCGGTATACGCATGCACCTGTATCCATCCAAGGGTAAGCCGAGGAACGTGGCACAACATATCGTCGATATGCTCTTTCCCCCGGGGAGCAGACACTCCATCCCTATAATATCGGTTACAGGGACAAACGGAAAGACCACCACTGTTCGCATGATTGCCCACATTCTCAGGACACACGGTTATACTGTGGGGATGACAACGACCGGCGGGGTTTTTATAAACGACCGCTGTGTCATGAAAGGAGATACCACGGGCCCCGCCAGTGCAAAGATAATTTTGACAGATAAGAGCGTGGAGGTGGCGGTGCTGGAGACCGCCCGTGGTGGCATCATCAGATCAGGTTTGGGCTATGACCTCAGCGATATCGCTGTCTTGACCAACATCAGCGAAGACCACCTGGGGATTGACGAGGTCTATACCCTTGAGGATTTGCTGCATGTGAAGTCACTGGTGGTAGAGGCCGTAAAGACAAACGGGTATGTAGTGCTGAACGCCGATGACCCCATGGTGGTGGAAGCCGCCAAGCGAGCGCGAAGCAATATAATATACTTTTCTCGGCAGGAGGACAACATCATTGTGCACAGGCACCTCATAGGCGGGGGACTTGCCGTGTTTCTGAAAGGGCAGCATATCACCATTGCTACGGGAGACGGATTTATACAGTGCATGGATGTCTCCAGGATCCCGGCTACTTACGGTGGAAAACTGGCATATAATATCGAGAATAGCCTGGCAGCTGTAAGCGTTGCTTATGCCATGAAAATCCCCATAGAAACCATACAAAAGGCACTGGCTTCCTTCTATGCCGATGAGATCCACAACCCTGGTCGCTTTAATGTGTTCAATATAAGGGATTTCAGGGTGGTGGTGGACTATGCGCACAACATCAGTGGCTACACCCATGTCATAGAAGCCATCAAAAAGATGGGAGCATCGCGAACGGTTGGAATTATAGGGGTTCCAGGGGACAGGCAGGACAGCAGCATCAGGCGTATAGGGTCTATAGCCGGAAAGGGTTTTGACCGCGTAATAATCAAGGAAGACGTTGACCTGAGAGGCCGGCGCAGGGGCGAGGTGGCCAAACTGCTGGAGGAAGGAGTTTTGGCTGCCGGGATGGACCCTAGGAATGTTGAAATAATCCTTTCAGAGATTGAGGCGCTTAAAACCGCTATGAGAAGGGCAAAGCCTGGAGATTTGATTGTGATATTCTACGAGAAGCTGGAGCCTGTGATGGCCACGATAAAAGGGATGCTGTCCAATATTGAAGCAGGAACAAATAGCGATAGGGACAGCGCCATGCTGGAACTCACCAGGCTGCAATAGCAGCGCAAAATCGATTGCTACCCCGGCCATCAATAAAATTTGTGTTTAAGTAACCCAAAATGATATTATATATTTAAAGAGGAGAAAGGGGTAGTAATCGTGGATATACATTTCAAGGAAATAGAGCTGGGAGATAAGCCTGTATTTGACCACTATTTTTCCTTGAGACATTATGAGAATTCTGAGTTTACTTTTACAAACATGTTCATATGGCGGCATGCTTTCAATTTAAGGTTTTCAATAATTGACGGCTGCCTTTGTACCATAGGAAGGTTCGGGAAAGATTTTCATTTCTTTTTCCCACCTTTGGATGGTGAAGACGGCAACGTCGATAGCGCGATTCATAAGCTGATTCAATATTTCAAGAGACAGGGATATCCTATTGTGATGAAGGGAGTCACCCATATCACCAAAAAGATAATTGATGAAGCTGTGCCCGGGCTGTTTAGGTACGAGAGGGATCCCAATAACGATGACTACGTATACTGTACTCAGGACCTCATTTACTTGAAGGGCAAGAAATATCATCAAAAGAGGAATCACATCAATAAATTCTTGAGAAGCTATCAGTACACCTATGAACCGGTAGACGACAGCAACATAGAGGAATGCATACAGGCCGAGCTGGAGTGGATGGAAAACAAGGATCCAGTGCCCGGGCTGGAACATGAAAAGGTGGCTGTGCTTGAGGCATTGCGTAATTTCGATGCCCTAAAGCTCAAGGGCGGTGCATTGAGGATCGACGGCAAGATCCAGGCATTTTCTTTGGGAGAACTCCTTAACCCCGAGATGGCGGTTATTCACATAGAAAAAGCCAATACGCAGTATCACGGATGCTATGCCATGATCAATCAGCAGTTTGCTGAGCATTGCTGGAAGGATGTACCCTATATAAATCGTGAGGAGGACATGGGGATACCTGGCTTGCGGCAGGCAAAGAGGTCGTATCATCCGGTTAAAATGGTAGAGAAGTACACCGGGTATCTGCGGGAGGAGTAACCATGGAGATAAGGTTTGCTGGACCTGATGATATGACACAAATAAAGAGGCTGTGGGAATACTGCTTTGACGACCCTCCCGAGTTTGTCAATTGGTTTTTTAGCAGGAGATACAGAAGTGAAAATACTCTGGCAGTTTACCAGGGAAAAAACGTTCGCTGCGCCCTTCAGCTTTTGCCATACAAAATCATGCTGAGGGGACAGCCTGTGAAGACCTCATACCTGGTGGGCCTTTCAACCTGGCCCCAGTACAGGGGAAGAGGCGATGCGAGGGCACTCATCCGGCATGCCTTTGAGGTTATGCGCATGCGTCAGGAGTGGGTGTCCATTTTGCTGCCCTTTCGCTATGATTTCTACAGGAAATACGGATGGGAGATATGTTACCACCACTTGATGTATAGCGGAGATCTAGAGATATTTGGCCCGGCAGGCAAAATCCTGGATGACATAATACCTGCCGAAAAAGAGCAAATACACCTGATGAATATGTGTTACCAAAAATTTATGGAAGCATATAATGGATATGTGGTGAGGAATGAGGATGACTGGGATCGGTTGCTGGATGACCTCCATATAGCCGGTGGCACTGGATACATAGTAATCAAGGATTCTGAGGCGGTAGGTTATGTGCTCTTTGAGATTTCAAACCGCCAATGCAAGGTCCGTGAGCTCATCTATACTACTCCAGAAGCCAAAAGTGCGCTGATGAGGCTCATTGCCAACCATTATTCCCAGGTTGATACCATTGTTTGGAATGCACCGCCTGACGACATCACCTACACGGATATGCCCAATCCTCGGGGTGTGATGTACAAACAGCCTTACGTGATGGGGCGTATTGTGGACGTAAGGCAGGCCTTGAGGATATTGCGGCCTTCAAGGGAGGTTGATTTGAAGATCCAGGTTATAGACCCTGTGCTGGAGTGGAATGAAGGGGTTTTCAACCTTCGCAATGGTGGAGGAGTTATGGAAGTGATTTCATGCAATGCATTGCCGCAAGTTGTAATCCCCATCACAACGCTTGCCCAGCTGCTTTGGGGCTATATTACGCCAATGCAGGCCCAAAAGCAGGGTAAGCTCGACGTGCGGGACGACAGAGCAATTGATCATTTAAAGAGCATATTCACACCAGCTATCAATTATATAATAGAGGATTATTAGATCTCTTTAGAATTTTAACCTATGTCACAGCAATAAAGTGCTATATACGATTTTTGACTATTGTTTTTTCTTTTTGGCCAAATAGGAATCAAAATTTCATATTGACAACTTTTGAGCGACTTTTTATACTTGAGTTTATACAATAAAGCAAAATCAATTGTTGGGCAGAAAATCTTAGGGCGAGTTTGTAGGGTGGTATCAGGAACTTGAAGGTTGTTATGATTTTAGCCGGCTTGACAGGCGGCTTTTTTATTGAGCGAGAAGTGATGCGCCTGACCGAAGCTGCGGTGGCAAGGGTTCTTCGGTCAGGCAGGATGGACAAAAAATTTTTTGTACAGATTGCTGTCAAAAACTTTGTTATTTTACTTATTTTAACATTGGCGGCTGCCTGGTCAGTGACGCTGCTGTTGTCCCTGAGTGCCGGCATGGTGTTGTACACCTTTTTCTATGTTATCAAGAAAAACCGCCATATTGGGAAGACTATTAAACAGAAGGGAAGCGATGGCGTATGGAAGGAATAGATATAAATCCTAAGGTGTGGTTTACCATACCAATAATGGGCGGAATACCTGTGACCGACGCCGTGTGTATATCCTGGATTGTCAGTGCGGGGCTTATAATTTTTGCTTTAGTGGTCAGATTTTATCTTTTACCCCGGTTCCAGGAGGTTCCCAGAGGATTTCAAAACGTTTTGGAGCTGTTTGTGGAATGGGTGTACAGCTTTTCGCACGATACAGTGCATGAATTCAGCGGAGAGCTTGCGCCTTATATTGGTACACTGGTGCTTTACCTCGGGTTTGCAAACACCATTGAGCTGTTGGGATTGAGGCCTCCCACCACTTACATTGCAACTACCTTTGCGCTGTCCATCATCACCTTTTTCCTGATTAACCTCTATGGCATCAGGAAAAAGGGCTTGTGGGGCAGGCTAAAGGATTATACCAAGCCTGTACCGTTTATCGCTCCCATCAAAGCCCTAACCGATTTGGCGGTGCCTGTATCCCTGGCTTCCCGAATGTTTGGAAACATCCTGGGAGGCCTGGTGGTGATGGAACTGATTTATAAGGTGATACCTGTGGTTGTTCCTTCGTTTTTGTCAATATACTTTACCCTGTTTGATGGGTTTATACAGACCTTTATATTCATTACTCTATCTTTGACCTTCATAGGAGAGGCTATTGAGTGATTGAAGCTGTAAAATTCAAAAAAGCAGTTAATGTAGTACAGATAATCATTTCAGGAGGTGAACTTAAAATGGGATTGGCCGCTATTGGTGCTGGACTGGCAGTTTTGACTGGTTTGGGTGCAGGTATCGGCATGGGCATTGCTACCGGTAAAGCCGCTGAGGCCACCGGAAGGCAGCCGGAAGCCGTAAACCAGATCAACAGGATCCTGCTTTTGGGCCTGGCTCTTACAGAGTCTATAGCCATATATGGCTTTGTAATCGCACTGCTCATAATCTTTTTGCGATAAGGCTTTCAGGGAGTAAAGCTTTCATGCGGTAAGCCCTTTATTAAATGATTAACCGGTTAATTGAGGGGTTTAGATTCGTGAGGATGAAGGCCGTTTGATGCCCGCTTTCTCACGAAATATTCTTTTTTGACGGATAAAAAACAAAAAATTTCAAGGAAACGGTGAATTCGACATGAAAGAATACATCTGGACGTTTATCTTTCATATATTTAACGTAATTTTACTTTACTTAATCCTGAAGTGGTTGCTTTTCAAGCCGATAAAGAGCTTTCTGGATAGGCGTACCCAGAGCTTTGAGGCAAAGATAGAGGAGCTCAAAAAGCGCGAAAGCGAGATTGAGGAGAATAAGCGTTTATCCAGGGAAGAGCTTGAAAAGGTGCGCCAGCAGGTAAAGGCCATCATGGAGCAGGCTGAGCGCACCGCACAGGATCGCATACGGGAGGCACAGCAGGAGGCGCAGCGCCAGGCAGAGGCCATGTTGGCACAGGCCAGGCGACAGATAGAGCAGGAGCGGGAACAGGCAATCGAGGCGCTCAAAGCTCAGGCTGCCAACCTGGCTGTAGAGCTGGCTTCCAAGGTCCTGCAGAGCCATATAACCCCTGAACAAAACAAAGCCATGATAGAGAAATTCCTGGAGAAGGTGGAAACATGATGACAGCAAACGTTGAAACAGGGACCTTATGGTCTGCTTTTCCACTGGATGAGGCAATCATTGCGCAGATAGAGGAGCGGTTTTCGACTTTTTTGGGTAAAAAAGTAAAGCTTACTTTGAAGGTGGAGCCTGAAATAATAGGCGGGATTATAGTAGCCATTGGCGACAGGATATACGACGGAAGCTTAAAAGGCCAGCTTAATAGGATGAGGGAACACCTGCTGGGGCTTCAAAAAGGGGATATGGTTGATCTGGGGATTGACCTTAAGTCATCCGGCCAGCTCATCAATATGGAATCTGTTGGCGAGTTCATTCGAGACAGAATTCAGGAATACGAGCAGGAATTTGATGTTGAAAACGTGGGCCGTGTGATACGTTCAGGGGATGGCGTGGTATTAATAAGCGGTTTGAACGATTGTAGGTATGGAGAGCTTCTGAGGTTTGAAGGCGATGTTTTCGGTATCGCCTTTAATCTTGAAGAGGACACCGTGGGTGCAGTGTTGCTTAACAACCAGAATTCGGTAATGGAGGGGACGACGGTTTACAGCACTGGCCGGGTTGTCCAGGTACCGGTGGGTGAGGGCTTGCTGGGCAGGGTGGTCAATCCTCTGGGACAGCCCCTTGACGGGAAAGGCCCTATTCGCGCTGAAGGCTATAGGGAGATTGAGCAGAAGGCTCCCGGCATATATGAGAGGGATATGGTAAACCAACCTTTGCAGACTGGATTGCTGGCCATAGACTCTATGATACCCATTGGGAGAGGGCAGAGGCAGCTGATCATAGGCGATCGCCAGACGGGAAAGACCGCTATTGCCCTGGACACGATAGTCAACCAAAGGGATAAGGATGTAATATGCGTGTATGTAGCCATCGGCCAAAAGGCTTCAACGGTATCCCAGATCATCAACACCTTGAGGGAAATGGGGGCCATGGATTATACCATTGTGGTTTCGGCAACAGCCAGCGATTCGGCTCCAATGCAGTACATTGCCCCTTATGCAGGCTGTGCGATGGCGGAGTACTTCATGTA
>Ga0247720_100069_pt1 | contig 48178 bp, 70 predicted proteins | sample MSEWel2015_12_15_FD_189078 | JGI IMG/M metagenome (GOLD analysis project Ga0247720, IMG submission 189078) | Subsurface sediment microbial communities from gas well in West Virginia, United States - MSEEL Well Study Marcellus 3H_2015_12_15 | ecosystem: Environmental > Terrestrial > Deep... | reverse complement strand
TGAACCTAACAAAACTTAACCTTTGAACCTGATAAAACCTGAAACCAAAAACCATTATTTTTGATGAAAATGTCGGTATAAAAACACAAAAAATAACATCAAATTTGTAAGTAAAAACTTACATAAATTGTTGAAAAATATAATTAAAAGTGAAGTGTGTCGTGGTAAAATAATAATCAATTTATAAGACTTTTTATTTAGTTTTTTTATATCTAATTAGGGTGAAGATTTGGGATTTTTCTAGTCATTATTAGGCCATTCCTATAACCCTATAAACAAAGAAAGAGGTTATATATGGCACTTGATCCAAGGATTATTACAGACGGCGTTGCACAGGGATTGGAGATACAGCAGCGCAATATGCAGCAGTTGCAACAGCTTGGCGGAAATCTAGGCCAACTGGTTTTAGGTCGCAGAATTAACCAGATGCGACAACTCAAGACTCCAGAAGAACAACAGGCATTCGCCAATAAATCATTGTTCTCAACCAAGCTAAACGAACAATTAAGACTTGATCAAGCAGCAGCAGCCAAAGCAGCCAATGATCAGCTCAAATTCAATGTTGATCTTGCTAAAACCCAAGCTGAAACAGAAAAGATTGGCACTGAAACAAAAGGAGCCAGCCTTAAAAACTCTGTAGACCTTCTTAAGAACGCTGACCGTGCGCTTATGGTTGCAGCCCAAACAGGTGATGCAAACGCTGCGACACTGGCACTTAACAACGCATACAAAGCAGGCTCAATTACACCAGAACTCTATGAGCAATACAGTCAGCAAATCAAATCACTGAGCACCAAACCTCAAGAGCTGAAACAGTACGTGCAGGGAATTATTCTTTCTGGTGAAGAAAATGCAATGAAGTACATCCAAGCGGATCAGAATACAGTTCTGAATAACAAGACTTCACGGGAGAATAACCAGAACTCTGTTAATGCTCAGATTCATGGCATTAATCAAACAGCAGCTACAGCTGACAAAAACCGTGCTGTGCAACTACAGCGGCTTGAGCACGATAAGATCGTACAAGCGCAAAAAGTAGCGCGAGAAAATGGAGAGTTTGAAACAGTCCAAGGCTCTGACGGCGTTACTTATGCTGTATACAAGTCTGGTCCTAATGCTGGAAAGGTTGAGCCATTATTGCTAGGGGACGGCCAGCCACTTAAAGCACAAGCTAAAGGTGGATCAGGTGGAATGACTGAGCAGCAAAGTAAGGATGCTTTATTTGGTGCTCGAATGCAGGAATCTCATAAAATCCTGACAGAGCTGGAAGCTAAAGATATTAAGGCGCCTGTCATAAATAGCATTGTTCCATATGGTGTTGGTGCCAAAGTCTCAAATGCTTTACCGAGCATCTTAGGCGGTGCAAGTGTTGAACAGCAGAAATACGTTCAAGCGCAACGGGACTTCATTAACGCCGTACTGCGTAAAGAATCTGGTGCTGTAATCGCTGACTCAGAGTTTGAGAATGCACAAAAGCAATACTTCCCTCAGATCGGTGATTCTGATGAGGTTATTGCTCAAAAAGCTAAAAACCGTGAATTAGCAATGAATATGATTATTAGCGGAGCTGGTGCACAAGGACAGGAGCAGATCAAAAGAGCCACTTCCAGCAGCAATGTGAGTGGTGCCACTGTGACGTTAAGCGAAGTTAAGCAGGCTGCCAAACAAGCCAATATCAGCACTGAGGAGATGGTTAAAATCCTGAGAGAGCAAGGGGTTCGGATTAAGTAAGTAGTAGATCAGACCGTCCACCATGCAACAAATGTGTGGTGGATATTAATTCCAAACTTACGCCGTCCCCTAGGGAGAGAATATGAACTTAGCTCAATTACAAAGGTATGCTTCAGACCCCAATGTTAGAAAAATGCTCGATCTGATTGCATACACTGAGGGTGTGAAACATGGCTATAACACCATTTTTGGTAACGAGCGCCTAAGCAACCTCTCAGCACACCCCAACGTCAGAAAGCAGTTTAAGCAGACTGATGGAAAAATGAATGTAACGACAGCAGCAGGCCGCTATCAATTTTTAAAAGGCACATGGGATGGATTATCTCGCCAGTATGGATTTAAAGACTTCTCACCGCAAAACCAAGACTTAGCCGCAGTTGCTCTCTTGGCTCAAAATGGTTCGCTGCCTTATATCCTGAAGGGTGATTACCAGACTGCTATCGGTAAATCAGGTGGTACATGGGCGTCACTCCCAAGCTCCCAATACAAGCAAGGAAAACGCTCCTGGAATGATGTAAATAAATTCTTAGGCGGAAATATTAAGACGCCTACTCAAGCGCCACAAAAGCCAAGCCGCTTCTTATCTCAAGAACAAGTAGCTAAAGTTCTGCCGCAGCTTTCTAAGCAGCCATCACAGCCAAACCGTTTCTTATCTCAAGACCGTATTGCTGAGGTGCTCCCTCAACTTGGACAGCAGCCACAGTTACAGCCACAGCCAAGCCAGCAGTTACAACCAAGCCAGCAGTTACAACCAAGCCAGCAACAACAGCCAAACCGTTTTTTAAATGCAGACCAGATAGCCAAGGTTTTACCTCAATTAGCTAAAGGGTAGATAGGACATGACAAGTCAATTAACAATAGATCAAATGGTCCAGCTTGCCAAAAAAGCCAAAACCCCACCACCACAAGCCACACAAAAAACACTATCAATAGATGAGATGGTTGAGCTGGCCAAGTCAGCCAAAAAACCCAAGAATCTAGGTGCACTACCAGCAATCAAGGTTGAGGCAGAAAAACCGTCCCTTATTGCTGATATTGGCTCAGGTATGGATAAGGTTTATAGCGGTGTTGCTCAAGGTGCTGAATATGCCGCTGATGGTATTCGAGGGGGCTTAAACAAGCTACTCGGAACTAACCTTGAAACAGATCGCTATGAGCGCTACACCAAATACAAAGCTGATGAGCGCAAAACTTACAACGAAGCCCGAAAAGATAGCGGCAAGGGGGCGAATGTTGGTGAGTTTATCGGGGAAACTGTGGCCACACTGCCTCTAGCTGCACTTGGAAAGGGATATGGTGCTGCAAAAATTTTATCTAAACCCGGACTGGCTATCACAGCCCAAAACGCTGCGGTTGGTGGTGCTATTGGTGGTGTTGGTTTTGCTGAGAACGCTGAGCAGCGTAAAAAGAACGTTCAGGCTGGTGCAGTCGGTGGTGCAGTCGGTGGTGTAGTTGCTAAGAAAGTCGGCGATGGCATCACTAAGGCGGTCAATATCAAGCAAGGTCGCATGGTGCCAGGCGCTCGGGAAATTGACGATCTAGGGAAGCAATTTAATGTTAAGACCACGGTGGGCGATATTGGTAAAAATCAACTGATACAAAAATCTGAAGTTGTTATGGAGTCCATCCCGTTTGTTGGCACATCCAAGTTCAGACAGACCCAGCAGGCACAGGTTAAGGATGCAGCCACAAAGGTCCTTGATGGCCTTAAAACCAAGTTGGATGATGTGGACTACAAGGCCATTCCAAAGATTCAAGCAGCAGCCAATGCAGGCGATGAAAATGCGGCTCGAATCATGAAGGTGGTTAATGGCGCTGGTGACGATACTGGAAAGATACTACAAGCCGCAGCAGAGATTAAAAACTGGCGTGGTAAGCGTGTTACATCACAGATGTATGATCGAGTGCAGAACTTGGCTGGTGACGGCGCTATAGCTCCAAACAAGACGGTTCAAAAGATTGATGACATTATTGCGAACGATTCAAAAGTCATTCCCAATAAAGAGTTGCAAAAAGAGCTTCTTAGTATTCGTAAAAACCTTACCGATCCAAATATTAGAAATAATTTCAAGGAAATGCGAGCAACACAATCGCGCCTTAGTGAATTAGCTCATGAGTGGGGTATTGCTGGGAAAAAAGGCTCAAGCGCTTTTACTAAGGTTAAGACAGCAACCGATAGTGATATTCTTGACTTTGCTCAAAGCTCTGGAAACAGCAAGCTACTAGGGGAGCTAAAGAGAGCTAACGCACTGTATAAGCAGCTCCAGGATGGAAAAGACAAAGCATTTGCTAAAGCTCTGCGTAGTGCTGAACCAGATCAGGTTTTTGAACAATTCATGAAAGCTGGGAAAGGTGACAAGGCTGCAAACTTCTACAAGAACCTAGATCCAAAAGGACAAGCAGCATTGCGCTATCAGATGGCTGAGAATGCCTTTGGTAAAGCATGGGACCCAAACAAGGAGGTATTCAGTCCAGCCAAGTTTGCTCAAGAATTTGAGCGGATGAAAGCGCCGTATAACAATATCTTTACTGGTGGCGATAAGGCTCAGATGGATGGCTTCGTTAAGCTCATGCGCCATGTTGAGAGAGCTGGTCAGTACGCTGAAAACCCACCAACAGGGAATAGATTAGTTGGTATTGCTTTCGGTCTGGGTGCTGGTGTGAACCCTACCCTAGCCGCTCACGGTGCTGGTGTTTCTGCCATTGCTAAGATGTTGTTTACTACTGATGCAGGGAAGCGAATATTACTTGCTGCCAAGGATGTGCCACCGAACTCACCACAGATGGCCAATCTACTGATGCAGGCGCAAAAGTTGGCGGTGGTCGGTGCGGCTAATCAGGCCTCTCGATAATTATTGGCGATGGGAGGTTTAGGCGAGTGCTTGGCCTCTCATGTTGAAAATATTCAGCTTTGAGTCAGGGTGGAAATTATGAAAAAAGAGTTGGGCAGACCCACGAATTTAACAGATGAAGTTATTGCTAAGGCCAAAGAATACTTAATCAAAGGCTTTGAGGACGTTGGTAATACCGTTCCAAGCGTTGCAGGACTCGGATGTTATCTTGGTGCATCACGTTCTAGTCTGTATGAATGGGCAGGAAAGGATGAAGATTTCTCGGACACGTTAGACGCTATCAAGATGAAGCAGGAGATGATGCTGATTGACGGCGGCTTAGGTAGTTCAATGAACAGCACCATTGTTAAGCTGATGCTGGCCAATCATGGGTATTCTGATAAGCAGAAGATGGATATTAGTGCCAATGTGCAGCCGGCATTTAAAATCATATTTGAAGATGATGAGCCAAACGAATTACCTAACTGAGTTTTATATCGATGATGACGCAATTTTGCGCCGTCATCGGTGACTGACTATCTTTATTTGAACTAGCTAGTTCCTAAAAATTTAGGAGCTAGGTATCGGAAATATTTCGGATACCCTCCTGGAAGCATGAAAACCCACTACACAAAAAGTGTAGTTCTCCTTAATTTGAGGATAAGTAATTCGCACGATCCAACCACCAATGGTGGATGGGCCCACTTCAGCGAAAAACTTCGTTCTACCTCACTGGGGTAAAAGTCTTAACTACGAAACTTTCGTAGACCCACACAGTGTGAATATGCTTTTCAGAAATTACCGAAACCCAGATTTTGGGTATCGGTAAAACTTCAATGTCCTCAAGTTGAGGATATTCCCAACTCCACGCATTGCATAAAGTTGGACTGAGTGACTTTGAGTAACTCAGTTCCCAAAAATTTGGGATTTGAAATCCTGAATTAACTTGGTCGATTTTGGTTTTATCTGCTTCCACAAAAAAATGGAGCAGGTTTCTAGGTGAAAAACACTTGGTCACTTTTGAAATGCGAGCAAGTTTGCTCATATCCCCCATTGGGGTAGATGCTTCCCCAAAGTTGGGGAGGGTGTCCAGATTTGGACAGGGGTATATCCAAAATTGGAGACACTCTACCGATACAGGAATTCCTGTACTGATACCGATAGCGGAAATCCGCTACCGACCACCAAAAATGGTGACTGCGTAAAATTGCGCTCTTGAAAATTAGTGGAGCGTAAATGATATTCGCGTGCAGTCACATGCAAATGAGCTTGCTCAAAATTGAGCAGGGGTATTGTTTTACGACTTTCTCGTAAAATAGATACCCCCAAATTTGGTGACATCTAGCCAGCGCAAAATTGCGTTCGCTCACACGGCGAAAAATTGCGCTCAGTTTTGAGCACATCTCGCTAGTATTAAAAAACCACCCGAAGGTGGCTCATTTATAATTTTTGATAATATTTTGTTCTCTCAGTTTATCTAGTTCTGTTTTCACGTCTTTAAGATAGTCATCATAATTACGGTAATTCTCTATTTTTACATGAGGTGTTAATTGACCGAAAAATTCAATATTTGGCTTAGGCTTCATTCTCAAGTATGCATAAGATGCTCTCTGATATTCTTGATAGTCACTAAAATCTTCTAAATTCGCATACTTAAAATCCAAGCCTTTTGCAGGCGTTCCACATGCAACATCCCATAAAAGTTCACCGGTTGTATCTGGAAATACAGTTTCTGCTGGGATTAGATAATTGTCTCTATAAGTATTTTCGACATCCCCTGATGCTAAGTATGTTATTGCGGATAATGTTCTGTAAGTTTTGCTGTCACAGTAGAATCTAGATAATGATTTTTTTTGTGTGAAGTATGTGGATCCATTCGCCCTTTCTTTTTTAAACCACATATCAGCCGCATTAGTTTTCTTATCATATTTGTAATAGTCAAAATCAACATAATAAGCATATCCATCTTGACCGTTCCCAATGGCGACCCAATCTGCAGCATAGGCACCACCACACACCAATGAGATTAACCAAGTCAAAGCTATTTTTTTCATAATTACCCCCTTATTAAAATAACCAAATTTATAACACATAAGTTTGATTGATTTATTATGTGGTAATCATAAAAAGCCCCCGGTTAAGGAGGCTATTTAACATTATAGCAATTGCAGTACATCGGCCTTAATCTCTGTCACTTCCTTTTCATTGCCGCTTTGGTCTTTCCATTTCCTTGTTCGCAAGCTACCCTCTACATACACCTTGCCACCTTTTTTGAGGTACTTCTGGGCAATCTCCCCCAACTTATTGCTAGCAGTGATTCTATGCCATTCTGTGAGCTGTTTACGCTCGCCAGTGGTCTTGTCCTTCCAAAACTCAGTAGTTGCAACGCTGAATGTCGTAACGGTGCCACCGTTGGAGAATTGCTTAGTTTCAGGGTCACGTCCTAATACACCCATCACTGTCACTCTATTTAAGTTAGCCATCTCTTATCCCTCAATTATTAAATTATTTGTTATTTAGCAATAAACAAACTGTCTAGGCTTGGTCAGCAAAAAGTTCAAGTCAGCACATGCGTCCTCATTCATTGAGTGGTTAATTAGCTCTTGCTCTGAGGTGGTTAGAAGTGTGTTTGAGTCATCCAGGTACTTGATGAGCTCATAGTGAATTAACATCCCTTGGATAATGTTTAACTCCGCATCACTGAGCTGTAGCGCCGTCTTAATGGTAGAGCGCCAATACAGGACCGGAACATAGCAGGACAATGCACTGACAGCATCAAGGGATTTTTGCATCTGATTAAGACAATACAGATACCCGTCAAACGCTCGAGTAAAGAAGTGGCCTATATATCTATCTGTGTACTGGAAGTATTCAACCAATGCAGCGCTATGATCTGCCACCTCATCTAAAAATTCATTTGGAAGCGTACCTTCTCCATCCCAGCACAATTCATCAAGTGGGCCCATATATATAAAACACTGGTGCAATCTGGCTCTAAAGAGAAGCTCTAACGCTTTCTTAATATTATCGTCAAACCTAACGATGAACTTGTCTGACTCATCACTGTGACACTGTTTTAAATCTGCCATTATTCAGACCTATTAATTTATATTTTCTAGATTTTTTGCGATTTTGCGATTTTTCCGTGTAAGCCTTGTCCTGTCTAGCTTTCCGTATCGCATTACCCTTGCGATTCGTATGCGGCACGTGCGATTTTTACCGGTTCATGTCGCATACATCGCATTGGAATCGCACACCCTTTGCGATATGGAAAACCTTGCCACATAAGGGTTTCAGCCATAAATCGCAAAATCGCAACTATTTCAGCAATGCTGGATTTAATTCAATGTAAGTGGAGCGGTTAATTGTCACCAGTCGCACATAATTGAACTCGATCAGCTCATTTAGACAAGGATCAAATTCCTTTGATTTTCTCATCTGAAGTGGCGCCCCCTTCATTGCTATCGTTTTTTGCAGTCGGTCGGTTTTTTCCTTTTTACATTTAGTTAAAAGGTACTTAATCAGCTTCTCAGAATCGCTTTCATCGGCTACTTCAATATCTGAATATCGGAACCACTCTGACAAAGAATGTCTAATAACAGCGCAAGCTGCCTGCATGATTTCAGAATCAATTTCAGACTTGTTTTCAAAGTAAGCCAGGACAGTTCCTAAACGTCTGGCAAGCTCATTTGCACGACTGGCAAAAGGCTGCATAAATTCAAACTGTTTTCCGCTACCCTGCAAAATCTCACACTCATTGTAGAAATCAAGCTCCAGCAACTCGGCTTCACTGGATAGCTGCATCACTGGAAAGTACGGAACTTCTCCCGATTCATTCAAAAGAACCGGTAGCTCATCTTTTAAAATATCTCTACAACGATTCCAAAATTTAGTTAATCGGGGGTCATTGTGTGAGTTTTTTAGCTTTTGTCTAAATTCAACTGTATGCGTCCGCTGCCCAGCAATGCTTTCTGGAGCGGTTAAAATGAATCTAGGCAAAAAGCCCTGTCCCCTTAATGTCGGATCGTTTAAAGCTCCAGCCAATACAGCACGTTGCCCAAGTAGGTTGAAGGTTAGGCGAACATCATAGGCCGTTCCGTTGTCATCAGATGAAGCGCGGTTTCTCTGACAATAGCCATCATCAAATAGTTTGGTAAATGCACCTAACGCACTTTTGGCCGTGTCGCCCTTCATTGTGTGACCATCAAAGAACTGTCCAGCCTCATCGCTACTCAATGAAGCATTTTTCACAATTCCTTTAATATAAAACTTGGTCAAGGTTTCAATAGTAATGTCGGAGAAAATACTGGTCGGATCGGTTGGTCTTGGATTATCTAAAGCCCACTGCGCGAACTCTTTGGATTCAACTGTTTTTGATCTCGCATTCCAATCCTCTAAATTTTTTCTGTATTCCTCATACTGCTGTCGCTCATGCTCTCTAATAGGCAATTCAACCAACTTTTGACATGATGATTTACGCCCACCGCTACCGCCTTCCGTTAAAAAGAATAAGGAGGCTGGCATACCCTCCCTGTTGGTTTCTTTGGGTGCATTAACCTTACCTTGTGCTAAAAATGAAATACTGGCTAAAACACATTGAGCAGCCATTGCAATTGGAGCTTGCACATATTCAGCGGTTGCAAGAATTGCATTCCTCACGACTTCCGGTAGCTCATCAATAGGATAAGGTTTTGATTGAATGAGAGTGTCATTTCTCAGGCTTATTGGAGCTTGCCAGTTATCCAGCTTTTCAGCTCTCCGATCCACTGGCATCTCCTCAACTTGAGGCTGTGCGATTAGGTCAGATTCGATTGATTTTATGATCTGCTGTTTTTTATCAAGGAAAAATTGCTTTATCTGATTTGGTGGAAGTGTTTTAAAGCTATCATTCACCTGAACAAATAAATCAGCATTATTGACTGGTGGTTTCTCACCGACCATCATTCTAAATATTGTTTCAGGCATACCATTGTTTATAATCTGATACGCTGCATCAATATCTTTATGAAGCACAACGGCCTCTCCAGCCTTAGCAAGTTGCACAAATAAATCTATATTGTCTGTACCTAGAACATACGGCATATATTTATTATTTGTGTTGCTTGCGAATATTCCAGCTTTACCAATAGAGAATGATATTTTTTTAGAATCGATTTCTTTACATGGTGTCTGGCTAGTATCGTACTTTTTAGCTATGCCTCTGATTCCATACCCGACGACTTCAGTCAATTGCTGAGGATTGACTAGAGGGAGTGCTTCACATTCTTCGCAGTTATAATCTGGCAATTCAGAATAAATATAGCTCTCAGGCTTCACTTTAAAATTCTGCTCATCGATACAGCCTTTTGCAAAATCTTCAATCGAATGATATTCGGTTGTGTTGCCTGTCACTGGATCGGTGCTGACCGCTAAAGCAATTGCAGTTTTATCACAAGGGATTTTAGCATTCATGCTCCACCCCCTGTTACCGAATTAAATTTTTTAGTGTAGCTTTCCGCTAACTTTGCATGTTGGTTGTGACGCTTCTCAGCAAGATGATGAACAAGTGAAACGGTTTTTTTATTTTGATTAGGCATGAGAATGCGCTCCTAGATTTAATTTAGAAGCTCTGCCAATTACGACCAAGTAATTATGGTGGCAAAGCTGAAAGGGGTTGGTCGACCAGTAATCTAGGTAACTGGCACACTCGAAAGTGTCCCCCTCCAGCTTCGCCATAAAATGCGAATGCATAGAGATATTACGCATACAAAAAAAGTCCATTAAGCGGACTGTATGCGCTAGATATTCATAGCCGACCAAAGCTAACTTTGAGATTTTGCTCAAAGCAATTGAACTATAACCATACTTAGGCATGTTGGCAATATTGAACGATTTATTTTTCATACTTAGCCCTCATTGCACACGGTTAAAACTGATCTTTGAATCAATCAAAACGCCGTCATTCGATAAACCGACCTTTTTGCGGTTATCCATCATTTCTAATAGTCTTTGCTCAGCTTCCTCAAAACTTATGCCGAAGTGTTTGGCAATATCCTCTAGCGTGTACATAGGGTCGCCGTCATCTGAATAACCACTTACTGGTGGCAATAGGTCTAATTCCTTAGCCTTTTGGTGCATTTCCGCTTTAATGTGTTCAGGCGTGTAGTGCATAGTCAAAATGAGTGCCTGCTCTGTGATGGGGTGATGCTCCCCATATTGGGCAAGCATGGCTTTGTAGTGGTCAAAGGCTTTGAAAAATTCAGGGTTTACATGATTATTCATTGCATACCCCTTCAAAAGTTAGCTGTAAATTGGTTTTGCATGTTTGAATGCGGACCGCGTTTAAATGCTTTTCATGTTTACGACGGTGCATACCTAAACTGTGAAATGTGGCTTTGTCTTTAGATACCTTTTCCTGCATATACAGGCGGTTTAATTCCTCATAAGCTGCCCGACGAGCTGAATATGAGCCTGTCTTTCGTATCGAAGGTAGTACTTCGGCAAACACCCAGTTTTGGAAATTAATTGCTTCGGGTTTAGTGGATCGGAAAATGATGCGATAAAGATTGGGCTCATTAATAAACTTGAGCTTTTGAGTACCGCCATTTGTAAGGATGTGGCAATCCGCCACACCCTTTGCATCTAATTCACGAAATAGTCGTGATGTACGGCTTATGTCTAAAGATTTATAAACATCTGTTAAACAAAACCATGGTTCTTTACTGTCATCTAGGACAATCCGAACACCGTGTTCATTGAAACTAAATATTGCTGGTTTCATGCTGCCACCTCTTTAAGTTCGTAGCGCGCATGGCGACCTTTGCCTTTAACGTTGGGTTCGCTGTGTGTCACGATGTCATACCCAGCATTGCGTAAACGCTGAATGACGGCGCTTAGGCGGTAGCAATCAAAATGATGAATAGCCTCGGCCTGTGAAAGCGTCTTGCCATTTTTAAGATGTGCCAAAACTTGGGTTTGATGGTTTTCACTCATGCTTAAGCCTCCATCACTGACAGGCTTTGTTTTTGGCTGTTATGCCACTCAACAAGCTCTGCGTAGTCAAAATAGACTGGAGCCTGCTTAGTCGTTCCCATTTTTATAGCTTTCGGGAAGTTGGCATCAGTACGCACGATATGACGCAATGATTCACGGCTTATGTCCAGTAGCTCACAAGCTGTTTTGAATTGAACGCGGATAGGTTGAATAGTCATAAAAAAGCCCATATATGAGTGAATATGGGCTTAGTATCAGTTTGATTTTAATTGGTTTGTGTAAGGCTACTAGCAGAGTTATCTATCAGCTAGCAAAGTGACCTCTCTGCTAGCAGCTCGGTCATTTATTCGTTTGGTAATTTTAGCCACTAATTTTTTAGGATCTAGCTCGGTGTCTGTATCTGGATGCCTTAAATAAAAATTCTTTATAAAATACCTTGCACATTCAGCTTTGCTCTTCCATTTTTTGCCTGTTAATGGGTTAGGAGTTAGGTAAAGACTGAATACATCATCAACAATAGGTGTCATTTTTTTACGATCTTTTTCTGCTTTAATGAAACCGCCCTTTTGCCGAGGCTCTCTTTCTTTTTTAGTTGTTTTTTCAATCGCTTTTTCTACAAAATGACGAGTCACTTCTCCTGTGAAATGCCTCGAAGTGATTTCTTCTAGGTTGGATAAATAATCAATCACATCGACAAGATAATTGTGCTCATCATCACCAAAAATCATTTTATTAATAGTATTAATACCTTTGGTTTCTGCTTGATAGCAATATTTAAAAGCAGCATCCAAAGTTTTCAGGGAATAATAATAAACTAAGACTTCTGCAGGCTCATCGTTTGGTGAACCATGCTCAATATTCTCCATAAAATCTCTTATAAAGCCGTCAGCGTTGGGCATATTTTCCAGCTTTAAGGTATTTTCAAATGCACGTTTGGTTATTTCGCCATCTTTAACTTGTCTAGCACAAAGAGTGCAAACCCTATCAAATATTCTTCTAAAGAAATCGTAATGTTTTCCTTCTAAGGTTAATGCATCTTCTACAGTTATATTTGATCTAATAGCTATCATAGTAATTGCCTCCCACAGCATCCCCAAAAAAGCTGCTAAGCCAATCGGATTGGGTGTCCGACTTTCGGGAGCTAACCTAGACTTAGCAAACTGAATATAAACAATATTAAGCTATATTTGTGCATTTATTGGCTAGTAGTGCGACAAGCCTTGTCACTGTGCTTTTTTGAATTGAATAATGCTCTGGTCTGCAACTTCTTCTAAATGATTGGCGTACCATTGCATCATGCTTGCTCTGTCATCTAAATATTGAGCCTTGTTATATACACCTGCCACGCCATCTTTAACGTGTGCCAGTGCTGCCTCGATATGACGTTCATCAAAGCCACGATTGTTTAACAAGGTACTCGCAATATGTCTAAATCCGTGTGGGGTTTGTCTGCCCTCATAACCCATACGGCGCAAAGCCATAATGAAAACTGTGTCTGACTTTGGCTTGCTCTTGTCCGATCTGCTCGGAAATAAGTATTCAGAATTGGTTTCATAGCTTTGCAATTCTTTTAATAGGGTAGTGGCTTGAGTTGGCAACGGTACAAGATGCTCACGGCGTTTCTTCATGCGCTCGGCTGGGATATTCCATAAGCCTTGCTCTAAATCAAATTCTTGCCACTTGGCTTGTCTTAGTTCAGTTGGTCGGCAAAACAACATAGCTAAAAGTTGCAAGCCTATACGTACATCCATAGTCGGATAATTATTGATAGCTCTTAACAGTGGGGGTAACTCAAGTTCGCTCACATGCAGCATGTTTTGCTTCTTGCCTTGCTGTAAGTATTTTTGAATGCCCTCAACTGGGTTGTAGTCCATACGTCCAGTGACCTTTGCAAAATCGTAAATGTCACGACACATCGAGCGCATACGGTTCACTTGCTCAAAAATACCTTTCTCTTGCTGAATACTTTTTAACAAGTTCATCCATTCAATAGGCTTTATGGTGGTGTACAAGCGTTTCCCGAAAATCGGAAATATATGTTTTTCCAGTGCGCCTTTATTTCGGGTCATGGTTTCCTGTACCCATGATTCCTTTTTTGTGTCTAACCATTCACGTGCTAAAACTTCAAAGGTTGCACTGTGCTGTTCTATTTCTTTGCGCTTACGTTCTTGTTTGGTGATGATAGGGTTATCACCTTTTGAAATGTCGTTTAAAAGTTCTTGCGCTTTTTTACGTGCTAACTGTCCTGATATTTCAGGATAGCCACCGATACCTAACCATGACCATTTACCATCAGCTTTTTTATATCGTAGTTGCCACGATTTATTCCCATCAGGTTTGACACGAAAATATAAGCCGTTGCCGTCTGGCTCCCGATATTCTTTTGATTCAGGCTCAAGGGTTGCAAGTACGGTGTCTGCTAGTGGTCTGCGTTTTATGTCTGTTCGTTTCATTTTTTTGTATCCCTGCCAGTTCAATAAATATGAGGGGATACACGCTAGGATACATGGCATGTATCCCTGTGGCTATTTATATTTAGTTATGTTTAGGCAAGAAAAAAGGCTCAAACCCTTTAGATTCAAGCCTTTATCTTTTAAAACTTGGCATATTTTGCCATGTTTTGTTAAGTATATGGTGGAGATGGCGGGAGTTGAACAATAATTGTAAGTTGTTGATTTATTATGGTGATATTTACTGTATAACACTTGCGTATAACGTTTGTATAACAAAGATATTTGATCAAGTCTGATTAACAACAGATTATTTTTAGTTCAATTTAGGTTTTAGGAGTAGAACTCAGGACTATTATAACAACAAAAAAGGCGCTATTTAGCGCCTATTTCTGCCTTCATTTTATTTAAACTTTCTAATGTGTAGCCCTTATATTTTTCTGTAGCACGATCAGGGGGGTACTTTTCTAAGTAATGGCGCTTAAACGTATTAACAGCCATTCCCAATTCACTTGCTACACGACGCATCGAATACCATTCCATATTCACCCCTCCGTATCCGCTTTTGGTTCTTCTAAAAGTGGTTGCCAATGCGTAATTTCATATTCATCTGCATAAGCATCACTTTCTAAATCGCCCTCATATCTAGCCCAGCACCAACCTTCATCTTCGTCATATCTTTCAAATATCCACCAAATGAACTCTCCATCTCTATAAAATCCAGCAAAGACGGGAACACTAAATTCAGGCAATTGATCATCAACACTAATCCAATTACTCATTTCCGCCCCTTGCTGCATTAACAGCATCATCAGACCGACCGAACACACTTTCAAAAGCCTTATCAAATCCACCGCTTTGGATGAATTGATCGATGCAGTTTTTAGGCTTTTGATGCTCTGCGATATAACTACTCAGCACGTGGTAATACAAATCAGCATTGCAATTGATCTCAAGAACTACACCAGTCCCATTGTTCACACGCTGTCTTAAAGTTGCTTCTAACTTACGAACAAAGCCACTATGCAAGTGATGTGACTCACTTGTAATGTTGTATAAAGAACCTGTCTGACCTGTATCTAACACCAAATTAAAAGGCTTCTCTTTGTGTAGTTCGCCGATGATGAAGTTCGCTACAGCAATGTTCGTTTGTTGAATTTCAGTCATTGGCTGGCTCCAAAAACGTTGTGTCGTGCCACCATTCTTTGTTTTCTTGAAGATACTTAGCATGATCTTCTTGAGTGCCTTTCCATTCTTCCAAAGTGATTGCATCCGCAATGCATTGACCAACAGTAGGGAATTGTTGCAATGCTTCTTTCTTTAACCGATATACCAACTGTTTGCCAATTTTTTGAGTTGGAACAGGATGCAAAAGCTCTGAATCAGGTTCTTCAGGAATATTTACAGCCCATAACTTTTGATTATCTTTAGTCATTTACGCCACCTATTTCTTTAATTGTGCTTTGAGCAGCTCAATTTCAGATTGCAATTCTTCAACTTTTTCAGAATGCAAAACTTTAAGATTTTCAGATGTAAAAGCGTTTTGACAATCTTTAGCTATGCGCTCAATAGTTTTTTCAAGATCAAGAAATGATTGCGAATCTGAACTATTCAATCCATGTTTAAAAGCCCCTTGAACAGCACCAAAAATAGTTGAATAGTGATATTTCTTTCCTGCAAATTTGCTAGAATTAATATATGTTTCTTGCTGTTTTTCAGGTATTTTCCCAAGAATAATTCCTGATTCATTTGCGGAAGAATAAATCACCCATGCTTTATTTAATCTAATTTCCATCACGCCACCTTCAAACTTTCTAAAAACTCTTTGCCATTGTTTAGATACTGCTTTAAGAAAATCTCGTATCGTTGCTTCATCGGCTTGTTCATTCGACCTGTGTAGTCCATTTCTAAGCGTTGCTTTGCATTGAAATACTGGACTGATGTTTGTGTTCGCTTACCTTTGAAACCACCTTTAATCAGCCAAATTTCAAAGCATGCGAGGATGTTTTTACTCACCATGTCACACCCACCATGACTGCAAGCACAGTCAAAATTAAAATCCCAAGTTTGAGCTCGATCATGCTGCGACTCCTAGCTTTGGCTTCCAGTACTTAGCAAAATCTGCAACTTCACGAACCAGTGCTTTTACATCTGATTCCATTGATTGATAGGGGTGTTGATGTAGTTCGTGATAGCTTTTGATCTTTACCTCTGTGACACCATCAACAATCTTTTCTAAGCCTGAATGCTCAAAAACTTGGTACTTGAATGTGTTGCATTGACGTTCGAGCAAATAGACACGCCACTGGTAAGCATCCATATACTTTTCAGGATCAAAAACAGCAGTAAGCTTGTGATCGATTATTTTTGTGCTTGTCTCAGCATCAATCTTTGAAACAAGGTCTACGTCATCAAAAATACGAGTGACGTATTTCTTTTCGCGCACTTCACCAAGCTCTACTGTTCCATCTAATTGATCGCTGAATAAGAAGTTAAAGCCTTGGCTTTGTGCTAACTCATAATTAAAGTTATGCTCTAACAAGTTATGAAAAGCAGTTCCACATTTCATAGCTATAGTTTGTTGTTTACCTAGAAACAGCTCTCTAGCAAGTTCCTCCGAGGTCATGTCTTCATTCGACATGCCCCAAAGGTAGCTATCGAGCATAGTTGCCGATAGCCGAATAATCATGCTGTTTGCTCCTGAGGTTGAGTGCTGACAAACGCCTTGCTTTGCTTGTCATATGCAAAACCATATTGTCTAGCTTGCTCGATTGCTTTATCCCACATCTGACGAACAAATACATGACCTTGTGGAAGCTTGAGTTTTAGTGCTTCAAAGTCTTCTAATAACTCAGAAGCCAATACTTCAGATTCCCATTCATCAAGCTCTTTTTGTGCAACGGCTTGAGATTCGCTTAAGCTATTAATGTGGTTCTTGGCTTGATTTAAAATTGAATCAAGTTGATCGGGTTGAGTATCAAGATCATTCAAAATTAGATTGCCAATTGCACCAGAATCTTTAGCGTGAAATGCTGTGCTTGGGGCAAAGTAGATAGCTTTTTGAGTTCCTTGTTGCCCTTGATGAGTTGTCATATATCCCATCATGTCAGCAACTTTGTAAGCTTCTTTTTTACTTGCACCAACCATGTCAGGGCGGAAAATAATGTCATCGCCTTTTTTGTCTTCTGCCGTGTGAGCAAGAAGCACTACATCTTTCCCGAAGCTACGAAGTAAATTAAACCAGTGTGTAAATGTTTTGTTTAATGTGCCGTAGCCTTGGATCGACAATTCATTTGAGTTTCGGCGGCAGTTCTTTTGATCTTTAACTATGTGAGCAATAATCACGTCAAGCATACGCCCAGCAGTGTCAACAATTACTGTGTCGTACCCATCAAGATCAGCAGCAGTTAGATTTGATACTTCTGCCCAGTTGCTTACAGGTACAGTATCTTTACGATATTTACCTGCACGATGTGCGCCTTTGTCAAAGTCAAAAAGGATAGGGTTTTTAGCGGAGAAAGCCAAAGACGTTTTACCAATACCAGGATCACCATAGATAAAAGTGATGAGGTTTTCTACACGCATTGGCTCTTGTGCTGTTACAATTTTTAGTGCCATTTTCTATTACTCCGTAGATATGTAGCGCTTTTTTCGTGCAAATATCTGCACAATTTCCTTACTTTTTGGATAAATTGCGCAGATTTGTTCTCATTAGGCTGCTTTCTTTAAAAGCTGTTCTGTTTTTTGTGCTTCAATCGCTTTGATTTCAGCAATCCAGTTTTCGTATTCTTTGCGATCTAAATGATCGAATTGGTAAAGTGTCTCTACCGCTTGATTAAGCTCAGAAGTTGTATAAACACGATCAAGCTTTGACTTCATGTTCGAGAGATATGATTGAGCGTTCATGCTTTAATCCCTCCGCGCAATGCTGCTACTACTTGTTTGATTTCTTGTTCTGTTGACCACCAGTAAGCTGGCAATTCATCAGATTCATCAAGAATTATTGAGCAGTATTCTCTTGTGTCTAGGCTATTTAAAATCCAAATTAATTGACCGTTCTTGTAGCTAGTCCCACATGCAGGAATCTCCACGTTTAATGTGATGGTGCGGGGTTTTAGGCGGAATTGAAACTGACCTACACCACCACCTAGAAAATAGTAAGGTTGAATACCGTATATATCTTTTGTCCAATCATTCTTACCGGTAATAGTGCATTGCACTTCTTTCCCATCTGCCAAAGCTCGTAAAGCATCAGCCCCACTAATCAAACCTTGTTCGTTTTCTTTATGTATTAGCAACAAGTCGTGTGCAACTCCTTTGTATTCCCAACCCATTCGAGTCCACAAATATGCTATTTCATCAACTGTCTTGTATGCTGCCGCACCGCCAATATGTTTATGAGTCGCATCCTTCACATCATTACGATGCAAAACAACAAGGTCTCGAAGCTGAGGGAGGGTGAGTTCTTTACAACCAACTCCGGTGTAATAGTTCCAATGCTTAATATCATCACAGCCGATTCGTTTTCCTACTGTATAAACAAGACCTAACCTGTCACTACCTGAATCAACATATCCAAGATTAACTAGCAAAGACCTAACTTCTTTACTTTCCGCTTCGTTGTTCACTTTGATTTTGTAGTTATTCATCTCACACACTCCACACAGCAGGGCAGATCACAGCGTAAAGCACGTATAGAGCTGCAATTAGCAAAAGAAAATAAAGGACCATTCCCATAACGCAGTTTTTCCATGTGTTAGGCATTTTCTTCTCCTGGAGCGCTTAAATGCGCTCTCTTAGTTCTTGTTCGATGATTTCTTTGATCTCTACAACATCGAGACGATCAACGTATGCTTGGATTTCGCCATCTTCTGAATAGACACGAATATCTTTGATTTCCTTAACTTCGACATCAATCCAGTTGTGACCAACACCGTTGCCATCTGGGTAAACATCTGCAACGTATTTCACTTCTAAAGCGTATTCATCGTTTTCCGTTAAGAGAGTTGCTTGCTCAGCTTTGACATTGATTTCGTCAAGCTTGAAAGGTGCCATGACATAGACTGGTTCAGTCTTAGCAGGTTGAAACGCATAAGCAGCAGTTAATGCACTTACTACGCCTGCAAAGCCAATTGATTTGACCAAATTGGTTTTTATGTTCATACTTAAATCCTCTTTGAGAGAAAGCCCTTTGATGTCGAGTCGGAAGGGCTTTTTTGTTGTTTGTGTAGAGATATTTAAACAAAACGTTTAAGAGTCGTCAAACACTTTTTACACATTTCGTGTAATTTATTTTTTAACATGCAAAAAAAAGCCGCCCAATTAGGCGGCCTTTGTGTAACGTTGTTTATTCGTAATTGCGTTCTTCAGTTTTTATATCTGGGTACTTATAAACGTGTCTACTTGGTGGGATGATGTCGATTACAGCATTAATTGATTGAACTTCCGACATTTCTATACTTATTCTTTTCTCCCCATTAACTCCCAGTAAATGCAGCACATCATTCGTGACTCCAATAAACTCCTTAATTGTTCTTCTGCCATCCTTCAACTCGACCTCAACAAACTCTGTTGGAATGGGCGATGCTTCTGGATCGCAAACAATATACCAACCACTCCTGATAGCTGGATACATTGAATCGCCTGAACCTCTAACCGCATAAGCAGAACTACTAGCTGTAAGCGACTGGACATAACCATCACCAGCATCACCAACATAACCCATATCCGTGTAATACCCATCATCTCCCATCTTGCTGTAGGATTTTACTGGAACCCACCTTGCTGTAGGTACATAATTTTTCTTGAATAATGGGTCATGCGGCACATTATGACGCTCAATTTTTACATCGCCATTTCCGCTTAATATCCAGTCTGAACTTACGTTAAACATATCTGAAATCAGCGTTAAACCCTTCTTTGAAATACCTCTCAAATCCCAGTTGTTCACTGCTTGTGGCGATATGTTTATAGCGTGTGCAAGATCACTTTGATCAAGTTTTGTGGCCTCATAAACACGCTGCATGGTTGGGTGAATAATCTTTTCCTTGTTCATGAAAATACCCATCAGTTAATCCCCTTAAATTTTCCTATCTTTTACACAGTTTGTGTTAAACGTTTTGTTTGACAGAGATGCGTGATGTGTTTAATATTGTTTAAACAAAACGTGTAAAGGTGTCTTGTTATGTTTAAAGACAATCAGCAAATTAATGATGATCGAGAGATTATTGACCGACTTGGTGGGTCTACAAAGGTTGCTGAATTGATTCACTACAAAGTTCAGCGTGTTCAAAACTGGAAGGAGCGCGGAATCCCATCTGCTGAAAAGTTGAAATTCCCACACCTTTTCTTGAACACAAACATTCACGCGCAGAGAAAAGCAAAAGCCAATTTTGAATCTATCTCTGCTTAACCGACCAGAAAGGAACTTAGGGGTTTTATTGATGGGAGTAGATGAAATGCAAGAAGCAATCGAAAAAGGGTATTTAGGCGGGAAATTGATCGCGCCTAAAACTATCAAGTTTAAGGACGAGATGCTTGATGCTGTTTCTGTATATGCAGAAGCAGAAGGTATTAGCGATGTTGACTGGATGCGCAATGCCATAGCCGAAGCCCTGCTTATTGCTGATGCTAAGTATGAACGTACACGCAAAGCAAAAGAGCGAGCTAGTAAGCATTGGAACACTTTGGAAAACCAAAAAGAAAGCCCATCTGCGGGAACAGATGAGCTTGATGTTCAAAACTTTGGAGGCAAATGAACAATGAATATGTTAGCACAATTTAATCAAAATCAAAAAACCATGTCGAGTCGTGAAATTGCTGGCTTGACAGAAAAGCGTCATGACCATGTTAAGCGTGATGTTGAAAACATGCTTGGACAGCTTGGTTTAGATATCCCCAAATTTGGGGGCATCTATTTTGACGCTCAAAACCGCCAACAAACCGAATATTTGTTAGACGAAGAATTAACAATGACTTTGGTTACTGGCTACAACATTGTTTTGCGTAATCGAGTGATTAAACGCTGGAAAGAGTTGGAGCAGCAGCCAGACCTAGACAACCCTGTTCAGTTGCGCGGCCTATTGCTTGGTTATGTAGAAAAAAATATCCAATTGGCTGCTGAAAACAAAACCCTTAGTGCTGCGATTGAAAACATCACCGCAACCGAAAACGGTGTGAAGTTTCAGCAGGCTTGCAAAATCCTGAACGTAAAGCAGGCTGATCTTGCTAAGTGGCTTCGAGATAAAGGTTGGGATAGATACATCAACAAATCACGCGCTTCGACTCATTACAGCCAAGAGCGCGGATATTGTGAAACTAAATTCGAAGAAGTGGATGGTGTAAAGCCGTCTGGTGAGCCGTACAACTATACAAAAATTGAGTTCTTTATCCTGCCAAAAGGCATGGCTGTACTGGCTAAACATTTTGGGGGTGCAGTATGACAGCACTTCCAAAACACGAGGACAATCTCCTCCAATTCAACAAAGGTAAAAAAATGGCTGACAAGTTTGAAAAAGGCTATGTCATGTCTAGTCGATTATACCGCCAAGAGGTTCGTCCATTTTTAAGTGATGCGGCAAAGAATGTCTATGCGGAACTTGAGGATCGTATTAACGGCTTTAAAGACAAGGTGACTGACTATGTTAGCTATTCTCAGTTGCAAGGCGGCAAGCTACCAGGCTCAAAAAAACTAAGCACAAAAACAGTGAGTAACGGTCTTAAAGAGTTGCTTAATTTGGGCGTTATTACACTGGTTAGCGAGAACAGTCGAAAGGGTAATGAGTACCAGATTAATGAGGTTTCATTGGTTGAGCACTTCACTAAAGAAAGTACCACTTTACCTAGTAAAGCACTTTCCTTAGTAAAGGGCAGCACTTTACCTAGTGAAGCGATAGCTACTTTACCTAGTAAAGACACAATAGAATTAATTTATAGAACTCTATCTATAGAATTATTAATTAAGTCGCTTCGCTCTAAAAAACCTTTGGAGACTCATTTTTACTGTTTTCAAGAAAAGAAAAAACAGGATCAACTTGAGTTAGAAAAACAAGAAGCAGAAGCGAAAGCAAAAGCCGAAGCTGAACGCAAAGACAAGGCTCGTAAATTGTCTTATGACGAAGTAGTCAAGCTCACTAAAAACACTTTTTCAAATCTTTGTGATTTGGAGCTTTGGGAGCAGTTTGTTTCTAATCGATCAACGACTTCTAAAACCAAGCTGACTAAAAACGCACTCAACACGATCTACAAAGATTTCGTGAAGTGGGGTTATGACGGCAGCAATGAGTCTTTGAAAACTTCAATCACTGGTAACTACACGGGTCTATTCGCACCTAAGCAGCAGTTCACGCCAGCAATTCAAAACGCATCACAAGCAAATAACCGCTGGAATGAAATTCAACAATTGATCGCAAAAGAGGAAATGGGAAATGACAACTTTGGTTTCTAATCAACAAAACATTCAGCCGATTAACTCTGCTCAACTTGTTGGAATTTTTAAAGCAATTGCACCACGTTCTTTTGAAAAAACTTTTGATGGTATGCCGATTGAGGCAATCAACAAGGCAATGAAAATTTGTATTGAGGGATTGTCGAGAGACGAAATTAATACTGGGCTTCGCTTGGTACGAGATAACGGTTTTTGCCCTGATCCAGCAATGTTCCGCAAGTGGTGTTTAGGCATCACAGGTTTTGGCACTGAGCAGCAAAAAGCGGTTGATTCATTCAAAGGGAAACATGCAGCTTTAGCCAACATTATCAAGTGGGTTTCAGATAGAGATGTTGAAATCACAAATGCTGAGAAAGAAGCTTACAACCGGTGTTATGAAATGTTTTCAAATCTCAACTACTCAAATAACTATGAGCGTTCTGCATATTACGCATATGAAGCATTTAAAGATAACTACGTTGATGTTGTGAATGAGTTTGTTGAGAAAGGTGTCACTCAAGAGAAATGGTCTAAACCACCTCAAATTGATTTTAGTGTTCTTTATGCCAAAACAGATTGTGATACAGCAGCCGAAGTAAGCCCAATGTCAAAAGAGGATTTTGACAAGCGTACTGCATATGTTGAGTCGCGTATCCCTCAAATCATGTCAGATCGAAACTGTGACAAAACAATGGCGAAGCTTTACGCCTTAGCCGAATACCACGGCTCAGGTAAGGACGTTGGAGGTGCAGCGTGAAACATCCTCTAGATAATCAAACTGTGGATTGGGTAGAAGTGACCATGCCTCTTGAAGTTGCACAGGCGGCACTGGCTGCGATGAAAAAAGTATTTATGGATTGGGATGTCTTGAATGAGAAGCCACCAGAGTTTTTAAAGCACATGCAGGATTTGGCGTATTACGTGGAACGTGCAGGGGGTGAGGTGTGAATAAAAATCTAATCATGCTTGATGAGGTATCAGAATTTAAAAGAATGATGCTTTCCAATCACGGGGTTTATGAGATCAATTTTGACAAGGATTTCAATATAACTAGTTCCAAGCAATTCAAAAACCATCCTGAGTTTGTGCGGATTTCAAAAGTTAAGTTTGCATGGAGTGTTTGGCTTGAAAATTCACGAATTAAGAAAGCCCAGTACAACAAATTGCTTGATGTTTGTAACGGTAAGGCAGGTGCAGCGTGAGCAAAAACATAGAAATTTTTAACAGAACCATGCGATTGCTTGAAGAATTCTCGAAAGCAGAAAAAGCGCTTAACACAGAAGAAATCAGAAAGCTGATAAATCAAACCCAGCGAACAGCTCAAAGAACGGCTCGACAACTTCATGAGAGTGGTTGGCTTGAATGCAGTATGCGTAGTGGGTGTGCTATGTACAGCGCAAGCCAAAAAACCAAAGAGTTGTTCGGGGGTGCTAAATGACTCCAACACTCACTCAAATTAGAGCAGCTTTGCAGAATCTAGCAGCGAAGAAAGGGCGACCTGATTATGAGCTTTGCATAGCTAAGCAAGTTAAGTACGCGATGGATAACGGGTTAGAACATCACTTAATCGCTGAGTTGCCTTTTTTTGAAATCACTAAGGAAATCGACAAGCCTTTGCGAGATGTAGTTCCTAGAGAGTATCCAAGCAAGGAACAAGAAAAAGAACTGATCAATTGGTTAGAGAATTTCGATGGCAAATATTACGAATTGGCAAATGCGGTCGGATGCACATCATCAAGCTTTCAACACATCATCAAGGGTAGAAACAAATTAACGCTCGATATGTACAAAAGAATCATGAGAGTGAGAAGCGAATTGGAGGTTGCGAATTGTTTGGTGAGGGGTAAGGCATGACTGGATTCACAGAATTGAGAGATCAGATCAATAAAACGAGTGATTTGCAAGAAAAGGAACTACTGCTAGAGCATCTTGAAGCGATGCACAAAGCCGCAGATGAAGAAAGCAAGTTGCATGAAGATTTGATTCGGGGTGATTGGAGAGTTTGGAATGAGTGAAATGCAAGGAAAGAAACTTGACCAAAACAAGCCAAGAATGTCACTGCTTCCAAAAGGCGCTTTAAACGCTGTAATTCGCGTTTTAGAGTTTGGAGCTACAAAGTATCAGGTAGACAACTGGAAGCACGTTCCTGACGCTAAGACACGCTATTACGATGCAATGCAACGTCACATTGACGCTTGGTGGCAGGGTGAGCAAAAAGACCCCGAAACAGGAGAGCATCATTTAGCCCATGCGATTTGTTGTGGGATGTTCTTGTGGTGGTTTGACGACTCACACATTGAGAATCATGTTAGTCAGAATTGCAAGAAGTTTGACCATTTACCTAAGATGCATTCGCATCTTACTTCTGAAACGTTAAAGAATGATGACGAGCAGGTGAAGTGATGAGAAGTGAATTATTTGAAGAAGCTTGGAAGCAAAACCGACACGTATGGGAATCAACTAAGTGTTTAGCTCAAGCTATGTATTTGGCAGGAGAGCAACACCAACAACCCAAAGTGGATGCATTAACGCTTCAAGTCGCTGAAATGAAGTCGAGACTGAATGATGCGTACACAGATGGGCAAAGCGCAATGTATACAGCTAGACAATCCAAAGTGGATGAGCTGGAACGCAGAAATCAGATGCTTAACGACAACATAAAAGAGCAAGGTCAAAAGCTCGTTCATCAAAACGAAGTGATTGAAACGCAAGCTGAAAAACTGCTTGGTTTAAGAGATGAGAATGCAGAGCTGCAAAAGCGGGTGGATGCAGCTTTCAGAGTCTTAAGTCAGCTTAACACTTTAGACGATGAAGCACATAAAAGATGGAAACGTGAAGCTTGTATGTTTTCGCAAGGTGAATCTAATGCTTATGAACACGCAGTACGTTTGTTAGAGCAAGCGCTCAAGGGGGAATCTAATGAAAGTTCAACTTGAGAATATCGATGTGCATGCCTTTTTTGAATACAAAGATGGGCAACTCATTTGGAAGATGCTTCCTGATTACTACGCCGAATGGAATGTGCTTAATAGGTTGAATTCTAGGTTCTTTGGAACTAGAGCAGGTCGACTTAACAAGCGGGGTTATCGTGATATTGGAATATGGGGAGAAAAGTATCTAGAACACAGGATTATTTTCTTTATGCATCATGGGTATTTGCCAAAACTAATTGATCATATTGATGGCAATACAACAAACAACCGAATTGAGAATTTGCGAGAGGCCAGCCAAAGCCAAAATGCCATGAATAGCAAAAGACCTATTAGCAATAGTTCTGGATGCAAAGGTGTTGTTAAGCGGAAAAATGAAAACAAATGGATGGCGCAGATCACCAAAAACGGGAAAGTGATTTATCTCGGAACTTTCAAAAGATTTGAGGATGCAGTTAAAGCAAGAATAGATGCAGCGAAATTGCATCATGGAGAGTATGCGAACTTTGATGGAGTAAGTGTATGACCACATTCAAAGAGGCTCAACGCATTAGATCAAAACCAGTGGCACGTTCTAAGCGCGTTCACAAGGTACCAACGGAAGATCAAGAGCAAATAACTCTCATGTCATGGGCACATCATGTGAAGTTTGGGAATGGTCGCCTTTCTGATTATTTGATTCATATCCCAAATGGCGGATCAAGAAACATTATTGAAGCAGCCAAATTTAAAAAGATGGGAGTTAAAGCAGGTGTTCCCGATCTTCAATTGTTAGTTCCAAATGGTTTGATTCATGGCTTGTGGATCGAACTCAAATCAAAGGCAGGCAAGTTACAGCCAAGTCAGCGCTTAATGATGCAGCGTTTAGAAGAACAAGGCTATATGTGCAAAGTCTGTTTCGGTGCAGATGAAGCAATAAACGAAATTAAAAAGTATTTGTGTTTGAACGGTGGTGAGTGATGAATGCAGCAGTAAATCACATTATGCAAACAGTGGACTGGACTCGTTTTAGTCTGGAAGAGTGGCTTTATCAGTTTGGTGCTTGGATGCACTCAAACTCAGGAACTTGTGGTAAGAGCATAAATCCGATTGCTGTCGCTATGGATCAGGCGGTAAAGAAGCGCAAACAGCAAATCAAAGGTAAAGATCAGATTATTGCTGATTGGATTTCTAGCGAAGGTGTAACAACGGTTAAGCGCAAAGGTATTACATGCGACATCACAGACAATGAAGCTCGTGCTGTTCAGCGCTTGATTCTTGATATGCAAGGGAAGTCACATGTGCTTGATGAGTGGTTGGATGCGGTTATTGACCGTTACTTTTATGGAAATCCAATTTCAGCTCTTGTGAATGAATCAAGAACGTTAATGGATGCCAAGTTTGACTTGAAGATGGGATTAGCTGCAATCCATGCTCGATACCCATTTATTGAATATAAATCAAAAGTATCGCAATGATTATTGACATGACGTCATCAATATACTATGTTTGTGCTATAGTGGCGTAAGTTGTATGTAGGTCACTAGGTGATGGATTCTTACAGCATCTTTCGCCGATTCGAGATTAAATATGCCCAAGAGTGAAATAGTCTGTAAGCCTTGAGGGTTCTCACCAAATTTTAAAAGCTCATCGAAAGGTGGGCTTTTTTGTTGTCTTAAATATCCAAGAGATCAGTATGTTTAAATTATTAAAACAATTGTTCTGCGCTCACGAGTACGACTACGAATCAGATATTTTTGTGCAGATTGAATGTCGTAAGTGTGGCAAATTGAAAAAGTAACCCTCGCCACTTCGGTGGCATTTGTCGAACGTATTACGGCACATAAAGCCCTCACAAAAATGCTGAGGGTTTTGTTTTTTTATTGGTGATTGCATGGACTTAATCGAAGCAAAGAAGAATCTTGAATCATTGCATCAAGACAAAGAGAAACTGGAAAGTCTTAATCATCTCAATTCAACGTTTCAGTTTAAACAAGCATGTCGTCAGCGTATTAACGACATAGACAAGCAGATCAGTAATATTCAACACAGTATCAAGCGCTATGCGAGACCGTAAGAGGAAAGCAAAATGGATAACGAAGAATTGTTAGAGGCATTAGAATCAGTTGCTAATTTCATGCGTGGTATGCAATTTGATCCACGCATCCCGCAAGATGTAAAAGAAGCATTAAGTTATCGAGTTCAGGAAATCGATGAACTTGTAGATCAGCATCCAGATGCGTGATGCAAAGCGATTAGCAGCAATTAGAAAGCTACCTTGTGTGGTATGCGGTAGATCACCAGTGGACGCTGCCCATAGTAATCAATCAAGTCACGGTAAAGGCATGGGATTGAAAGCCTGTGACTCTAAAACGATTCCACTCTGTAGAAATCATCATCAAGAGTTTGACCAATTTCAAAAGATGAGCAGGTCTGAATCAGTCGAGTGGTTTGACAACATGCTAGAAAAGACTGAAAGGATGTTGAATATTAAGGGTGATGAGGTGTTTTGATGAAAGCTGTATGTATTATTGCGAGCTCCAATGTGGTTATCGACGGGGATGTGATTTTCATCAACAGAGATAAATCCAGCATGGAATGCGCTATATTTTGTGATTGGGCTCACAACAACGTGAGGTTCACAGGAAAGGGTGTGTTTTTTGCAAACACTTTTAGTTCAGAGCTCAAGCCTAAACTTATGCTTTTATGGTTCTGGCACATGGTTTTTCTTCGCAAGTCTCATGTTTATTTAACCAATGTTTTGTGAGGCATAGGAGTAGGAAGTGCAAAAAGCCGTGTTTCCTATCCAGAGTCATGCCGACATCACTAAAGCCATAAGCTACATGCATAGCAATTACACCAAGGCATTAGAAGAAAATAAGCCGCTTGTTGTTGAGATTAAGCCATTTGATGGTGATAGATCAAAGGCACAGAATAGACTCTATTGGTTATGGATTTCGCAGTGGGCGAAGCATCAAGGCACAGATAAAGATTCAGAACATTTATTTTTCAAGAAGCAATTCTTAGCACGTATTTATCATCGTGATGATGTTGGTCAATATCGAAAGACGTTTGCAGCAGTAAAGGTTCTAAAAGATCAAAAGCACCCGATGTATCAGCAAGTGGCAGATGGATTGAATGAATTAATCACAACGACTGACGCTAGTGTCGAACAGTTTACCGAGTACCTAAATGACATTCATGCATTCTGTTTGAAGCATGGGAAATATTTAAGTACGCCAGATGATTTGATGTTTGCAATGGGGTAAAGATATGGCGAACCTAACGCCTAAGCAGCAAAGGTTTGTCGAAGAATATCTGATAGACCTAAATGCTACGCAAGCGGCTATTCGTGCGGGATATAGCGAAAAGACAGCTCATTCAATTGGTGCAGAAAACCTTATAAAACCTGAAATTCAAAAAGCCATTGCAGATGCTCAAGCAAAGCGAGAAGAACGCACCCAAATTGATTCTGATTATGTCCTAAAGCGCCTAGTCGAAATCGACCAGATGGATGTACTAGACATCATGGATGACGACGGCAATGTTAAACCGTTGCGCGATTGGCCTAAGATTTGGCGTCAATACATATCAAATATCGAAACAATCAGTGTAGATGATGGTGAAGGTTGGCTTAAAAAGATCAAATGGCCCGACAAGGTTAAGAATCTTGAATTGTTGGGTAAGCATGTTTCGGTTGGTGCGTTTAAAGACAAGATTGAGCACACAGGTCCTAACGGTGGCCCAATTGATTTAAGTTTAAAGGTGGTATTCGAAAATGATGGAGAAACGAGTACCGAGTAAATTCAAACCGCTTTATACACATCCAAAAAACAACAAACTGTTCTATGTGTATCACGGTGGTCGTGGTGGTGGTAAGTCTTGGGAAATTGCAGACTTTCTACTGATTGAGGGTGCAAAACAAAAGCATCGCATTTTATGCTGTCGTGAAGTGCAAAAGTCAATTAAGCAGTCTGTGCATAAGTTATTGTCAGATCGAATCGCTGCATTGGGCTTAGGTCACTTCTATCAAATTTTAGAAACAGAAATACGTGGCATTAACGGCACTGAGTTTAGCTTTGCAGGCTTACTGAATCACACAGTCGAGTCGGTCAAATCGTTTGAAGGTGCAACAATCACGTGGATTGAAGAAGCGCAGACGGTTAGCTCGTTCTCATTGTCTATCTTGATCCCTACAGTTGTCCGCACATCAAAGCCGATGGTTGTCATGTCGATGAACCCAAAGCTGCCAAGTGATGCTGTTTATTCTGAATACGTGCTTGGTGAACGTGACGACACGGTTGTGGTGCAGATCAATTACACAGACAACAAAGAATGTCCAGCCGAACTGGTCGCACTTGCTGAGCAAATGAAGCGTGAAGATTACGACCAGTATGAGCATATTTGGCTGGGTAGACCCAAAGAAATTGCAGATGGTGCAATCTACAAGGCTGAGTTTGAGCAGATCAAGCGTGAAAATCGTATCTGTAGAGTTCCGCATGACCCTAATTTGCCTGTTTATACATCATGGGATTTAGGAATCCTTGACCCTACAGCAATTTGGTTTTTTCAGATTTACGGCAAAGAAGTCCGAGCAATAGATCATTATGAAGCGAATAATGAGCCGTTGGCGCATTACGCACGAATACTCGATGAGAAAACGCAAAGCTTTGGTTATCGCTATGAAAAACACTTCGCTCCACATGATATTGCAGCACGTGATTTATCTAGTGGTGTGAGTCGTGAGCAAACAATGGCTAATCTTGGCTATCGAATGAATAAAGGCGCAAGGCTTGGTGTTGAAGATCGTATCGAAGCATCACGCCAATTCTTGAAGAATTGTTGGTTTGATGCTGAAAAGTGCAAACACGGTATCCGTGCATTGCAGAATTATCGTCGTGAATTTAACGACAAATTAGAGCAATTTAAGGCAACGCCAGTGCATGACTGGGCTTCGCATAGCTCGGATGCGTTTGGTGAGGGTGCAATCAATATCAATAAAATGTGCCAACCGCAGCAAGTAGAAATTAACCCAATCCCAACAATCAACCGTTGGTAATCAAATGGAGTCAAGTCGTGACTGATAAAGCAGATCGACTTGCCAAAATCCACGAAACCGCAAAGAAACAATTTGATAAAGCTCAATGTGCTGTTGCTGATGAACGTCAACAGTGCTTAGAGGATCGTCGTTTTTATTCTATTGCTGGTGCTCAATGGGAAGGCAAGTTAGGCGAACAGTTTGAAAATAAGCCTAAATTTGAAGTCAATAAGATTCACTTGGCTGTTATTCGTATTATCAATGAATATCGCAACAACCGCATTGGTGTGAACTTCATTAGCAAGGATGGTGTGAGCAATGATGACTTGGCTGATACCTGTGCAAAGCTTTATCGTGCAGATGAGCAGGACTCAGGTGCAGATGAAGCTTATGACAATGCATTTGAAGAAGCAGTCGGTGGTGGCTTTGGTGCTTGGCGTTTACGTGCTGAATATGAAGATGAGGACGATGAAGAGAACGAGCATCAGCGAATCAGAATAGAACCTATTTTTGATGCTGATACATGCGTTTTCTTTGATCCTGATGCTAAACGCCAGGATAAAGCAGATGCGAAATACTGCTTTGTTCTAACATCAATGTCATGTGATGCATTCAAAGAAGAATATGGTGAAGATCAAGACCCATCATCATGGGATAAAACGATTAGCAATAGTCACTTTGATTGGGCGTCAAAAGATTCTGTTTACGTCGCTGAATACTACAAGGTCGAAAAGGTTAAAGAGAAGATTCATATCTTCCGTTTAATTGATGGCTCTGAAGAACGATATACAGCAGAACAACTTGAAGAAGACCCAAGCGTTCTTGATGAATTAAATGCAACAGGTGCGCAAGAGGTTCGTGTCCGAGATTTTGAGCGCAAGCGTGTTCGCAAGCTTCTTATGTCTGGTCTTGGTGTTCTTGAGGATTATGGCTATATCGCTGGTCGTCATATTCCGATCGTGCCTGTGTATGGCAAACGCTGGTATATCGACAACGTAGAGCGTTGCATGGGTCATGTGCGGCTCTGTAAGGATGCTCAGCGACTGAAGAACATGCAGCTGTCCAAGCTTGGTGAAATCAGTGCTTCTTCGAGCGTTGAGAAGCCGATTCTAGCACCTGAACAGGTTGCTGGCGTTCAGCACATGTGGGCGAATGACAATATTGAGAACTATCCGTTCCTATTGGCTCATCCGCTTAAAGATGCAATGAACAATATTGTTGCTCAAGGTCCAGTGGCTTACACCAAGCCGCCAAGTGTACCGCCAGCAATGGGTGCGTTACTTCAATTAACAGAAGTGGATATTAAAGATCTTCTGGGGAATCAAGAGCAGGGTGAAAAGATAAGCTCCAATGTGAGTGCAGAAGCTATTGATTTGGTGCAAAACCAGCTTGGCATGCAATCCTTCATCTACATTTCTAACTTTGCCAAAGCGGTGCGCCGATCAGGTGAAATTTGGCTGTCTATGGCTTCTGAGCTGTATGTTGAAGATGGTCGAACAATGAAGACGGTAGGCAATCAGGACGAGATTGACTCAATCGAGTTATTTAAGCCTGTTTACAACCCAACTTCAGGTGAAGTTGAGCATACAAATGACTTAACCAAAGCTAAGTTTGATGTCGCAATCGACATTGGACCAACATCGACCAGTAAGCGCAATGCAACGGTACGCTCACTAACCAACATGCTTCCTTTGGTAGCCGACCCAATGGATCAACAAGTGCTGTCATCCATGATTATGATGAATATGGAAGGTGAGGGTGTTAGTGAAGTCCGTGAATATTACCGCAAGAAATTGCTGCGTATGGGCGTTGTAGAGCCAACCAAAGAAGAAGCTCAGCAACTCGCACAAGAAGCTCAGAATCAGCAACCTGATGCAAATACGCTGTATCTACAATCAGAAGCTGAAAAGAATAAATCACTCGCAATTAAAGCACAGGCAGACACTGAACTTGCGATAGCAAGAGCAGAAGAAACTAAAGCTAAAGCAATAGATTTAATGACGCGCCTAGATATGGATGAGCGACAAGCAGTGCTTGAAGCAATTAGTCAGCTAGGTATGCAACCACAACAGGCAACCGTTCAGCCTATACAGAACGAGGAAATGCAATATGTCAATTGAAGACCTGCGCACAGAACTGGATGAAGAAGACAACATTGACCCGATTGAAGACAATCAGGAAGATGAAAGTCAGGAAAATTCAGAAGAAGCCCAAGATGAAGCAAAACAATCTGATGATGAGATGTCAGAAGATGAAGAGTTTGTTATTACGGTGGGTGATGAGGAGCCAGAGCCATCCGATGACGATGACTTTAGCGGCAAACCAGCGCCACCATGGGTAAAAGACCTTCGCAAAAAAGAGAGGGAAGCGCGAAAACGCATCAAGGAGCTAGAGGCTCAGGTGCAACAGGCTAAACCAACTGAAAAACCAATTGAGGTTGGGCCTAAACCAAAGCTTGCCGACTTTGATTATGACGAAGATCAATTTGAAAGCGCAGTTGAACAATGGCATGAACGCAAGCGCCAAGTTGAACAGCAACAGGCATCAAAACAGGCTGAAGAAGAGCAAGCGCAACAGGCTTGGCAGGCCAAAATGCAAAGCTATGAAGAGCGTCGTCAAAATGTAGCATCCAAAGTTCGTGACTTTGAGGAAGTAGAAGAAGCTGCAAAAGACAAACTCACAGCAACCCAGCAGGGCATTTTGATTCATGCTGCCGAAAATCCTGAATTGATTTTGTATCACTTAGGGAAAAACCCAAAGAAAGCGCAAGAGCTTTCCGAAATTACAGACCCAATTCAATTCGCCTTTGCTGCAGCAAAACTGGACTCTCAAATGAAAATCCAAACTCGTAAACCATCAACTCAACCAGAGCGAAAACCTAGCGGATCGGCTGGCTTGTCTGGTGTGGTAGATCAAAAGTTAGCGCAACTCGAAGCGAAAGCAGCGAAAACTGGTGATCGTACCGAGCTGATTAGATACAAAAAATCTTTACAGAAATAAGGTGAATACTTATGGCGAACTCATTTGCTAAAAAAATTGATGTTTTCTTTGATGATGTTGTGGCTGGCTTTGATGCAACCAATATCAGCTCTAAAAACGTTTCTCAATACAAAGCACCTGCTGAAGCACTTGCTTTGAATGGTCAGACTTTCCACCGTCCAATGCCTTTGATGACAGAAATCGTTGATGGTCGCGACATTACTGGTCAATACAAGGACTTAGTGGAGCTTACTGTTCCTGCTACTTTGACTGAATCGCACATTCGTAACGTGCCAGTTAAATTGACAGGTGTAGACCTTAACAACCCGTATGCTTTTGACAACATTGTTAAAACATCAAATATCTTGCTTTCTAACAAGTTGGATACATTGGTTGCTAACCGTGTTGCAGAGCGTGGTACTTTGGCTGTAATCAACGCAGGTGCAATCGACACTTACGATGATGCTGCAGAAGCTGATGCGCTTATGCTTGAGCAACAAGCGACTCGTGGCGAGCGTATCATGTTGTTAAATCCACGTATGGCGAAAAACATTGCTGGCAACCTTGCTGCACGTCAAACAATGAACACAGCACCAATGAACGCATACCAGCGCTCTACGCTACAACCGATTGCAGGCTTTGATACTTTCCGTGTTGATTACGGTAAATCAATTACTGGCTCTGCAGGTACTGGCTATTTGGTAAGCGGTGCGCAGTCATACACGCCAGTTTCTGCTGATGTGAATGGCATCCCTGCTGATAACCGTACTCAAACCTTAGTAGTTGGAACTGGTGCGGGCGCTGGTACGGGTGCGGCAGTTGGCGATGTGTTCACAATCGCGGGTGTATATGCGGTTGGTCATATCAACAAGCAATCCACAGGTCAGCTTAAAACTTTCCGTATTCTTGCAATCAATGGTGGTAACTGGACAATTTCACCTGCAATCGTTCCTGCAGATGGCACAGCAGCAGCTCAAAAAGCTTATGCAAACGTAACAACTGGTGCAGCAGATGGTGCAGCAATCACCATCCTGAATAAAAAGACCACAGCGGCAAGCGTGTTCTACGAAAAATCAGCGATTGAAATTGTGCATGCTGACTTCAATACTGAGCCATTTGAAGCTTCAGGCAAGCGTGTTCGTAAAGCAATCACTGATAGCGGCATTCAGATCGTGATGTTGTCTGACTCTAACGTCGATACATTAGCGGCTAACTACCGTTTATTTGTGTGGGCGAACGTGGAAGTGCTTAACCCCGAATTGGCTGGCATCATGCTAGAAAATCAGGCCTAAAACAAAACCATGACGACAAATGCCCGCTATATGCGGGCGTCGTCATTTTTGGAGTAGTGAAATGTCGAATTATCCAAAGATGCTCTACAAGGGCGATAAGCTTAAATACGAATACCAAACCGCATCAAATGAAGAATCGGAAAAAGAACTGCTTGATTCTGGTTGGGTAAGCTTTAGTGATTTGCCTGAGCCAAAAATTGAATCCAAGCCAAATGGTGTAATTGGCACTAACAATATTCAAAGTCTTGACAAAGAAAATACTCAGTTAAAAGAAGAATTGGTCGAAGCTCTAAAAGAAAACCAAGAGCTACGCAAACAGATACGCTTTAAGCAAGTTGAAGATATGCCAGCCGATGAGCTGCGTAAATTGCTTGATGAGCGAAAAGTTGAATACGGTGCACGTGATGGTAAGCCAGCATTAATTAATTTAGTGCTTGAGTCAGAAGATCAATCTTAAATATATGAGGTGCTTATGTCCTGGACTAAAAGACAAATTGTTGAGCAGGCGCTTGAAGAACTAGGACTTGCATCTTATGTGTTCGATATGCAGCCAGAGCAGGTTGAAAGTGCAAAGCGCAAACTTGATTCAATGATGGCCTTATGGGATAGCAAAGACATTCGTTTTGGTTATCCGCTATCAGGTGATGCCAACAGTGGCGACTTGGATCAAGAAACATTTATTCCAGATTATGCTGTTGAAGCGGTGGTTTTAAATCTATCTATTCGATTAGCTGGCGCATTTGGGAAGGTGGTGTCTGCTGAAACCAAAGCTATGGCCAAAGACGCTTTTGAAACTATTCAATTAGCAATGTTGAGCAATCCACCACGTGTACAGCTTGATCCATCGTTACCGCGTGGCGCTGGGCACAAAGGTGAATGTCTACCTTTTGTTGAAAAGACACCTACCAAAACAGTATTTGCTCCCGACACATCAGTGAGTTTCACAAATGAATAAACGATTAAATATTACGGATCGCATTGGTCCAAATGATTCAGTTGTGCTTTGGAGTGCAAACAATCAGGACTATCGTGGTTTGGCGATTGATGTTTTAAAAGAGGTCATTAAAGACAAATCCAATCAATCCGCTTTGCTTATTCAACACTTTAACCCGAATGCGGATTTCACACTCAATATCGAGAATCATGAAGTTGGCACCTATCTGATTCTTAATCCATCTGTAAGTATTACGACTGGATCAATTAAGCTCCCGGAACGTTATGTGGTTACGGATGGGCAAGTTGTCTTGGTAACGTGCTCTCAACAGGTGAATAACTTCTCGGTTGATGGGAATAATGCACTCGTGATTGGTGCGCCAAATGCCTTGGCTGCAAATGGCTTCTTTAAATTGAAGTACGACAAACTCTCTAATACTTGGTATCGAGTGGGGTAAATATGCAAATCCCTATTTTGGATGGAATCTATACTGACAATAACTCTGATTTTCGCACAGCTTACCCTGTCAACCTGATTCCAGTTCCAAAAGGACAGGGGATTTCTGCTGGATATTTAAGACCAGCCGAGGGTATTAATCATGTCGCAGATTTACCTGGTATAGATCGTGGTGGTATTGTTTGGCGCGGTGAGCATTATCGAGTTTGCGGCACTAAGTTTGTAAAAATTACAGCATTTGGTCAAATTACAGAGATTGGTAATGTGCAATTAGGTGGGTTGTGTTCATTTGATTATTCATTTGATTATCTAGCTATTAACGCAGGAAACGCCTTGTATTTATACAACGGCACGTTAAAACAGGTTACAGACCCAAATCTAGGTGCTGTGCATGATGTGATTTGGGTGGATGGCTATTTCATGACAAGTGATAGCAACAACATTGTTGTCACCGAGTTAAATAATCCTTTTGAAGTGAATCCGCTTAAATACGGCTCATCAGAAGTTGATCCCGATCCTATTGTTGGCTTAATCAAGCTTCGAAATGAGGTGTATGTTTTAAACCGCCACACCATTGAAGTGTTTGATAACGTTGGTGGTGAGTTTTTTCCATTCCAGCGAATTGATGGCGCTCAAACTACCAAAGGCACGCTAAGCAAAAAGACTGCATGCGTTTATATGGATGCAATCGCTATGCTTGGCGGTGGACGAAACGAAGCCATCACAGTTTATGTTGCTGCAGCGGGTTCGTCACAGAAGATTGCAACACGCGAAGTTGAGCAAATTCTTTCAAATTACACCGAAGATCAATTGTCGAAATGTTTGCTTGAGTCGCGTCAGATTGATGGTCACTCATGGTTATACATTCATCTGCCTGATCAAACACTGGTCTACGACTCGGTTGCATCACAAACCACAGGTCAACCAACATGGTTTATTTTAAATAGTGGTGGTGGCTATAAAGCTCGAAACATGACTCATGCCTATAACAAATGGTTTGTAGGTCATACTTCAGAACCAAAAATGGGTGTTCTTACGGATGAATCTGGTGAGCATTGGGGTAATGAAATTGATTGGCAGTTTGGCACAGCGATTGTTTACAACGAATCAAGCGGTGCAATCTTTCATCAACTCGAATTGGTTGCCTTAACTGGTCGCAATGCGTTTGGCAAAGAATCCCGAATTTATACGCAATATTCTGTTGATGGTATCGAGTGGTCTATGCCTAAATTTATTAGTGTGGGCAAGCACGGAGAGCGTACAAAGCGCCTTGTGTGGTTCCAGCAGGGTTATATGCAAAACTGGCGTATTCAGCGATTTACAGGCACATCAGCAGCACGGTTATCAGTTGCAAGACTAGAGGCAAAAGTAGAGCCGTTGGGGGTTTAAATGCTAGTTAGACCTAAAAAACCAAGTCGTGAAGAGCTTGCTAAGATTTTTAAAGACCCAAGAACCCTAAAGGCTTTTGAGCAGGTTTTTGAAATTCTACCCAGTGAATTTAACAATCAGCAGCAAAGCCTTGATGATGTTCAATCACTGGCTGAAAGTGCAACCGCTCAAGCAGCCTTGGCAATGGCATTGCTTTATGCAATTGATGAGCTAGCTAGCATTAAAGCAATGGAGCCAGTGCATCAATGCAATTGCCAGTATGACGACTTAACGCCACGTTATGAGCATACTCAAGCCGATTCACCAGAGCCAACCCATATTCACCACCATGAAATCTCAACATTGGAGATAGTTTAATGGCTGTCAAAGTTAAATGTATTATTCCTTCCAAGCAATTAGAAGCAGTACAAACAAATCAATATATTGCCGCCAATGCCAAAACCATGATAGATAAGGTTACAGTTACCAATACAACAGCAGCAGCTGTGACGTTTAGTTGTAACGTGGTGCCTTCAGGTGGTGCGGTTGGTGACGCTAACGCACTTATTAAAGATAAGTCGGTTGCATCAGGTGAAACCTATGTTTGCCCCGAGCTGGTCGGTCATGTATTGGAATCTGGTGATGCAATTAGCATGATTGCCAGTGCTGCTACCTCACTTACTATTCGAGCATCTGGGCGAGAGGTTACATGATTACATTGCAGCCTTTGAATGACCTCGACCTAATAAACCGTGTGATTTTAGATGCTGCAGTCAATGATGATATTTCGGACGATGCATCCAAGAATCACGAATTACAGCAATTACCACACACCTTTGAATGTCTTGGTATTTACCAGAATGAAGAAATCAAAGGTTTATTCATGCTTGTTCCTCAAAATGCAGTAACCGCAGAAATTCACACCTGTTTGTTGCTGCGTGGTAAAGAAGCATTTCAGGCGGGGCAATTACTGCTTGATTACCTATTCAGTAATTATCAAAAAGCAATTTCTTATACACCTTCGACCAATAAAAAAGCCCTGTTTTATGCGCTTCGACTTGGATTTAAAAAAGAAGGTGTTTTGACTCAATCATTCTTAAAAAACGGTGAATTGCTTGACCAAACACTGGTTGGCTTAACCAAGGGAGAATACTTATGCCAATCGCAGCAGCAATAGGAACAAAACTTGCAGTAGGAGTGGTAGGTGCCAGTGTGGTTGGTGGTGCTTTATCATCCAGGGCACAAAGAAAAGCAGCAAACACAGCAGCAAACGCCCAGGTTGCTGCTTCAGAGATGGGAGTTGAGGAACAGCGCAGACAATTTGATGCGGTTCAAAAACTATTAAAGCCTTATGCGGATGCTGGTCTTAGTGGTTTGACTGGTCAGCAGGATTTATTGGGTATTAATGGCACAGCAGCACAGCAAGCAGCTATCGGAAATATCAACAATAGTGCAGAGATGCAGACTTATTTGCAACAAGGTGAAAATGCCATTCTGCAAAACGCATCTGCTACTGGTGGTCTACGCGGTGGCAATACTCAAGCGGCATTAGCGCAATTCAGGCCACAATTGTTGAACCAGCTGATTAATCAGCGTTATCAGAACTATGCCGGTCTCACCGCATTAGGTCAGAATGCTGCAGCAGGCACAGGTAATGCAGGCATGCAGACTGCAAGCAATATTTCAAATCTGTACCAACAATCTGGCGCAGCTCAGGCTGGAGCAGCCTTGGCAAGAGGTCAGGCTAGCGCAAATATGTGGAATGGTGTAACTGGTGCAATTGGTCAAGTTGCTGGCATGAAAATGATGGGGATGTTTTAACTATGGTGCAGCCAATTAATTATATGCTTGATGTGCAAAATCCTGTTCAAACTGCTGTAACCGGCCTTACTCAGGGTTTGCAAATTGGTCAGTTTGTGCAAGCCAAAGAGCAAGCTGAACGTGAAGCCATTCAGAAGCAGCAGATGCAACAGGAGCTATCAGCCTTTGCGTCAAAACCGAATAAAACCCATGATGACTATGCAAGCATCATGGCGAAGTACCCGGCTTTAGCAGAAGATTTCAAACGCTCTTACGATGTTCTGGACTCAGGGAAGCAGCAAGCTACTTTTAAAACAGCTTCAAAAATTTATGCAGCTACAGCAAGTAAGCGTTTCGACTTGGCTAAGTCTATTCTTGAAACAGAAGCGGTTGGTTATGAAAATTCGGGCGATAAAGAAACGGCTGGTTATTTGCGCCAGATGGCAACCATGGCTGAAACAGATCCCGAAGGACTCCAAACATTAACCGGACTTACCCTTGCTTCAACCAACCCAAGCCAGTTTAAAGATGTGCTGGGCGCATTGAATCAAAACGATTTAACACCGTTTGAGATCGAAAACAAACAGGCTCAAACAGGTAAGGTTAAAGCCGAAACTGAGAAAACCGAAACCGAAAATCTTTGGTACGGTGATAAAACTCAGGCCGAGATCGACAATATTGAATCTCAAGTTGAGGATCGTCAAACAGGTCGTGTACTTGAGCAGCAGAAAATGCAACTCCAAAACGATCAGTTTTATGCAAAGCTTGATCAGGATCAACAGCAGTTCTATGAAAAATTAAATCAGGAAGAGCGAAAGATTGCCCAGACTGTGTTTAATGTCAAAGAAAAGCCTGAACAGCGCATGGAGCGATTGGAAAAGGTTGAAGGCTTTGCGACAGCAGCCAGAAATGCAGCAGAAGGCTCTAAATTAGCAGCTCAACTTGCTAATGATGCGAAAGCTCTAAGCGAGTCCACTGGCGGCTATTGGAATAGAGCAATGCGTAATGTGCCTGGTACAGACGAATACAATTTTGATCAAAAACTAGAGACAATGAAGGCTAAAATCTTCTTGGCTCAGGTTGATCAAATGCGTGGCCTCGGTGCATTAACAGAGTCAGAAGGTGCAGCATTAAAAGCATCCATTGCATCTATTAACCCAAACCAAGACCCAAAAGCTGTGCAGCAAAGCTTGACTGAAGTCGCAAAGCAACTATCTAAGGCTGCTCAAACAGCAAATAAAAAAGCTCAGATCTACGCAACCAAAGGCAGGGGTTATTCTGCTGAGGTAGTGGAAGCTGCAAAAGCTCGTGGGGTATCACCTGCGGAAATGCAGCAGATTGCTAATCAGCTAGGGATTGAGTAATTATTTTGTGATAACCTTTCTTTAAAATAAGGAGGGGTTATGAATAGATTAAAAATTGTTTTTGCTCGTTTTTTACTAGTTTGCTGGATATTGACAACTATTGGATTTGTTGTTGGGCTGATCGGCAGTATATTTCAATGGGATTTAGAGGGTATTGCTGCGGCCTTCATTGTTCCAGCGGTTTGCTATGCCTTAATTATCGGTCTTTCTTTTATATTTTTGGGTGTGGTTAAGCCGAAAGATTTAATCAACATATTCAAGCGTTAAAATGTTAAAAACCAAGCCACCTTCGGGTGGTTTTTTTATTTGCCTAAGGAAAAGTTATGTCTTTACAGCAAAGTGTGATGAAGGCTTTTGAAAAGGCCGGATTAAGTAAGAATCAGGCCCGCATCATCACTGCGGAAGTGGGGCGTGAAAACTCTTTCGACCCAAGCGTTGTATTTGGTGCTCACACTGATGATAGCAACAAAAAAACAAATGTTGGTTTGCTGTCTTGGCAGAATGGCCGTGAAGCACCATTGCTTGCAAGGCTTAAATCAAAGGGCTTGTATGTGGACGGTAAGATTAAGCAAAGTCAGGCTGCACTTGATGAAATGGCAAAATATGCTGTTCATGAGATCAATACAAAGCCTGAATACGCAGCAACAAAGAAAACCTTCTTATCTAACCCAGATGTTGATTACGACACCGCAACAAGGGTTTTAGGTACAAACTTTATCCGCTGGCGTTACAACGATCCAGAATACAAATCTGGACACAAAAATCGAGATGATTTTTACAGACAATTGGGTGGTAACCCAAAAACATGGAATGAAACCAAAGCCATGGTCGGTGAAATCAAGCCGCCAAACCGCAAGCTAGCACAAAATCGAATCAATCAACTTGTGACTGCTTACGATAAACAGGCGAAGGCGAGCACATCAAAAAACGAGGTTAGTCCACAACAAAAACAGGATCGTGTAAATGGTCTATTGGCAGCTTTTGATAAACAAAACCCTAATCATCAAGCAGCACCAGTCGGGTTGTCTGACTTTGATGAAAATGGCGTGATTCAAGAGGATCAGCCACCACAACCAAAACCGCAACAAGCACCATTGAGCACAATGGATAAAATTGTCGGCGGCTTGGAAGCTGGAGCTACCCTGGCAACTGGTGCGGTCGGTGGTGCAATTGGTCAGGCTGCAGGTGGATTGCATGGTATTGCTGAATCTGTAGTGGATGGCACATTTGGCACCCAACAGGGCGCACAGAATGCCGTGAATCGTGCAGGTCAGTTTGCCAATGCATTAACTTATGAGCCAAACACAGCAGCTGGACAACGTGCTGTTGGTGCGGTGGGTGAGTTTATTGAAGATACTGGTCTTGATACATTGCCGCCTGTTTTGGGTGGTGGTGTGGGTACTGCTACCGCAACTTTAGGGCGTGCATCTGTTCCAGTGGCTACCACAGCAGCAAGGGAAGTAGCACAAGCTGCAAAGCCAGTTGTAGCCCAAGTGGTTGAACAGGCAAAACGGCCAGTTGCAGCGGTGACAGAGGCGGCTAAGAACACTGTTAATAAAGTTGGTGAGGCTACAGGTCTTCGTACTGCCGATACTGGTGGTAGCATGGGTGCTGCAGCGGTGCCAATTCAGGAAACACGACAAGCTTTATTCGATGAATTCAACATCCCTTCAATGTCACCTCAAGTATCCCGAGATCCGACAGAATTAACAGAAATGTTAAACATGGCGAGCAAAGGTGGTGAAGCTGGTGGGATGATTCAGTCTGGACTAAACAAACAACAGCAAGCCCTAGCTTCTTCTCTTGATGACATTATCTACAGCAAAGGTGCCACCACAACAAACGCAGCTGAAGTCGGGGAGACTATCAATAGTGTGCTTGGTACCCAGTTCAAGGTAGAACGGGCAGCCATCAATAAAAAATATCAGGCCGTCAAAGACTCTGAGGGTGCGCAAACCAAAGTTGACCTGGGTAGCGGGCCAAAGTGGATAGAGGATGATATTAAGCTTGCTGACGAGCGCGGCATTCAACTCGATAGCCAATCAACTTTAGACCTGATTAATGAGAATTTAGGGTTAGAGACAACGGCAATTTATCGAGACGCGAAACGGGCAGCAGTTCGACTTGGAATTGCAGATGAGGCTGAAGATGGTCGTCTGGTACCAAAACCTAAAGGTCAGGAGCCGAACGTCAACCAGGTGGAGCAATGGCGCCAGTTAATCAATGAGCTTGGCAGCAACTCCGATGATGGTGATATTCGCATCAAAACCCGTCTTAAAAAGCTAATTGATAACTCGCTGGACAACACGGGTAGTAATGCTTTTAGGGAAGTGCGAAAAGAGTATTCAAACTTCAAACAAAGTTGGGAGGGTCGTGCTGTACTTTCCGATCTTGTAGCTATGAAAAGAGGTGCCAATAGTGCTGACCGCAAGGTGATTGATGAAAATATTGTGAATCGAATCACCAGCCCCAAAACATCACAAAAAGACTTAGAGTTTGTTAAGAAAAAAATTCTACAGTCTGAAGGTGGTGAACAAGCTTGGACTGATTTACAAGCATCCATCATTGATAAAATTCGCAATGAGGCCTTCTCTGGTGTTCAAGACATGGACGGTAATAATGCATTGATGGTCAAAAAGATGGAGAATATTGTTAAGTCACTAGACGGCACTACCCAGCGACTTGATACGCTACTCGGGAAACAGGAAGCGGAAAAGATGCGAAATGCTGTAGAACTCGCAAAGCTAATAAAAACCGTACCTGAAGGCAATGCTGTCAATTATTCAAAGTCCGGAATTGTACTTGCTGGGTTATTCGATGCATTCCTCGGCACAATCACAACAGGGATGCCGATACCTGTCCCAGTAGCCCTTGCGCTGCGAGAAGCGGTAAAGGGAATTAAGTCAAGAAAAGAATTAGCAAAGGCTCAGTCATATATCCGCAACTTTGAAAAGCCAATAGAAAACTCAGGCAAGTTCTAACCACTCAACAAACCAACCAGCCCGATCTGTCAAGGTCGGGTTTTTTATTGCCAAAATTTTATGGAATTCACACTATGACCATTTTTTTAGCACCCTACACAGCCATTGCTGATATTGATGGAAGCCCGCTTGATGCGGGTTTCTTGTTTTTTGGGGAGTATGGGAAAGACCCTGAGCTTTTTCCGATTGAAGTGTTTTGGGATGCTGACTTCACAGTTCCAGCAGCACAGCCAATTCGTACGCGCAATGGCTACATTGTGCGCAATGGAAGCCCGACCAAGGTTTATCTAAAAACAGCCCAACATTCTATTGTGATTAAAAATAGAAATAGTGCTTTCGTTCTTGTGGACTTTAAAAATAAAGGCTGGTTGGATAGCCTTATTACTACTTGGTCAGGCCGTACACAAGAGCAGAAAAATAAAGAGTTAATATCTGTAAAAGATTTTGGCGCGATTGGTGATGGTACTCTACATACAATCCAAGAGTGGGTTACTAGTGGAAAGTTTAGTAATTTAACAGCGATTCAGACGGTCTACCCTCATGCAACAGCACTAACAGACTCTATCGACTGGGTTGCTTGTCAAGCAGCTATCGACCATGTTGGCGCGGGAGGCTCAATTCTATTTAATCAAACAAAAGATAATTGCTATGTAATAGATAGACCACTTAAATTCTACAACGGTCAAAAATGGATTGGGTGTGGGGGTATTGATGTCCTCGGTCTTGGTACTGAAATCCAGCTAACAGCGAATGCAACATCTGTCGCAGAGCCAAAAACACCAACATCAACAACGTATGGTTTTAATCCAATCGGCATTTACTTTAATGCCAAAGGCTTTGGGGATGCTGGATTAAGCTTATACAATACATCTTATGCAAATGTAGACCAATGCGCAGCAAATTCTGGTAAAGTTAATGGTTGTGGATTCTTATTTGACTCCGACACATCAAAGCAGTGTTATTTCAATAAGTTAAACATACCACGAGCTTTCGCAGGTGGGTCGGGTGGTGCTGCATTCCGATTCACTCGCGGAGCAAACGCGAATCAAATTTTCGGAGGGAAGGCGGGCGGCTCATATCGAGGGGTTGAGTTCTTATCATTAAGTTCAGGAAACTTGATAATCGGTACAGATTTTGAAGAAAATACAGACTGTCATGCTTATGTCGACGTAAGCAATAACTGCTTTATTGGGCTGCATATGGAAAATGCACCGATCGGCTTTAACATCACAGCAAATGGATGGGGTACACGCAGAATTGGTACAACATTCGCATCAACCGTAACAACCCCAGTGCAAGATTTATCTAAAGCCGCCAATAACCTAGACTATCGACAAGACGGTATAGGGGAGCTTCAATACAGTATCTTCAAGTCAACAGTAACGCCTTTATCTACATCAGCGTCACAAAATAACGATTTAAACTTAACAGATGGCACAGAAAATATTCTATTTAACTGGTTTAGGGATACAAATAGCTCATCTGCGACGAAGCGCATCACATTTTATAAAGCAGACGGCTCGGCAACGGAGTCATTCCGTTTTGACTTAGCAACAGCAGAATTTCAATGCGGTGATATTATTCAGAAGTCAGCAACAGGTATTCAGCGCAAGATCGTTCGTGGTGCTGCCATTCCCACTACTGGAACATGGTCTACTGGTGACAAAGTATTAAGGACAAATAATAGTGCAACAGCTGTTGTTACTGAATGGACTTGCGTAACAGCAGGAACACCTGGCACATGGGCAGCTACAGGCTGGTACACAAAGAAAGATACAACAGCGAACAGACCTACTGGATTAACAAGTAGTGATGCAGGCGTTCAGTATTTCGACACAACATTAGCAGCGGCGGGTAAACCAATCTGGTGGACTGGCACACAATGGGTAGATGCTACAGGTGCGGTGGTGTAAATTAAAGCCCCGATGGGATATAACCCAAAACAATAGAACAAACCCTGATCTTTAATTAGATCGGGGTTTTTTATTACCAAAATTTAGGGGGATCGTCATGCAAGAGCATGAAAAAACACTTTTCACTTTAGTTGTTATAGGAGCGCTAATCGGTATGAGTAGGCTACTAGTTTCAAGCGAACCTTTGTCAGCTCGATTGATCATTGGGCGAACAATTTTAGGATCTGCAACTTCAACAATTGCAGGAATTGTATTGATTCAATTTCCAGACTTGAGTCCAGTGGCTTTAGTAGCAATTGCATGTGCTTTGGGTATTTTGGGAAGTACGTTTATCGAAGAATACTTGAAGAAAAACGTAAATAAGTGGGGTGGGTGATGACAACTAAACCATTTTTTGATGCTGCACGAGTCATTGCAGGTGGAAAACTAACACAAGAACAGGTAGATAAGCTCAATGCTGTAGTAGATGATCTTCAACCAAGTGGCATGAAAATAAGCCAAATTGGAATAGACCTAATTTCTAGCTTTGAAGATACTAAACTTCAAGCATATGACGATGGTGTTGGTGTTTGGACTATTGGGATAGGCACCACAATTTACCCAAATGGCAATAAAGTTAAAAAAGGTGATGTTTGCACAATAGATCAAGCAAAAGAATACTTTGCACATGATTTAAAGCGATTTGAATCTTCGGTGAATAACCTGGTGGAAGTGCCTTTATCTCAAAACCAGTTTGATGCTTTGGTTTCCCTTACTTACAACATCGGCTCTACAGCTTTTAAAAACTCGACATTGCTTAAAAAGCTGAATGCTAAAGACTTTACTGGTGCAGCAGATCAGTTTCTAGTTTGGAATAAAGGCGGTGGCAAGGTTATGAAAGGCTTAGTTCGTCGTCGTGAAGCTGAGCGAGTACTCTTTCTAAAGAAGTAACGTATATGTGCAAACGCTCTTTTATTGCTTCAATCATCACAGTGCTGTGCTTGCTTCTATCAAGTTGCACAGCTCACACAATTAAAACAAACGTCAATATCAGTGTTTGCTTGCAGTGTGTGCAACATTAGCAAGCATCAATCCCTCACCACTTCCACACCTTTCAATCTTCTTTTAGTTATATAAGTGCTAGCTTCTGAAGAATCATAGAACGTCTTTGCCCCGTCTTTTTCTTTCTTAAAAACATACTGCATTGTGTACATAGCATTTATATCTGACGTGTCTTGATATTCTTCATGCTCAGTTTTTTGTACGTGCAAGTAAAGTCCGTTCTTCTTTATGTAGTATGGGCGCATACAGCTCTCCAGGAATCAACCTCGTTTGCATACCACTGAACCAACTCAACACGCTCATTCCAGTACTCGGCTCTGTTATAAATTCTGCTTGTTGCATCATGCTTTGTTGATTTATTAACGTGTGCAATTTGGTAATCAATTACTTCACCGCGAAATAATTTGCTTTCATTTGCATGTGTAGAGAATAAAGATCGAAAGCCATGAGTTACCATCTTTTCTTTATAGCCCATTCTTTTAATCATTGATAAAACGGATTCTGAGGTCATGTATTCATAGGGTTTCCCACGTTTTTTGAATATGTACCCATCATCAGTTTTTACGTTTTCAAGCTCTTTGAATAAGTCATAAATTTGAGGAACTAAAGGAACCATCAATTCCTTTCTTTTCTTCATTCGTTCAGCAGGGATAATCCAAACTTTGTTTTCAAAATCTAGCTCGCCCGAATCCCATCGCGCTTTTAATAGTTCTGTTATACGTGTGCCTGTATAACAAACCAATAATAGAGCCATTTTTACAATAGGACTGGATTTTGATTTGTCTAAGTTTCTGAAAAATTCGGGCATTTCAGAAGCAGGCAAACAAGGGTGGCTATCAGATTCATAGTCTGGAATTACATCTTCAACTAATGTGCATGGATTTCGATCTGTATAGTCAGAAGCAATAGCAAAATCAAAAAGAGTGTGTCCAAGTCTTAATGTGCGAGTAGCAGTTTCCAACGTTCCCTTGCTAACGATCTCTTTAATTTTCGCTGATATTTGTTTTCTAGTTATTTGATCAATAGGAAGATTGGAGAAATCCTCAGTTAAGTAATTCAGTCTATAAGCAACAGTGTCATAATATTTTTTACTGGACCATTGCGACTTCATTAAGGCAAGCCATTCTTCTACAACTAATTTAACAGCTGGGGAGTTGTCTACTTTACCCATAATTTCAGCTTTCATCTGTCGAGCTTGGTTTCGAGCTTCTTTGCAGCCCATACCAGGATATTCACCCAAAGTTTTCTGATTCTGTTTCCCATTCTTTCGGTAAGAGAGTACCCACTTCTTTTTCCCGCTTGGAAATACAGAAACGTTTAGACCTTCACCATCGGCGACAGAATATCTAGACTCCTTAGGTTTAAGAGCCTTTACTTGAGCATCAGAAAGCATGTTGTTATACCGTATAACAGATGTATAACAGCTTATATTGATAAACATTGATTATCAATGATCAAGACAGATCGAGATTAACTAAGCTTTAGGCATTAAAAAAGCCCTAAATCCATAAGATTTAAGGCTTTTTGATCTAGATTAATCAACAATGATTAACTTTGATTTACAAATTTGGTGGAGATGGCGGGAGTTGAACCCGCGTCCGCCAGCACTACACTCGAGAATACTACATGCTTAGATATCGTCTATTGTTTTAACACCATGTGACCCGACGAACAGGGTACAAGGTGCGATCCTC
>Ga0247720_100068_pt1 | contig 48403 bp, 48 predicted proteins | sample MSEWel2015_12_15_FD_189078 | JGI IMG/M metagenome (GOLD analysis project Ga0247720, IMG submission 189078) | Subsurface sediment microbial communities from gas well in West Virginia, United States - MSEEL Well Study Marcellus 3H_2015_12_15 | ecosystem: Environmental > Terrestrial > Deep... | reverse complement strand
GCATAAAGTCGATAAAAACAACTAAAAAATGTAAAAAATAAATTATTTTTGGAAATAAAAATTGTTTGTTTTTTAAAATGGGTTGACCTTAATTCTTCAAAGTGGATTTTACTTTTTCATTTGACCTAACTATCAGAAGAATTGAAATACAGCATATTAACGCCTTATGTAAGGCACTGAAGTGTAAGGTGGAAGACTTATTTGAGTATATTCCTGATGACACACATTAAAAAACCACCTAGATTTTCTAGGTGGTTTTTATTATGGTAGGGCTGGAGGGACTCGAACCCACGACCTCTACAATGTGAGTGTAGCGCTCTCCCTCTGAGCTACAGCCCTGTTTCGTTTTCATTATAGAATATTTTTTTGATTTTTTCAAGATGTTTTTTAAACACAAACTGTCATTTTTTCACCGGGATTTACTGCCCTTCTTCAAATGCATGTACACCACATTTGCACCATCAGAGGAATATATGTCCACAGGAGTATTAATGGGATCACCTATTGCCTGTATTCTTGCGGTGGAAAGCAGAGCCCCCATTACAGCGGTAGGCTGCAAAACTTTCAAGCCTATAATCAAGCCAGCGATGCCGCTTCCAAGGCCCCACAAATTGAGCGGCCCTCTATATAGGACTAAAACGAAGATTTACCTGCTCGCAATACTTTGACCATATTATCAAAGAGGCTCCTTTGCAATAACGCATATGCATAATATGGCAAACGCCCCACAAACAGGGCAAACGCAAGCAAAAATGGCAGATACAGCGGCCAGGGCAGCAGCTTAAATTCAATTGGAAGATAAGCGGTATACAGATAATTGCTGCCTATAAGCATATTCACTATTCCGGTAAGTACCGCACATATTATAAGAACGCAATATGCCTTTTTCACATTTCTTATATCAGGCTGATAGTTTAAATAGGGAAGTATAAATGCGATAAAAACCATGGCCGTATGATAAAGCAGGCTTTGAAGGCTTCTGAAATGAAACACCGGGTATTCGCGCAGCGTGGGGAGCGGAAGTATGAGCGCCAGCACAAAACCCACTGTCCCGTATGCATATACAAACTCACACATATATTCTCCTATCTTCCATATCCACCTTGAAGTTTCAGCGCTGTTAGGGGTATAAAAATGACCCAGCGGTTGACCCTCATTGCGCTGCAGAAAAAGCGCCAGCGGGATGGCAAACATTTGTATCCCGCAAAGCTGAAGGGGCAAATCTTCTTTTATGTTAAAAATCCCCGTATAGACATCCCATACAAATCTGAAAACATTAAGAAAAACAAGAAATGCATAAGCCCAAACAGACCATAAAAAGCGCAAACGGTACTCCTTCTGCTTGACACGGCCAACAGCTATATAAACCAGTATAAACAGAAACAGCATTGCCGAGATGTGCGAAGTAGTGAAAGGCCTGTAGAGTCCATTTTGCAGAAGCAGCGGGTCATCTTTACCGGCAAAAAACAACCTGAACACGGTAAATCCCCCTTGGTATCATTATATATCAAAATCAACCAAAATGGTAACAGCATACCAAGAGCATCCCGTTCTTAAATGTATAGCCGCTACTTTAAAAACTTTTACAGCTGATTATTTTTTATCCTCTGTATTAAATCCTCAACTTTTTGTTTGATTATATCCCTGGCCTTTCTGTAGCCCTCTATAGGTCCACCCGACGGATCAACTATTCCCCAGTCCTCCCTGTGCTTGCAGGGAGCATAAGGACACTCCACACCACATCCCATGGTTATCAATATGTCAACCTCTGGAGGAATGTCACTAAGTAACTTGGGATAATGCCCGCTCATGTCCACCCCTGCTTCTTCCATCACCTTAACAGCCAGCGGCTTAACTTCGGGATAACTTTCGGTCCCGGCAGAATAGGCTTCCAAAACATCACTCCCCAGCTTTTTGGCCCAGGCCTCAGCCATCTGAGAACGGCAGGAATTGTGAACGCACACAAACGCTACCTTCTTTTTCATGCTTGCTGCATACCCCTTTCCTGACTTTTTCAAACCAGTGCCTTGTTTATTAGCTATGTTGTTTCTTTTGTAAGCGTAAAATAATACCCACCTTGACGAGAAAACATCATTTTGTGGGCACAAATTGCACAATCGGAATAAGAAAAACAGCTTAATTTCAAGCTTTTTCAAACTTTAACTGACAAACTGATAACTTAAACCGGCAATTATCAAAGTATCGCGATAAAAACAATCCCCACCTTATATAAGGCGGGGATTTCGTATCTTTATTTCACCCTGCAACAACTCGGCAGAGTGGTTGACCATGGTAAAACCTCGTCCAACTTTTCCTTATCCTCTATATCAATATTCGGCAGCTTCTCAAATAAATACTTCAAATATTCAAACGGATTTAACCCGCTCTCCTTGGCTGTCTCAACTATACTATAAATCGTTGCACTGGCCCTTGTCCCCTTCGGCGTATTGCTAAATAGCCAGTTCTTCCTTCCTATCACAAACGGCTTTATTGACCTCTCGCTTATGTTGTTGTCTATCTCCAGCCTACCATCCAATAAAAATGCTGTAAGCTTATCCCACTGGTTTAGGCAATACCTAATAGCCCCACCTAACACGCTCTTAGGCAGTACCCTTGGCATATGGTATTTTAAATACGAATAAAACTCATCCAGTATCGGCTTACTCCGCTTCAATCGCTCTTCATACCTCTCCTCGGGTGTAACATCTCGAAGCTCCCGCTCAATTGCAAATAACTTATTGCAGTAATCAAACCCCTCCTTCTCCGCTTCATTGAAAAAGCTGAGCTGTTCCCCCTCCCCCGAATTCGTCTTCTCGCTCGAACGCCCATACATCTTTTGCCGGCTTAAGCGAAACTGTTCTTCAAACCACCTCAATTTCGCTTTAAGCTCCTCTATCTCCTGCTTTAAAAGGCTGTTCTCTTTCATTAACTCTTCAATTGTAACTGTAGCAGTTGATGTATTTTCCATGATATTTATTGTATTCGACATCAAATGCTAAAAACCTTCAATTCTTCTGAAAAATTTTTAAAAATTCTTTATATTACCGTATTCACAGTCACTTTTTTGTGGGCACTTCTCTGCTCTAGTGACAATCCATCCAGTAACTATCTCAGTTCCCTTATGCTTATCTCTGCTGTACCGGTATCTCCCTTCGGCCAATCAAACTTCCCTTTCTCCAGCCTTTTGTAATAAAGCCAGAATCCATTGTGGTCCCACTGCAATATCTTTATCTTGTCCCTACTCTTGTTACAGAACACGAACAGGGCTGTTGAAAAAGGATCTAAAGAAAAGCTTTGCTGTACAATAGCCGCTAGAGAATCTATTGATTTCCGCATGTCGGTACTCCCGCACGCAAGATAAACCTTCTGAGTACTGGCCAGCCCTAACATAGTGTGCTCAACACCTTTACTATATCCAGCAGCAGTTTCTCATTAAAACCCTGTCTTACCTCAATAACAGCAGGACCAACTTTCACTTTTAAAAAATTATTATCAGATTTATCCTCTTGGTTATTCAAATTAACCTGTAACCACTGGATTGTATTCCTAGCTTGTTCTTCTTTGATAGATTCTTTCTTCAGCCAATAGTACAGCTGTCTTACGCTTATGTTGTGCTGTTTGCAAAATTCCTTCTTGCTTAAGCCGCTGGACTTATATGCCTCAATCCTAGCTTCCCACTGTTGCTTACGCTCTTTGTGCGTCATGGATAATCCCTCCTCGTTGCGCCCGATTATCCCGTGGATCTTGCCGGTCTCAAATCTGACCGTCACATGATTCAGCGCAACCGTTTCTTTGAATTTTTTCACGGCATCCAAAACCTCTACCATATATTCTGCCATTTTATTACCTCCGTTTCTGTATGTTTAGATCCTTTCTGCAAAACACCTTTATCGAAACTATGCTCATAAACAGGATGGCCACCAGCAATGAAATCACTGCATAAGATGGCGAAACCAACTCACCCATTCCACCCCGTTCACCTATTCCACTCCAGTCCAAAGAGTACATGGTGCACCAGCTGATGGGCGACAAGTAGCGTACCCAATATCCTCCCAGCGTCAGCGGACCAAGGTAGGCCGTAAAAAATGAGATGCACAGAAACGCACCTGCCATCACAAGACCACCCATCTTTCCTATCACCACATTACCGCAGAATATGAGTACACCTATGAACACAGATGTCAGCCAGAAGAGCCCAAAGCTGATGAGCGTCGCTTCAATCGGCGAAAACATAGTTATGATCAGTGGGTGCACAAAGATTGTCAATTTGATGCCGTAATCATTCGTAATGCTCGGGTTTGCGGCAATTGTCCTTAAAACCTTCCCCCAGTCAGTGTCCCACCGCACGTTGGGTATCAGTACCACAACCGACACTATTAAAAAGAACACCGTATAGACAAAAGCCGCCAGTACGATATACAGAAGTTGGCCTATGATCCAGTTGCGCCGGCCGGTACGGATAACGAGAAACGGCGTATGGCTATCCGCAAACGGCGCATCGCAGAAAAACAGCATTATAAAGCAGCAATAAACCGCTATCATAGCCGATGTTGTAATCAAATTTGGAAAAACCCACGGTGCAACGGCAATGCCCACAGCAGCCGAAAGCTCCGATAGCCCCGCCGAGTGCCACGCCAGAAAACCGATTGTTACAGCGGCAAGGGTGTAAATACATTGCTGGCCAGCGGCGCCAATCCAATCTTGGCTTCCTCCATACCGATCAAAGCCAAAGCATATGACGACCTTGAGGTTTGACCAAATGCTCGCACAACCGCTTCATCGCATGCCAGCTCAATATCACGGTTGGCAAGCACATACATCGCCCACACCAGAGGGTTAAACCAATGAATACACAATGCCGCCGCAAGCAGCCATTTTCTCAGCGTATCAAACCGTTTGATATGTACCAGCTCATGAGCAAGAATGTATTTCAGACGCCATTCATCTGTGTAACCCACTATTTTCGGAAGAAGTATCACCGGCCTCCATATACCGTAAGTCAGCGGAACCGCAATGGTATCCAACTGCCTAATTTGAACGGTTCTTCTTACCGGATACTCTCTCAAACACCGGTTGAAAACATAACCGTTGATCGGAAGTGCCGGAAGTGCGGTTTTATATTTCTTCAGACACCGGAGATGCGTCACCAGAAAGAAGCCTGCCATGATGATTGCAACTGTTGACCATACCAATACAAAAGCTGACCAATTGGGTACAAAAGGAGAAACGACCGAAGGCGTCGATGGCGCTTTAGCCACCTCTGCAGGCACAATATTGGCGGTATTATACTGTAAAGACGTATTGGGGACAATCCGTATAATATCTTCCTGCGCTAATACCTCAGAAATATTGTCCGGCCCATTATATGCCCTCATACGCAGTGGAATGGAAAATGGGATAAGCAATCGACATAGAACAATATCCCAAAGGATAAGAAAAGTTTTTTTGGGCAGCTTATTGATTGCCAGTGTGCGGATTACCACAATAGCCAAAATAAGAACAGCGGCCGAAAGGCTGGTTTGCAAGACCTTCACACCCAACACCTCGATTTAAATTGTTTTTGCCAAACCACTCATTCCGCCGCTACCTCATTCCAAATCTTTTACCAGCCGCTTAAGCCTCTCAATCTCTTGCGGAGTCAATTTTCTACTCTCTAAGAGAGATGCAACAAGCTGATCGGCAGCACCGCCGTACATTTTATTGATAAGCTCGTTGGTTTCAAACTCCCGTACCTGTTCTTTGGTAACAAGCGGATGGCACACAAAGTTAGGCTCTCGCCGTTCAATGACACCTTTTTCAATGCATTTTTTGATTACCGTGTAAGTAGTGGTCTTCTTCCATCCCACCTGTTTATTTAAAATTTCGGCAATTCGCTTTGCAGGGGTATCGCCATATTGCCACAAAACTTCCATGACTTTTAACTCTGAATCAAACAGTTTTATATCCATCTCAGTCCTCCTGTACATCCTTTGTTCTGTTGTAATAGAATATTTGTAATTTTATTCTATTATAATAGAACATACTTGTCAATAGTAGCTTTATTTTAATGTTTTTTGTGCACTGCCACCTTTGTAAATTATTGCGATGAAATATCATTTAGCTTGCATGCTTCAATTATTAAGTTCAGGATGTACGTCATGTAATGAAAAAACCATCAACCAGGGTGTATATAACCCTTTAATTGATGGTTACAAAAGCGAATAAAATTGAACTCAAAGATAAAAGGAATGAACTTCCAGTATGCTTGGTCCCCTTATCTGTTTATGTTTAGCATCTGCATAATATATCGCTCAATTTCATCAAGTGAATTTGCTGCTGCAATGGATGGATAAGCCTCGCGCTCAAATATTATCCCTTCGCTATCAGAAACCAAAAAAGCAAACCGCATTCCATCTAAAAATCCATATTCAGCAATATCGCTCCAGAAAAGTTTCGTGTCGTTTTGCTCCCAATAGAACGTATCGTCATACTTGATAGGCATAAAAATACCCGTCATTCCTACTCTCATTGCTGAAATAACATCGGTATCTTCTATCCACAAACCAGTACCAACGGGAGAGGGTAATAATACAGAAACAACTTGTCCGGCACTTTCATCTCCGCGATATACTTTATCGATTTTAATCCTTGCAATGGCTCTGTACTCCGTAGAACCGTTAAAATCAATCCTGATGTTTCTGATTTCTTCCACAGCCCCTTTAAAAATAGAAGTGTTCCACTTATGAAATAATTCTTCTTCCGTTAACCACACCAATTGAGATGAGCTTCGTAATGCGCTGTCAGGCACATTATCTACATATTTGACCCTAACATTACCTCTGGAATTTTTAAGTTCAAAATCGCTGTTTCCATTGGAAAAAAGCGGAATACAAAATACTAAAAAAAGCACACAGATTACGACCGCAAGGGTTGCGATAGTTCGTTTTGCTTTCATAGTCATCGCTCTTTTCTGAGGTTGCGACATCAAATAATTTAGCACTTTTGTACTTAAATCCTGGCTAAATTGGACATTATCTATTGCTGCTCTGTAAATATCCCTATTCATCTTCAAAACCTCCAATCTTATCTTTTAAGATATCTTTTAATATCTTACGACCACGGGCAAGCCGCGTACCGATAGTTGTAGCTCTCTCACCCAGAATTTCGGCAATCTCTTTTATGGAGTATCCCTCATAATAGTACAAGTGGATTGGCAATCTATATTTTACATCTAAAGAGAGTACCGCAGCCAAAAGATCGTTTTGCTCGGAAGTTAAATATGGTAATTCTTCATATAGTGGAGTACGGCTTTTAAACCAACCACTTTTTAAAAAATCCCTGCTTTTATTGATTGTAACTCTAATAAGCCACGCTTTTAAATGTTCTTCACTTTCAAACGCAGGTGCCTTTTGCATAAGCGTCAAAAATACCTCTTGGGTTACATCTTCTGCGTCTGCAGTGTTTTTCAGATAAGCAAATGCAGTTTTTGCCACTGTTTTAGAATATTTCTCTACAGCACACCTAACAAATTCGTTCAGTCCCCTTGGTTGGTTCACCTGCACTCCACTCCTTTCACTATGTATACGAACAGGAATACCGATATTTTTCACGTAATTACAAAAAATTTGATCATCTAATAGATGGTCACTCAATTATTATTCTATTCAGTGCTTTGTAGCCACCAAAATAACAGTATTCCCTCTCTGCCACACCTTATTTACTTTTGAAAATCGGGCCGTAAGCAGCATTTTGATTTGATTTTCAACGGTACAAGGAGTATCGTAATGGTGAACTACCAACCACCTATAGAGGTGGTGGCTTCATGAGAAGTTTGGTAGTCTAAGCTACCCTTATTCTCACAGGGTGGTTCACACACCCACTACTGACTATCCGCTCAATAGCAGACTCGCCAGCTACTTTCCTTAAAATGTTCAATGCCCCATTTATATCTGCATTCAAAACATTCCCGCATCCCTTACATACATACAATCCCCTGTGCTTCCTGTTGCTTTTCCTTATCACCCCGCACCTGCTGCATCGCTGCGATGTGTAACCCTCATCTATCTCAACATACTCTATACTATAGCACCTGCACTTCGCTTCTAGCTTCCTCTTGAACTTCTCATACGGTATGCTCACAAAGTTCTGATTGTTCACCTTCCCAAGCTCTACCCCCTGCTTTATATCCTTCATCTCCCCTACCACTATTACACCTATCTCATTTGCTAAACAATGCTTGACTATATAGTTAACCGCCTGATTTAAAAAGTTATCAATTATATGCTGCCTCCTCAAAGATATCTGTGCAAGCTTTCTCCCACCTTTGATACCTTGCTTGCCGTAAACTGACTGCAATATTGCCCTCCTCTTGTTGTACCATTGGTTAACTGATTTTATATGCCTGCCCTCTATTAAAAAGGCAGTCCCAATGGTATCCACTATCGATGCAAAATTATTAACCCCCAGGTCTATTGATAAGTACTTATTTCTATCTAGCTTACAAAGCTGTTCTTGCTCTTCATACACGTATTCAATCTCAAACCATTTGCCTTTGAATCTTGGTATTATCCTAATTTCTTTAACCTTTTTACCAGATACTGTGGCAGGAAGGTCAAAGTATAAGTATCTTACTCCATACTTTTTGTAAAAACCTCTACCAAGGCTTAACCTCACTTTATTCCCTATTATTTTGAACTGGTCCTTTGGAAATATGAGAAGAAACATTCCATCCTTAGGCAAATACCGGGGTATTGAGACTTTTTTAGTAATTTTTCCTCCCTTCTTTGCTGCTAGCAATCCAAGAAATGATTTAAACGCCTCATCTACAGCCTGTATCGTCTGCTGTGCAACCTGCGATGGAAGCAATTTGTAGTTCTCATTTTCCTTTGTAAAATGGTATACCCTTTCGTATCTTAGTCGTGTACCATTTTCGAAAAAGTGTCTTCGAACAATATAGAGGCTGTAATTATACAGATTTTTAGAAAGATGGCACAGCACCCTCAATAGTTTATATGTTTGCTTATCACACCTTATATGATTTTTCTGAGTTTTGTACATTAGCCATCACCCAGGGAATATTTTATCATAATATTTTTAGCAATTCATCTCCATCTTGTAGAAGATGGAGTCTTCTTGCGTATTTTTTGATAAATCACACCGTCAGGCAAACCCATTTCTGCACGAAGGCGCTCATATTCTTTATAATAAAATCTTCATACTCCTGGTTAGGCGCTATGTAATCACACTCTATGTATATTCCATTTGGGATTAGCGCATTGCAAACCTTTGTGTATAATTCAATTTTATCCTCATGCGAAAAATGATGCAATGCTTGAAAGGAAATGGCCACATCAAACGCTTCGCTACCAAAATCGTAATCCAAAAAGTTTGCATTGATCAATGTTAATTCTTTATCAGGGTGTTTTTCCCTTAATTTACCTAACATTGCTTGAGTTAAGTCAATTCCAGTTACTTTTACGTGAGGGAATTTCAATAATGTGTCTTATAGAAAGGTTAGTCGTGGTCATTTAATTTTACAATATACCAAAACATCAGGAACCTATCATATAGAATATTGCTATTATGCAAATAATAATTCCAACCACTCTATTCAATATTAAAGCTGTCTCGCTTGGCTCTGCATCTTTAATTTTCCACCCTATTTCTAGAAACCAAGCTGCCCTTGGAAAAAATATATTAAATAACCCAATCAATAAAATTATAAATCCCATATATTTCACTCCGTTTCATAATAATCTGAACAGAAAACCTTGAAAATATCCACAACTTTGCGGAATTTGAAATAACGGTTCCTGCATATAAAGGGTATATAATATATATACCTATATACCTATGAGAAAACAAAATTGGAGGAGAAACCGTTAGTAGTATATCACATAGTAGTATATCACAATACTACTAAATCGCTCAAATTCAACAGTTTCATCAATTTCACGTAACCAAATCTTAACGTCTTTTGATTTTTCTTACACCACCGATAAACATTATAATACTTAACCCAACTGCAAGAATCATGCTGTAATCAAACCTACTTGAAAAGAAGAGAGCAACGATAACAGCAATTATATTTACTAAACCTATAACGAACATCACAATGCCCATTGGCCTTCCACCATATTTTACATGGGGAGGTATATTACCACCAGTCCAATGACCGGGGCTATACTTATGCTCATTCCATTCATTTAAATCTTTAAGATAAGCATTACGTCTTGTTAGCTTCTTTCTCTTCATAGGATCTGCTCCCCCCTCTTCCGCTTGGACCGATATAATACAATCTGAACTTCTTGAAATCCCAATGTCGGAATAACCTTAAATTTTATGCAGTTAATTTTAAATCTTCAATAACCGTATTCATTAACACCGGAATGATAAATGCTATAGGTATTGTCAGCGTATTTTCAGTTCCAAACCAAATATAAATGGATATAAAATAGAAATCACACCTGGATCAAAATTGCCTCAAAAACTGTGTCTGAGAAGGTTCTTTTAATGCTTCATTATTCACAATGTTCTCTCCTGAAAAATTCAATGTTAAAAATATAATACCATACAAGTAAACTTTTTCAAAAAAAATTTTTCATAATAGCTTATTATCTAAGACGTAAGCGTCAAATAGAGCACACCTAAAAATTTGCAAGCAAATATGAGATAATCTCTCCGTAAAAATGATGGGGAGGGATTATCTATGACACATACGGAACGCAGGCAGCAATGGAAAGCCAGGATTGAAGCCTACAAAGCCAGCGGCTTATCTGCAAGGGAATTTTGCAGGCAACACAACATAACCACAAGACAGCTGTACTACTGGCTAAGGAAAGAAACTTTAAAAGAACAGACTGGTAATACAGTGCAATGGTTACCCGTTAGTTTAAGTAGCAAAGAAGACATATCTTTAAGCGACTTTTTAACCGTATTAACCGTAAAAGTGGGTCCTGCTGTAATTGAGGTAAGAGAAGGTTTTAATGAGAAACTGCTGCTAGATGTAGTAAAGGTGTTGAGCACAATATGTTAGGGCTGGCCAGTACTCAGAAGGTTTATCTTGCGTGCGGGAGTACCGACATGCGGAAATCAATAGATTCTCTAGCGGCTATTGTACAGCAAAGCTTTTCTTTAGATCCTTTTTCAACAGCCCTGTTCGTGTTCTGTAACAAGAGTAGGGACAAGATAAAGATATTGCAGTGGGACCACAATGGATTCTGGCTTTATTACAAAAGGCTGGAGAAAGGGAAGTTTGATTGGCCGAAGGGAGATACCGGTACAGCAGAGATAAGCATAAGGGAACTGAGATAGTTACTGGATGGATTGTCACTAGAGCAGAGAAGTGCCCACAAAAAAGTGACTGTGAATACGGTAATATAAAGAATTTTTAAAAATTTTTCAGAAGAATTGAAGGTTTTTAGCATTTGATGTCGAATACAATAAATATCATGGAAAATACATCAACTGCTACAGTTACAATTGAAGAGTTAATGAAAGAGAACAGCCTTTTAAAGCAGGAGATAGAGGAGCTTAAAGCGAAATTGAGGTGGTTTGAAGAACAGTTTCGCTTAAGCCGGCAAAAGATGTATGGGCGTTCGAGCGAGAAGACGAATTCGGGGGAGGGGGAACAGCTCAGCTTTTTCAATGAAGCGGAGAAGGAGGGGTTTGATTACTGCAATAAGTTATTTGCAATTGAGCGGGAGCTTCGAGATGTTACACCCGAGGAGAGGTATGAAGAGCGATTGAAGCGGAGTAAGCCGATACTGGATGAGTTTTATTCGTATTTAAAATACCATATGCCAAGGGTACTGCCTAAGAGCGTGTTAGGTGGGGCTATTAGGTATTGCCTAAACCAGTGGGATAAGCTTACAGCATTTTTATTGGATGGTAGGCTGGAGATAGACAACAACATAAGCGAGAGGTCAATAAAGCCGTTTGTGATAGGAAGGAAGAACTGGCTTTTTAGCAATACGCCAAAAGAGGTAAGAACCAAGGCAACGATTTACAGTATAGTTGAGACTGTCAAGGAGAATGGGTTAAATCCGTTTGAGTATTTGAAGTATTTATTCGAGAAACTGCCAAATATGGATATAGAGGATAAGGAAGCGCTAGACGAGGTTTTACCATGGTCAACCACTCTGCCGTGTTAAGGAGCTAAAAGCTCCCTTACACAAAAATATTTACACTCCCAGGGAAAATTTTACACAAGAATTTGGACTTGATCGCGCGCATGATATCTCTCATGCGCTGGTTTTTCACATTGTTCGTTGTGACCTGGTAAAACACGACATTGGTGAGAACAATCGGCAACAGGACACAAAAAACATAGATGATCATCATCTTGTTGCGCAGACGGATGTTGTCAAGGTTAAACGTCAGTTTCATGCCTTTCTCTCCTTCCCACCCGCTCAAGCCACTGATTGCGGTATTCCGTCGGTGTCATTTGCTCAATCTTTTTGAACTGGGTGACGAAATAATCGGGATTGTTGAAGCCAACCCGTTCTGCAATCTCATAAATGCACAAATCGGTTTGGCGCAGCAGCCGTTTCGCCTCGTTCACGCGGAGATGCAACAAGTATTCATGGAGATAAGTGCCATACGTCTTTCTGAAAAGCTGACCCAAATACACCGGATTCATATAAAACATGGCGGCCAGGCTTTTCAGACTGATGTTTTCGTGAAAATGCGAATCGATATAGCTCTTGATCTTGTGAATGGAGCCCTTGGCTTTTTCCTTGCGGACGGTGGCGATGTAGCTGGCCGCTTCGCTCATGAACGCGAAAAAGAGGTGCCGGAGTTCCCCCAATGTAATGTTCCGGTCATGCCAGCCGATCATAGGTTGAAGGGACGCCAATTCGTCCTCTTTTCCGTTTAATTCCCGAATCAGCCGGATCACGCCAAAAACACACTGGTTGATCGACGTCTTGACCGCCTCGGGAGCAAAACGGTATTCCCGGAAAGCGTCGAAAATCCGCTCCACAGCCTCGCCGATCCGGGCCGTATCGTTTTCTTCGACGCTTTCCATTAATCGTCTGTGCAGGTTCGGATCCAGTTCGATATATTGGAGAGGCTGGCCCGACACTTTTTCGTAAACTACCGGTCCCTCAGGCTGGACGAATTTGTACTGCAACGCCTCTTTCGCCGTGGCGTATGCTTCGCAAAGCTGACCCACATGTTGAACCGGCGCACCCACATATACGATGACGGTTTTGCCGATCGCTTCGGACAAGCGGGTCTGTAAAGCAACCGCAAAGCGCTCTGCGCTTCCAAGGAACGCGGAAAGGATCTTATCGGTCACGATCATGCCGTATTGGTTGCTGCGATGTTCGTACAGAAAAACGGGTTCCTCGAATCCAAGCATCGCGGCAATGGCGCGGCCCAACCGATCGTGAAGCTCCTCGTTAGGAAAAACGCCGCTGGCGCTCCCCTTCCAGGAATGATCGTCGTTGATCTCGATAAACACATAAAATAACTTCCTCGCTTTTTGGATGCCAAGCGCCTGTTCCCACTCCTCGATGTTTTTATGGGTTGCCTCTCCCTTGATCAAAGCTTCAAAAATAGCACTTGCCCAAATGGCATCGGTTTTCTTCAAAATCAGCCGGTCCTTGGCAATTTGCCGCCTCAGGCGCAATAAAATCGCCTGCAACTCATCTTGATCCACCGGTTTCAGGATAAAATCGGACACGCCGTAACGCATCGCTTGCTGGGCATATTTAAACTCATTATAGCCGCTGACAATGATGAATTTGGTCGCCAAATGACCCGCTTCGTTTACGCGGCGGATCAGTTCCAGGCCGTCGAGCACCGGCATGCGGATGTCGGTGATGACCAGTTCCGGACGGTTTTCCTCGATCATGCGGAACGCATCTTCTCCGTTGTCCGCTTCACCGACAATTTCGTAGCCGCAGCTTCTCCAATCGATCAGATTCCGCAATCCCATGCGTACAAACTGTTCATCGTCGACCAACAATACACCGATCATACCCATCCCCCATTTACGCAAGCGTTTACAATTGTTTTCATATGAAAATTGCAATATTAAATGCAACACTTTTTAAGAAAAAGTATGATATAGATATCCATTTTTTACCTCTATGCTTTTGATAGGAATATATCATGTTGTTAAGGGAAGGGTGGAGATTTTCGAGCGTAAGCGAGAAAATACTACCCGACCTTGACAACATCCCTGCCATTCTGCCTTTCATTGCTTGCCCTCTCCCATGATGAGTATGGATGGGCAAAATATGCTTCACTCCTGTACCTTTCTAGAATGCTGGATAATTCACTGAACTCCGAACCATTGTCAGCTGTTATACTGCGAAATACCTTGGGAAATAACTCACCGTACCTATCTTTAAGTTCCATAAACACACTATTTACTGCTCTACTGTCCTTCGAATCCACTAAGAATATCAGCTCATATCTGGTTTTTCTCTCGGTCAGTGTCAATAGTACTGCATCATTAGAGCGTTTGCCTATTACCGTATCTATCTCCCAGTGCCCAAACTCTTCTCTGTTTTCTGCTTCCTTAGGTCTTAAATCTATGCTTTTCCCCATAACCCGTTTATGCTCTCTCGGTTTTACTTTGTTTCTGGGTTTTAACCTTGGTTTAAGCAATAAGTCGATATTGCGTACCTTAAGATATCCCCTGTCTATGTAATTATATAATGTTTTTGTACAGACTATCGGTTTGTCTCTCCAGCTGGGGTCCCTTTTACAATAACCTACTATACTGTCTGGAGACCACTTTTTCTCACCCAACATTTTCTCCTCAGCAAACTTAATAAACTCCTTAACATATGGGAGCTTAAGATTAGAACCACAATTTTTACGCCGCTTTTCATATATAGCCTGGCCTGCTTCAGGGAAATACGCTTGGTAAGTGGACAAATCAGATTTTAACTGAGTAACAGTACCCCGTTTAACTTCTCTTGCTGATAGTACTTGGAGCTCGGCCAAGTTTCCTTGCAATATATCTCATGCTTCTACCCTCTTTAAGCAAAGCTGCGATTTCTCCTCTCTCGTAAGGATTTAGGTGTTTAAAAGAGCGGCGTTTTGTGGTACAATTGTGTTGAGCCATAGTGAGACCTCCCTGTATGGTTAGTGATTTTTGGATATCTATATCATACAGGATTTCTCACTATGGTTCTATAATTTTTTGGGGTGTTGCATTTAATTTTACAACGAACCTTGTAAGTCATATAATGTAACATGCAACACTCTTACCAGTTATAATTAATTATAACACACATTTGACAAATTGTCAAAACTTAGTCAGAAATTTCAGAAATTTCGCATCTAATTTCCAGTATAAATTTTTCGTGATAAGGAATCAACGTTTTTCCATTTTATTGTAATTCTGGAATTTGAAAAGACCATAAACTCTGTCTTATAGGTATACTTCCCCCCTCCCCCATTCTAATCAAAGCTGTATTTCCAGTTTTATTACTAACTACGTAGTGTCAAAAATTGGATTAACCCAGTTCTTTATTAACAGCACCTCATCTCTTATATCTTCTATTATGTCTATCTGCAGCATATTTTTCTCCCTAAATCCCCTAATGTTCCTGAAAAAGTATAACTGACTCAGGTTAAAAGCTATTATCATGAATCCAACTATAGCCTCTGTCCCCACTTCACTGTGCACATAACAATGGTCAAAATGATACTGTATCTTTATTTCATAAAATACCTTGTTCCTAAATACGGTCTTTACTATATGCTCATGCATACTATTCAAACTGTCTATATCAAAACTACTCAACGAACGCCTAATAGTATCAATATGAGGCAATCTCCTTCTCCTGGGGAATAATCTTTTAAATTTCCTATTCTTTAGCCAACGTTCCAGCCTATTAAAACTTTTAAGCCCACAGATAAATGTGAACAAAACTATAAATGATATAGTCGAAGTTTCTATTTGGGTTTTATCCTTCCGTCTTTTAACCCCTTGATTTTTCTCCAAGATGATATATCCTGGAGAAGTAGGTAAGCATTTGTTTTATATGACTCTTCTTCATTTGAACCATCCTTTCTGTTTTGAGTTTGTTGTACACAAAATTTAATTATAGAAAGGATGGTCCTATTTTTTAACCCTAAATTTTTTCCAGTAAAAATCGGAATTTACATATTTCGAGTATTATTCTTTCTAAACCTCTAAATATCAAGAGGTTACACTATTTTTATTTATTAATGTGCGAAACTTCTGTTATTTTAACGTTTTCATATGGTCACATCTTTGCAAATCTGCAAATCGCAATAAAACACATTTAGCATGAATATAAATAACCATATGCCTATGTAAAATCTTCGATAATATGCTCCTATCCCTACACTGTATATATAATGTTTTCAGCCCGCTAAAATAATATCACATTGTGTTAAGAGAATAAACAGTTCTGCCTGTCATTCGGCTATCAAAAACAACTCATATATGTTATAATTCCATTAACCGAATAATTTTTGTCAAAATCGAAAGAAGGGGGCATGCTTTATGGAAAGTACCATTACATATTTCGAAGAGCCTGGAAGAAAAAATACCTTAACCACCCTGGAAATTGCTAAAAAAAGAGCCTTAGAGCTGGGGATCAAAAAAGTGCTGGTAGCCTCCTCCCATGGCTATACAGCCTTCGAAGCAGCCAAGATATTTCAGGGAACAGGTATTGAAGTGCTGGTCATAAGCATTTCCAATAGCTTCCAAGAACTGGGATGGTCAATGACGCAGGAAGAAAGAAGCAAGTTAGAGAAGGCAGGCATAAAGGTATTAACCAGCCTTCATGCCCTGGCCGATGGTGTAGCAGAAGGCTTTTATGGCGAACATACACCTGGAAGCATTATGGCCGATACTCTGCGTATGTTCTCACAGGGAACAAAAGTAGCTGTTGAAATATCCATCATGGCTCTGGAAGCCGGCCTTATTTCGCCGGATTCTGAAGTAATTTCTATTGGGGGAACCAGTGAAGGATGCGATACCGCCCTTGTGGTTAGACCCTCCTTTGCCAGAAAAATTAAAGACTACAGGATATGCGAGATTCTTTGCAAACCTAGAATTGCCTGATCTAATCTGTAAAAAAATTATGCGACAAAAGATGGGCAAAAAAGTTTCTTAAGTGGCAAAGTGCCAGCCGCAGCCCCCATCGTCCCAACCATATAGCATAACTAAGGGGGATTTGTGGCTGGCCTTAGTATTGATTAATTCCCCAACGGGTTCTGTGGAACTGTCACTGTCATTTACAGGGTTTGTCACCGTTATTCCCACTCAATTGTGGCAGGGGGTTTGGTGGTGATATCGTAAACCACCCTGTTTACGCCTTTTACCTCGTTTACGATTCGGGTAGATACCCTTTCCAGCACATCGTAGGGTATTCTTGCCCAATGCGCCGTCATAAAGTCGGTGGTCACAACCGCCCTCAGCGCCACAACGTAATCGTATGTCCTCTCATCTCCCATGACGCCCACCGTCTTCATGCCGGTGAGTATTGCGAAATACTGGCTTATGTCTTTTGACAGCCCGGCCTTTTCAATTTCCTCTCGGAATATATGATCAGCTTCTCTGACGATCTCAAGCTTCTCCCTCGTAACCTCGCCTATTACCCTTACCGCCAGGCCTGGGCCCGGGAAAGGCTGCCTCGAAACTATTTCTTCGGGAAGTCCCAGCTCCCTTCCCACCTTCCTTACCTCGTCCTTGAAAAGGTTTCTCAGCGGTTCGATAATCCCCTTGAAATCTATGTCCACCGGCAGCCCGCCGACGTTGTGATGGCTCTTTATCACCGCGGCATTTCCCGTACCGCTCTCTATTACGTCGGGGTATATGGTACCCTGCACCAGATAGTCAATCTTTCCCAGCTTTCCAGCCTCTTCCTCGAAAACCCTTATGAACTCCTCGCCGATAATCTTTCTCTTCTTCTCGGGGTCAACTACGCCAGCCAGCCTGGACAGGAACCTGTCGGCTGCATCCACCCTTATGAAATTCATATTGAACCTGTGCTTAAATACATTCTCAACCTGGTCAGCCTCATTCTTTCTCAAAAGCCCGTGGTCAACAAAAATACAGGTGAGCCTGTCCCCAACAGCTTTATGCACCAGTAGTGCCGCCACAGACGAATCCACGCCGCCCGACAGGGCACACAGCACCGATGCACCGCCTACCTTTTGGCGTATATCCTCAACAGCATCCTCGATGAAGGACGAAATCTTCCAGTCGCCGGAGCAGCCGCATATCCTGAACAGGAAGTTTTTGATCATATCCTTTCCCCTGGGCGTATGCTCAACTTCGGGATGAAACTGAACGGCATACAACTTCCTCTGCGGATCTTCCATCGCAGCCACAGGACAATTGGCCGACCTTGCCGTAACTCTAAAGCCTTCGGGCGGCTTGCTCACATAATAGGTATGGCTCATCCAGCTTGTGGTGTGCTCCTCTATACCGTAAAAGAGCTGGCTGGAGGGATCAAGCGTTATCTCGGTTTTGCCATACTCCCTTTGCTCGGCCCGGGCAACCTCACCACCGAGCATGACGCTCATGAGCTGCATCCCGTAGCATATTCCCAGCACAGGAACGCCCAGCTCCAACACGCCAGGATGGCAAAAAGGCGAGTCAGGCTCGGTAACCGACGCAGGCCCTCCCGTGAATATAATCCCTTTGGGGTTCAAGCCTTTTATCCTGTCAATGGAGACATTAAAGGGCAGTATTTCGCAGTATACCCCCGCTTCCCTTACCCGCCTGGCAATGAGCTGGCTGTACTGCCCTCCAAAGTCCAGTATAGCCACTACTTCATGCTTCAAACCAAATACCCCTTTCTCTCGTAAAGATTTGTAAAGTAACTATGCAGCCCTCTGATAAAGCCTTATATTTTACCCTCAAGAACTATTTTGCTAAAAATCAGCAACTTTAATAATAACTTTAAATCCAAAAACGAGAGCAAGCGAAAAACCGCTTGCATAAGCATGGATTTCTCAAAACGCTTTTTGGGTTATCATATTACTCATTCCTTTTGCTTCAATACATCGAGTTTACCCCAATTTCATCAACAACGCAACAGCCATATCAACATAACGCCTATCTTCTGACGGGTATACCTCTTTCTGCCAGATACTCCTTCACCTGCCAAATTGTCAGCTCACCGTAGTGAAACAAAGAAGCGGCCAGAACGGCATCCGCTCCTCCCTGCACTATCACATCGTAGAAATGCTCCAATCGGCCTGCGCCGCCTGATGCAATAACGGGTATGTTGACCGCTTGCGTTACGGCTCTAGTCAGAGCTATATCATACCCATCCTTGGTACCATCGGCATCCATGCTGGTCAACAGTATCTCTCCGGCGCCTCTTTTTTCAACCTCTACGGCCCACTCGACGGCATCCTTACCCGTGTTTATCCTTCCACCGTTGATGTAAACATCCCAACCGCTACCATCCTGCCGACTCTTGGCATCTATGGCCACTACGACGCACTGGCTGCCAAATCGCACAGCTGCTTCCTCTATAAGGTTAGGATTGAGCACGGCTGCAGAGTTTATGGAAATCTTATCGGCACCGGCCTTGAGTATATCACGGAAATCCGAAAGGCTGCGTATACCGCCGCCCACTGTCAGCGGAATAAAAACCTGCTCGGCGGTCCTGGTCACCACATCAAGCATTATATTACGGGCCTCGGCCGACGCGGTAATGTCCAGAAACACAAGTTCATCAGCTCCGGCCTGGTCATATAGCCTCGCTATTTCGACCGGATCTCCGGCATCCCTTAAATTAAGAAAGTTTGTACCTTTCACTACCCTTCCGCCATCAACATCCAAACAGGGGATTATGCGCTTTGTAAGCATCTATTGTAACCCATTGTGTCGTCTATTGTGCAGTAAAACCACACCAATAGACGGTTGGGGTATTTGTATTCCGCCTTTTCAAGCTGCCCCGTCCCCAACAGGCGGTATTTGAAGCAGCCCCTTATCAAAGCCTTGCAAAATTCCTAAGCATCTTCAGACCTTCTACCCCGCTTTTCTCGGGATGAAATTGAAGCCCGTATATGTTGTCCTTGTTGACCGCCACCGTTATATCCATTCCATAAAAGGTAGTCCCTATAACGTGCTCGGAAACCCTTGGCTCAACATAGTAGGAGTGAACAAAATAGACGAAGCACGGGTCATCCAGCCCTTCAAATATCGGGTTGGCTCTGTATCTCAGCTCATTCCAGCCCATGTGCGGTATCTTTATGTTAAGTTCCTCAGGAAGCCTTTTAACCTCCCCCGGCAACAACGCCAACCCCTTGAAGACCCCTCCTTCATAGCTCCTCTCAAATAGCAGCTGGAGGCCCAGGCAAATGCCCAGAAATGGCCTGCCGTCCTGCACAACCCTGTATATGCTGTCTATAAGGCCAGCTCTCTCCAAATTTCGAATGGCATCTCCAAATGCTCCAACGCCAGGAAGCACCACATGGCTGGCGCTTAAAATCACCTGTGGGTCCTGCGTGATCACCACCTGACAACCCACATGCTCAAATGCCTTTTGAACGCTCCTTAAGTTCCCCATCCCGTAATCTATAATGACGACCATATATTTCCTCCATAATTATCAAGCTGCCTGAAAAGGTCATTTTGTGTCACAATATAACATTTTAACACCATTATATCTTATAACATTCTCCACCCATACTCAAGAGCAAAATTGCATGATCATTTTTTCGGGTTACAATAACTTATAACAACCTTTTAACTGCCAGGCAGATTTCATCGGTCAAACCGGCACTTGTAAATAAACGTTGACTCTTATTACATAAAGTACTCAATGCCGGCCTCAAATATCTTCTGGTCCTTTTCTCCTGGTATATTTTTGGCAACGTTTGTACCTATTCTCTCGGAATGCCCCATCTTGCCCAGCACGCGGCCATCAGGACTGGTTATGCCTTCTATGGCCATGACCGAACCGTTGGGATTAAAGCGTATATCATAGGTGGGCTTCCCCTCAAAATCCACATACTGAGTAGCCACCTGCCCGTTTCTAAACAGCTCGGCTACCTGCTCGGGTAAGGCAATAAACCTGCCCTCGCCGTGGGACACAGCAACGGCATGGATATCGCCGGGCTTCACTTTGGAAAACCACGGTGAAAGATTCGATACCACCTTAGTATAGACCATACGGGAAACATGGCGACCCATGGTGTTGAAGGTAAGAGTGGGGCTGTCCTCGGTCATATCCCTTATCTCTCCGTAGGGCACCAGGCCCAGCTTTATGAGCGCCTGGAAACCATTGCATATGCCTAAAATAAGCCCGTCCCTTTCCTTCAAAAGCCTCATCACCGCTTCTTTTATATACGGGTTTCTAAATGTGGTAGCTATGAACTTGCCCGAACCGTCGGGCTCGTCCCCTCCGCTGAAACCGCCCGGTATGGCTATGATCTGCGAATTGTCTATACGTTTTACCATCTCCTCTATTGATTCTTCAATGTCCTGTGGAGTCAAATTCCTTATCACGAAGACGTCCACCACTCCACCGGCCTTCTCAAACGCCCTGGCAGTGTCGTATTCGCAATTCGTGCCAGGGAATACAGGTATAAACACCCTGGGCTTTGCGATCCTGACTCTGGGTTTCTGGCGTATGCCCCGCGTAAACAGCCCCATATCGGGATTATCTTGAGGCTCGGCCTCTTCATGAAGCCTGGTGGGGAATACATCCTCCAGCGGTTTTTCCCACCTCTGCAAAGCCTCTTCCAGGCTTATCCTTACGCCATTCACGCTTATCTCGGGCTTCTCATCCGTACACCCCAGCAGCTGGTATTCAATGCCATCGAACAGAGCTGCCGGGTCTTCATCCGCAGGGATTTCAAGCACGATAGAGCCATAATCAGGCCTGAAAAGTGCGCTTGAATCATCGACCTTTTCAAACACAAACCCCAGCATATTGCCGAAGCACATCTTGCTTATGGCTTCAGCGATGCCGCCCGCCTTTACAGCACAAGCAGCCAAGACCTTGCCGGATTTTACGAGAGAGTGGATCCTGGTGTAGTTAGCTTTAAGCTGCTCAAAATCCGGCAAGCCATTGCAATCCCTCTTAAGCGGCACCAAAACGACCTTGCTGCCCGCCTTTTTAAATTCGGCGGAAATCACATTATTTACATCGACGATATCCACCGCAAATGCCACTAGGGTAGGAGGAACGTCCATGTCCTTGAAGGTTCCCGACATGCTGTCCTTGCCTCCAATAGAGGGCAACCCCAGCCTTAGCTGAGCATAATAGGCTCCCAGCAAGGACGCCAGAGGTTTCCCCCATTTTGCCGGATCCTCCCCCGGTTTACCAAAATATTCTTGAAGGGTAAACCTTATGCGGCGCCAGTCCCCGCCCAGAGCGCACACCTTTGAAACGGCCTCTACAATAGCAAAAACGGCACCATGGAAGGGGCTCCACTTGGCCAGGGCGGGATTATAACCAAAGGTCATGATGGTGCCGGTGGTAGTATCCCCCTCAAGCACCGGTATCTTGGCCACCATGCCTTCGGCAGGGCTCAATTGATATTTCCCGCCAAATGGCAGAAGCACCGTCCCGGCGCCTATGGTGCTGTCAAACCTCTCAACAAGGCCCTTCTGGCTGCAAACGTTGAGCCTCTCAAGGTTGTTGAGCCATGCCTTCTTTATATCGACATTGCACATCGATACCTCTTGAGGTAACTGTTCAAAGAAGTTATATCCCTCATGAGGTGCTGATACAACCGCCCTGCTCTTCCTTTTGACTCCGTTGGTGTTCAAAAACTCCCTGCTTATATCCACTATGAGCTTCCCGCGCCACCATATCCTGACCCGCGGCTCACTGGTTACACGCGCAACCGGTGTGGCCTCCAGGTTTTCCTGTGCAGCAGCTGAGATAAACTTCTCTACATCCTTGGGCGATACCAGCACCGCCATCCTCTCCTGGGATTCGGATATGGCAAGCTCGGTACCGTCCAGCCCCTCATACTTTTTGGGTATGGCATCCAGGTTTATCTCAAGGCCGTCGGCCAGCTCGCCTATGGCCACCACCACGCCGCCGGCGCCAAAGTCATTGCACTTCTTGATAAGCCGGCTCACCGAAGGATTCCTGAAAAGCCTCTGGATCTTCCTTTCGGTGGGCGGATTCCCCTTTTGGACCTCGGCACCCGACTTCACCAGCGACTGTTCATCGTGCCCCTTGGACGAACCGGTAGCGCCACCGCACCCGTCACGGCCAGTCCTTCCGCCGAGAAGTATTACGACATCGCCGGGCTCAGGCTTTCCTCTCACTACATTGTGCCTTGGTGCGGCGCCGATCACCGCGCCCAGCTCCATCCTCTTTGCCACATATCCCTCATCGTAAACTTCTACCACCTGTCCCGTGGCAAGACCAACTTGATTTCCGTATGAGCTGAATCCTTGAGCAGCTACCGTGGTTATCTTACGCTGCGGCAGCTTACCCGGGAGGGTCTTCTCAATCGGGATCCTGGGGTCACCGCTTCCCGTAATCCTCATTGCTTGGTACACATAAGCACGTCCCGACAGAGGGTCCCTTATGGCCCCTCCAAGGCAGGTGGCCGCCCCGCCAAACGGCTCTATCTCAGTAGGATGGTTGTGCGTCTCGTTTTTGAACATCACAAGCCACTGCTCTTTTTTGCCGTTCACATCCACGTCAACCACAATGCTGCTGGCGTTTACCTCGTCGGACTCCTCCAGGTCGTCCAGCATACCCTTCTTTTTAAGCTCCTTCATCGCGATGGTAGCTATGTCCATAAGGCAGATATCCCTATCGTGCTCTTTGTCACCGTAGACGAACTTTCTAGAATCCAGATAGCTTTCAAGTGCAGCCTTTATCGGTCTGGTATACTTGCCATCCTCAATTTCAATGTTCTCAATCTCCGTTAAAAATGTGGTATGGCGGCAGTGGTCAGACCAGTAGGTGTCCAGCATGCGAAGCTCGGTTATTGTAGGATCCCTTTTCTCGATATTCTTAAAGTAATCCTGGCAGAACTCCATGTCATCCAATGACATGGCAAAACCCTTATCTTCTATGAACTCAGCCAGCTTCTCTCTTCCCCACCGTGTAAATCCCTCTATCGTTTCCACATCAGCCGGAGGTTCAACCTCGACTTCAAGCGCCCCCGGCTTTTCGAAAGAGGCTTCCCTGCACTCAATGGGATTTATGCAGTAGCCCTTTATCCTATCAAACTCCTCTTTTGAGATATCGCCGCTTAAGACGATGACCCTGGCGGTACGGCACAGGGGCCTTTCGCCCCTGGTCAAAAGCTGTATGCACTGGCTGGCCGAATCAGCCCTCTGGTCATACTGCCCCGGCAGGTACTCTATGGCAAAGACCTTTTCACCATCCCTTAAAGGAAATTCCTCATCATACACGATATCCACCGGGGGCTCAGAAAATATAGTATTTCTGCACGCCATGTATTCTTCATCAGAGAGCCCCTGCACATCATACCGGTTTATGACCCTGACGTACTTTAACCCTTTTATCCCCAGGTTGTACTTTAAATCCCTATAAAGTGCTTGTACCTCGACATCAAAACCTTTCTTTTTCTCAACGAATATTCGCCTTACCTTGCTCATGGCTATCTTATCTCCTTGAAAGCCAATAATTTATTCAGTTAATGTAAAAATATTCGATAATATATCCATATCTACAGTGGGATGATACCGCCCATAAGCTGAACAATACAGTTAAATAATAACATAAAAATTCGGAAATTTGAATACTTTTTTTATAATTTTTCTCATATTGTACGATATAACTGCTGCTCGGTCATTTTCGTAAAGCTTATATTTTTTAGAGCAAAACCCTTAAACTCTTTTCTAAGACCATTGACTTCCAAAATAGGTGCCATATTATACTTCCTCATAAAGTATTCTTAACATTTCCTGCATTTCCTCGAGGGTCAATTCTATGGTTTTGGCAGCATCCACCGCTTCAGCCAGTTTTTCTTCCACAATTTTTAAGCGCATCTCTCTCAATAGCTCTTTATTTTGAGCCGCCACAAAAGAACCTTTTCCTTGAACCGTTACAATATATCCATCATTTTCTAATTCTTGATACGCCCTTTTCGTAGTGATAACGCTTATTTGTAATTCCTTTGCCAGGCTTCTTATGGAGGGCAGAATATCCCCTTCTCTAAGTTCCCCCCGCATAATCATATTTTTAATCTGCCTTGCAATTTGCTCATAAATTGGCTCTTGTGAAGAATTTGAAATAACGATATTCATGCCCGGGCGATCACTCCTGTATATTAACATATTAGTGTTTATATACAGTATATACACTAAGAACAGTTTTGTCAATATTATATTTCCCAACACTTTTTATCCCAGAGTAATTCTACATTTTGGCAACCGTTATATAATTTTTATTTTCCTTTGCTTTATAGAGGGCCTTATCCGCAGTTACAAAGAATTGCTCTATATCATCAATATCCGCTCTTTCGTCAATTGAGGCTATGCCAATGCTTACAGTGATATTGCACGTAACTCCCTCACAGCAAAAATAATGTCCCTCTACCGCCCTCCTTATGGCATCTGCAATATGAAAAGCTTCATCAACTCCAGTCTGAGGCAAGGCCATCACGAATTCCTCTCCGCCCCAGCGAGCGATAATATCATCCTTCCTTGCCTTGCTTCGCAGAATATCGGCAAATTGCCGCAATACAAAATCCCCCACGACATGCCCGTATGTGTCGTTTATGCTTTTAAAGTTATCGATATCGATAAGAAGCAAAGAAAAAGGTATTTTCATTATAGCATTTGGTAGCCTTTTATAAAAATATCTCCTGTTGTATAAACCGGTCAGTATGTCTGTATATGCTTCTTTATACAACTTATAAACCCAAACTCCGAAAAACACTTTGCTCATTATCTGGACTGTCATAATAAACATCCATATCAGGCTGTAATTTAAGGCATACCTTTTGTCCATGAAAAGTACTATAAACCATGACGATAAGTCGGCCGATATTAAAACAACAAGAGTCAACTCATTGGCTTTTCTCTTCCTCAGATCCACCTTTTAAACCTCCATATTCTATATAATACTTCACAATGTACTGGTCTATCCTCTGGCTTATTCTAAAAATAATTTCTTTTCTCATATTCATCTCAATGGCATTATTGAGTAAGTTTTTGGCTATTTTAATCCTTGTCTTTATATCCACATAACCACCTCGCCAATAACCATCATACATAATTTTACATTATATATGGGCTAATTGACAATCATAAAAACATGCAGTTTGCAAATTCAGATGAATTTAAGAATTCGGTAAAGTAAGAATATACAATTCGGGGAGTGAATGAAATGGCAGAAAAAAAAGAAATAGACAATAAAGCAATTGGCCAAAGGATACGTGATGAAAGGAAAAAACTTGGGCTTTCAAGAGAGGAATTTGCAGAGATTATCGGGCTTTCTGACTATTATGTAGGTCAGCTGGAACGAGGCGAGAGACAAATGAGCCTCCCTGTTTTGGTTAAAATAGCAAACTGTTTACATATTTCTTTGGATTACCTTATTTTCGGTAAAATTTCTAATGCCGAACCTTCTATTAATGAGCCTCACGATAATTACACAAGCCAAAGTGATGAAGAGCTAAATGAACTGCTTGGCAAGTGTTCCTCTAAAGAGCTTGAGCTAATTAAAAAGCTTATAAAGGTGGTTCTTCCCTATGTTAACATAGAATGATTTGTCCTACACAACAATACTCATGCGTTCGGTGCTTCGATTTTACAAAAGAATATTTTGAAAGTATTTCTTTGTTATAATCTGCCCTTGGGTAATGGTTCCCCTTACTAAGCCCACTGCGTACTTTCACTGCCAAGTGGTCGTCCGTTATCGGAGGCGCTAAAAAAAGCTGAAAAAACAGGTAGGCATCTTAGCCTACCTGTTTTGGCAATGATACTATAAATTCGGTCCCTTCATTTATTTTGCTATTTGCTTGTATTCTCCCCTTATGTGCCTCAACAATGGCTTTTGCTATCGTAAGCCCAATTCCGGCTCCCCCCGTCAACCTGTTCCTGGATTTATCAGCACGATAAAAGCGTTCAAAGATATACGGTAAATCCTCCGGTGAGATGCCTTCCCCAGTGTCCTTAACGATAATATTAATCATATCGCCGCTACCTTCTACTTTTACCTCAACCCTTCCTCCCTCGGGAGTATATTTCAATGCATTGGATAAAAGATTTATAATAACCTGGCTTATTTTGTCCTTATCAGCGAAGACAATCTCTTTCTCACCATAGAACTTTATATCCAATCCTTTATTTACAAAGTCCATCTCAAAGTTCCTTATAATATTCTGAATAAGCTGTGAAACATCAAAGCTTGTTTTATTAAGAATTAGACTTTCACTTTCATATTTGGCCAGCTTTTCAAGCTCCCCTACCAACCTGCTTATTCTAACAATTTCCTCATGGCAACTTTTAAGCCTGTCAATATCCGGTTTCCACACCCCATCAATCATTGCTTCCATATGGCTCTGGAGAGTAGCAAGAGGAGTTCTCAATTCATGCGCTACATCAGCTGTAAGCCTTTTTCTCAACATCTCCTGCCTTTCCAGCGTTTCAGCCAGATTGTTTATCGTCTCGGTAAGCTGAGAAATCTCCTTTGTATCTGATTTCTCGGTAATCCTGTCTTGGTAATATCCTTTAGAAATCTTCCGAGCAGTATCAATAACTCTTGAAATCGGCGTACTTAATCTTTTTGCCATAAACGCAGCTATAAACAGGGACAAGAAGAGAGAAATCATACCTGCGCTGACAAACAATCGGTTCAAAGTATTAATAAAAGCAAGATCATTGTCATTAAAATAATACGGGCCGTAATATCCGATTTCAACCCTTCCAACTTCACTCAAATTATATGTGACAGGGTATTTATTCTCTACATAGCCTCCCTCCCAGTTTGGATAGCGGCTGGCCATATTACGGGCCATACGCTCGAGCATCTGCTGGCACAGCCCGTTGTGATACACCCTTGCATCCCATATTACGTTACCGGAAGAATCAACAACTTTTATTATCATCCCCTGCTCCAAGGCATTTATACCAATATTCTCTATGACATCTTTATTCCATTCGCCGTCTGGCTTATACTGCTGGCTGATCAAAAAAACGACTTCCTTGTTTTTACGCTCTTGATTTTCTATAACATATTCCTTGAACTGCTTTTCAAGGAACAAGTTAGTGAGCACACTGGTCAAAAATACACAGATTAGAACTACCAAAACATAAGATAAAGACAATTTAGTCCTCAAACTATGTTTCATATTATTCACCACCAAACCGATAGCCTGTTCCATAAACTGTTAAAATGTACTTTGGATTTTTGGGGTCCGACTCAATTTTTTGCCTTATATTCTTTATGTGGGCATCGATGGTCCTGTCATAGCCGTCAAAATCATCTCCAAATGCCATAGATATAAGTTCCTCCCTTGTAAAAGTCTTATCCGGATATTTAATCATTGTCATAAGCAGCTTGTATTCACTGGGGGTCAAATTAACAGTGTTTCCATTCTTCTTTACCTCATATTTCAAAGTATCGATCACCAGATCGCCGTTATTAAAGGATATGATGCTGGATAGAGGAACAGGATCATCGCTCACTCTCCTTAATACCGCCTCAACCCTTGCCACCAATTGCCTCAGGCTGAATGGCTTTGTAACATAATCATCGGCACCAATATTCAATCCTCTCAAAATATCCTCTTCATCAACCTTTGCGGTCAGCATGATGATGGGTACCCTTGATCTTCTTCTTATCATTTGGCAAATCTCCTCGCCGGGTATATCAGGGAGCATTAGATCCAAAATGATCAGACAAGGATTTACTTTTTCAAATTTATCCAAAGCATCCTTGCCGCTGTACGCCACATCGACGGGATACCCCCTGCTTTCCAAATACGACTTGACAACTTCAACAATCTTGACCTCATCATCCACTACAAGGATCTTTTTTACAGTAGTAATCATCTTTCGCCTCCTGACAGGTAAATATATTTCTGGATATAAAATATTATATCATCCAATGTCGTTATTATAAAAGCTTCTCATCTCAATCGTTAAACCTTAAAGAAAAAAGCTCCTAAAGGAGCATTATTGATTTCATTTATTTCATATTCCGCAACAGCCACCGGCGCCTCTCGCAGGCCTATACCTTTCGATTTCTTTCTTTATAGCATCCATATCGATATCGTTTATATCATCCACAACCTTCACATATCCGTTTAACATTCCCATCCAGCAACTGAATGTAAAATCGCTTTCCGGAATAAACTCCAGCTCATTTTCCCCCTGTTTCAAAGGCACCTGTGCATTGTATGCAGGGAAAATCAGCATATTGTTGCAAGTGTTTAATTGTTCCCCGTTGATTGTCCATATTGTTTCGATTCCCTTTTGAATCACAATAACCGCCGGTGAAAACCCGTAATCATTTACATCCATGCTTACATATTGCACGCCATCTTTAATTTCTCCTATGGCTATTTCATCGGTGGGTATCCTTCCGCCGGCAAATTTAGTAGCTTTCGAGCCAGCCGCACAACATCCTCCACCAAATGCTCTCGATGAATTTGAGTCGGCAGCATCCTGTATGTCTTTTTCGGATACTTTACTGATATCCGATACTACCTTTATGTTGCTACTAATCATCCCCATCCAACAGGTATATACTATATTGCCTTCTTCAGTAGGAGTAAACTCAATAATATTATCCCCTGGAACCAGTTCTTTCTGTATGTTATATTTGGGAATGATCAAGGGATTATTACATCCATTCAAGTCGCTTTCTTCAACCTGTATTGTCCATCTGACCGGAATACCCTTCTGAACGATGATGGGTGAATAACTGTTCGAATCTATCTGGGTAGTAACCACCTGCACATTTCCCTCTATCTTAGCTACATTTCCTGACCCAGACGAAGCAAATGCAATATTAACCCCAGATAAACTCAACCCCCTGTTTACCATAACCACACCAAGAATTATTACCAGCATAGCGCTTACTTTCATCATTTTGTGTGTAAATCTTCTGCTTAACAGCGAGCTGATGGCACCAAAGCCAAACATCAATGGCATAGTACCAAGGCTGAATAGAAACATGGATGCCGCCCCCGCTAGAAAACTACCCGTACCTAAAGCATAAATCTGCATTGCCTGAAGCGGGCCACATGGCATCAGGCCATTCAGCAATCCGATATAAAAGGGACCGTATTTGCCTGCACCTTTGTAGATTTTATTCCCAAAAATCCTGGGCATTCTGGGATTTAACTTCCTAAGCCATGGAAATACATTCAGCATATTTAGCCCCATAATGACCATAAATACACCGGAGATGATTGCCACAATTCCCTTTGCAGCACCGGAAAAACTAATAACCGAACCCAATGCCCCCACGATACCCCCAACAATGGTATAGGATACGACTCTTCCAGAATTATACAACAAACTGGGTTTAAGCCTGAAAAACTTACTCGAATCGCCGTCCTCAAATTTATAGGAAACACACTGGGACAGGTTGATTCCACCGCACATTGCTATACAGTGCAGTGAAGTCAACAAACCCACTACAAAAAGTATTCCGTATCCCATTGATTGGTTGACCTCAGGTACAAAATTAAAGCCAACGGTGTTCTTTATAATAAAATAGAGAGCAAACAGGATAATTCCTATGCCCAGAAACTGGTTTACAGTCATTTTATCTTCAGATGCTTTCTTTGCATCGGGTCCTGATACAATCTGTTCTCCTGCTTTATTTTTTACCTGGTAGTGCAGTTTTTCTATAGCCTCAATTATTTTATCCAAGCTTACCACATTTGCATCATAGGTAACATAAACGCTGGAACCGCTGAAAGTAGCCTTAACATCTACCACACCGTCGAGCTTCTTTAAAGCATTCTCTATCCTCATTTCACAGCTTGTACAGGTCATTCCTTCTATTTTTAGAGTTTTACGTATCAACCTCTGCTTCATCATATCCCCTCCTGTATAAGGATCAGCCAGATCTTCTTTTTCCGCCGGTTTTAATCTCCAGAGCTTTATATCTCCTGATCGTTCCTCCCGTTTTTATCCTTTCTGAACATCATGGGTATCATCAGTATATGCATGAGAGGGCAAAGCAAAAATGCGGCAGATGATAAAATACTCCTTAGGTCATCATTGTTAATTTTAAAGAAAGATAGAAATATTATCGACATCACAGGAAGCGCACAGCATAATATCATCAGAAGCTGGTGTAGCTTATGACCTTTTTTGCCATGCCCGTTCTCATCTCCATTACTCCCGTAATTTCCATGACCGCCGTGACAATTCATATTTCTCACTCCCCTTCCTTAATTATAAAAAATCCATCATGATTGACATATTTTCTCTCATTAACGTTCTGCATTTCATAAAGTTTATAATCTTATTGTGCTGGGACAAATCAATTGAATGAGCGTTTATCTTTATCGTGACTATTACTAGGTCTAATTGTGATGCTTTACATAGTTTTTTCTTATAATACCAAAAAAATATGAAGATATTATGAAGATGCGGAGGATTAATTCATCATCAACAACCAGTATTTTCACTCATTATTAGTTAACCTTCTTCTAGTTCATATATCTTCACATAGGGCACATCTGCGTATATCAATCCATATACTGATTGTGTAAACATTCTGAAAGGAGGAAATCTCTATGCTATATAATAATGCAATGCATCACCAAACTTATCCTGCAGGATACGGTCATGAATATGGAATGCCTTCTTCTGGCCACCAGATCCACCACCAGGGGTTAGTGGAAACAATTCAACATTGCGAATCTGTTTGTGAACATATGATCACTCATATAAAAATGCACTACGATTTGCAGATGAGAATAAGACAGCTTGTATTGCTTCGTGACTGTGCGGATATATGTGGCTTAACAGCCAACTACGTTGCGCGAAACAGCATGTTTGCCAAGCAAACCGCACAATTGTGTGGTCATAGAAGTACAAAAAAGTCTCGTTTAGAGACTTTTTTGTACTCATGCATCTTATTTTAATACTCCACCTTCTATAACCACATCATGTTCCAGGTTCTATAACTATATCATCAGGATTTATTGAATCGCCATAAAACGGACGTAGTGTTTCTTCAAAATTTTTGTGCATGAAGTTTTCCTTGCCGAGTTTCTCAAGTTCTTCGTTCAGCCAGTTTAAAAGCTCTGTATTACCTTTTTTAACCGCCGGAGCAATTGTATCTTGACCTCCTAAGGAAGTGATTCCAACGGTATATCCTTCATGTTCCCTGACCCAGGCAAAGAGCATTGTGTTATCATGGGCTAAGGCATCGCCACGCCCATCTAGCAATGCCTGGAAAGCTTCTGTGTTTTGGTCGTACTTCAGAAGTTCAATATCGGGATAATTTTTTGTGAAGAAAATATCGGCTGTCGTTCCTTTGTTTACAATGAGCTTCTTCCCTTTTAGCTGAGAAACATCAGTGATAACGTTGTCTTTGGGCGATACAACCCCAAGAGAAACCTTCATATATGGATGTGCAAAATCAACAAGTTTTTTCCTATCATCCGTTACTGTAAAGTTTGCAAGGATGATGTCCACTTTATCAGATTGCAAGTATTCAACCCTGTTGGCGGCCTCTACAAAGACAAATTCAACCTTTGATTCATCGCCTAGCAAATCTTTTGCAATTCGCCTTGCTAGATAAACGTCATACCCTTGAACTTCTCCATTTGAATCCACATAACCAAAAGGAGGCTTATCGCTGAAAACGCCAATCCTTACTTTGCCATATTCCTTTATTCTGTCAATGGATGATTTAGTATTGGATGATTGTGAAGCGCAGGCTGTTAAAGCCCCCACTATGAGTACTAGGGCAATAGCCAATGGGACAAGCTTGTTAAATTTTTTCATTATTATCTACTCCTTTCTTATACTCTTTGAAATTAAATATATTTAAAAAATTTTTTGCCCTTTCTGTTTTGGGTTGTGTGAAAAACTCCTGTGCCTCCGCCACTTCGGTTATTTCTCCTCCATCAATGAATATGATTCTGTCCGCTACTGCCTTTGCAAACTCCATTTCATGAGTAACAATAATCATCGTCATACCTTCTTTAGCAAGTTCCAGCATAACATCCAAAACCTCTCTTACCATTTCAGGATCCAGCGAAGCTGTCACCTCGTCAAATAACATGATCTCGGGATTCATACATAAAGCCCTGACTATTGCAACTCTTTGCCTTTGACCCCCTGACAGCTGCCTGGGATAAAAATTTTTTCGATCCAATAGACCGACTCGGTCAAGCAACTCTTCAGCTTGCCTGGCCACTTCTTTTTTATCTCTTTTTTGTGCCTTCAGCGGCCCAAGCAGTATATTTTCGTAAACAGTCATATGCGGAAACAGGTCATAGCTTTGAAATACCATTCCGATTTTTTGCCTTATCAAGTGCCATTTCGTGCTGTCTTCATTGATCACCTCCCCGTTTAACTTTATTTGTCCGGACTGTATTTCCTCCAGCCCATTAATACACCTGAGCAAAGTGCTTTTGCCGCTTCCCGACGGGCCCAGTATGACGACTACTTCTCCTTTTTCAACAGAAAAACTTATATCTTTAAGGACATGAAAGCCATCAAAATATTTATTTAGGCCAATAACCTCCAACAAAGCCATATTAATTCGTCACTCCTTCCAGCGTAATTCCAGTTTTTTTGAAAAAATCGATATGGGATAGCATATGATGAAATATAGAAAGAAAATAAAGCCATACACCCAGAAACTTGCTGAAGGACTTTGCAATACAAAGGACTCTATAACCTGCTGTCCCACCTTTAACACCTCAACTACTCCAATCAATACAACCAGCGAGGTCGTCTTTATCATCCGAGTCACCAGATTAATAGTAGCCGGAAGCAATCTTCTAACGGACTGAGGTATTATTATATAGCGATAGATTTGTACATTGGTCAATCCAATTGCCTTTCCGCTTTCTTTTTGATGTTTAGGCAGCGATGTTACTGCCCCCCGTACCAAATCCCCCATTTCAGCTGTCCCCCATATGGAAAATACAATGACTGAAACAACATCCCCCGCTAAATGAATCCCAGTAAGCTTTGGTACACCGAAATAAAATATGAAAAGCCAAACCATCACCGGAATAATTCTGACAGCTTCCAAGTATGCCCGGCACACGAGCCTTAATAACTTGTTTTTTGATGTCATAACTATTCCAAAGGGTATTCCGAATATGATGGATATGATGACTGAAATAAGGGCTATCTTTACGGTTACCAGCAGTCCACCCATTAATCTATACAGGTTGTTGCCCTCTATAAGCACCCTAATTCCCAAATCCTGCATATCTCAGCCTTCTTTCTACGTAAGTTAGCAATAATGACAACGGCAGTAGAATAATCAAATACGCCACAACCAGCATAAGCAACGCCTCATTGGTCTTATAGTAAATGCCTATGATATCCTTTGTGACAAACATTAAATCCTTTAGCGATATGGCACTAACAATGGAGGTCTCCTTGATAATAAATATTGCATTTGCCCCTATGCTGGGAATTGAAACAGCCAATGCCTGAGGGAAGATTATATATCTGGTCACCTGTGCTTTAGTTAGCCCAAGGCTCAATCCCGCCTCTATTTGAGCCTTACTGACAGCCTCTAACCCCCCTCTAAACGCTTCTGCCATATAACTGCCTCCGAGGAATGCTAAACCTATAACAGCACAGGTGAACGCTCCTAGCTTAATGCCTACTTTCGGCAAGCCGTAATACAAAAAGAATAGCTGTATAAGCAATGGTGTATTCCTTGAAAGCTCTATATACCAATTGACAATTTTTTTCAAAAATTTTACCTTATAGTAATTTACCAGGCTGCAGAAAATTCCAATAAGTAACGATAGTATAATACCTATAAAAGCTAGTTTTAAGGTAAACTTCCCTGCTTCAAGATATAAAGATGATATTTCCAATATAAAATCAATATCCAAGGAATAATTTTCCCCCCCCTTAATCCTATTTCCTATAATTCCTATATGTTTACTATGTTTTATCGTACCTTTTATTATTATATGCTCAGTTTTTAAAAGTGTCAATATATCCCTCTAGAAAATTTTGAAATAGTTCCCACTACCAAGCCCCCCAACCAATTTCCACCTCCTGGTTATCGCCCATGCCGGACACGCAATAAATAGGTAGTCGGTTTTGGAACTACCGACCACCTATTTGTAAATACACCAATCACTATATGATTTATTTACCTAAATTTTGTACAAACAGAACCTTGGCAAATGGTTAAATAAGGAAACTTAACTGGACATGCTTTGTCTTTGAAATGCTTCTATGAGCATCCTGGCTAGTTTAGTAAGTTGAGGAAATTCATATACCCAGACACCATCATTAAATTGTGTATAAGCACTAGACAGCTCACCCTTTGCAATGTTAGCAGCAGTTTTTGTGGAATAACCTTTGACTATAAATTTATCTAATTCACAAAATATTCACATTCACCTGATATAATAAACAATGTGGATAATATCGCTGTATTATTGTCTTCGGTATGAGCTGTGTATATAGTACAATAGTTATGGAAGGGTGGTGCATAACATGCTTAAATGGATTAGAAAATTTCTTGAAAAACTAGCCAAAGAAAACAATGAGGCATTCCATGGTCAAAGGCTGGACTGCTGTGATTTAAACCGGCAAAACAACGAACGAAAGAGCATAAGAAATAACAAAAATCATGTCAGATGATAAAGCAGACTGGTCAGCTCTACTGTAAACTCAAAACAAACCCTGCCCACAGCGAACCTTCGCCGTCAGGCAAACCTATAATACATCGCCAAGTTATCGTCCATGCACTGCATATAAAAAACGGCCCTTTGGGCCGTTTCTCATCTAATTCAGCACTCTTCGTGCACCAACATATCGCCTGGTATATGTCGAAGAACTCAAGTTGTCTATACATATGGCTTTCCTAGAACCTGAGGAAGCATGTATGAATTGCCCCCCGCCTATATAAATCCCCACATGATTGGGGCTGGAAAACAGTACCAGATCCCCAGGAGCCAAATCCTGCCTGGATACCGGTACGCCCACGCTGCGCTGCCCGTAAGCCGTTCTGGGAAGGTAGATTCCAAAATGCCGGTAGACATAATAAGTGAATCCCGAACAATCAAAGGCATTGGGACCTTCCGCGCCGTACACATATGGCCTACCAAGATACTGCATGGCAAACGTCACCACATCACCGCCCCGCGCTGACCCTCGGCCTGACTCCGACGAGGGCACAGCAGGCTGAGGATAAACCGGCGTGACAACCCTTGGACGTACCTTGGTGCCCTTTACCACTATCTTCTTGACAGGCTCTTTTATGACCTTTTCCTCAAGCACCTCACGCTTGACCTCTTTACCGTTTTCCTTGGTGATCAGTAGATAAACCTCTTTTTGGCCCTTTTCTCCCTCTTTGATAACCTTGGTTTTACCCTTTTCCAGGGTATTATCCATCTGTATCTCGGTTTCAAAAGGAATCTCCTCAATATTCTTCTGCCTTTCCTTCGTTACCACCGTGACCAGTTGCCTTTCAAGCGTAAGCTTGATCTTATCCCCTGGACGCAGATTATCTATATCCATACCGGCATTTGCCTGCTCTAAAACCGAAAACGGTATGCCGTGTGCCCTGGCAATTGACCAAAGCGTATCCCCTTCTTTTACCTCATACTCCTTAATCTCTTCGGTACCCTGCTTGAGGATAGAGATAGCCTTATCTTTATCCACAATCTGATTAAATGGGACTATCTCTTCATGGTAGGATATGTCTTCTTTAAAGAAAGCTTCCTGCAGCTGGCTATCCTCGCTCTGCTGTATGGCCTGCACATAAGCATTCTTAATCTCTTCAAGGACTTCTTGCGCAACATTCAAGTCCTTGACATAGCATACTTTTTGGCCATTGACAACCACTGCATAGGCATTGGTCTTAACAACTATGGCCTGCTCTATGGCCTGGGCCAATTCATTTTCAGAACTAATTTTCACATTGCCCGTTTCAGCTTCTTTAAAACGCACGCTGGCATCTACGAATACTCCATCGCCATAGCCTTGAAGAAGCTTTTCTACCACATCGTCGTATATTGCCAATCCCTTGGCTGCAGATTTTACAGCCCCCACCTCTTTTCCGTCCACCATCATTATAAATGAAGGCGTTGGAGTATAGCCTGCTACCGCAACCTCATCCCGCCCTACCCATACAAAACCCGTCAAGCAGACCACAACCCAAATGCCCAGCAGCATTACCGATACAACTTTAAAATTTTTCATAAAAACTCCCTCATCTTTCAATAATACTCGTCCATTAAAAGTTTATCACAAATATTACAAAAATATTACAGAAATTTATATTCTATAAAAAATAAAAAATTCCTGCTTCCAAATGAAAATTTTTAAAAAAATTAAGCCCTTCACCTATCTTCCCTGCACAAAGCAAAAGAAGAAGGTGAAGGGCTTTTAAATTCTGATTGCAACAGCCTGAATAAGCCTTTACTTAATCATCTTAAATACCCTGTTCACTCCCGGAGAGAGACGCAGGGTTACCACCAATTTATCGCCCTGTCTTTGCCCCTCAATGACGCGCCCGGTTACCAGGTCTTCAAGAGCGAAATAGCCATTCCTCAGTTCTATGCGTACCTCATCATACCAGGGTTGGAACGAATGCAGTATGAAGCAGTCATTATCGTACATGAAAAGCCCAACCTTTGAAAAAGCATCCAGCAACACAGGGCTTTGCTTGCTGAAGGCCTGACGTATGGGCAGAAGTATTTTCCGTGGATAATTGTATAGATCCCCGTAGTCCTCGGGTATTGTAAGGACATAAAGCCTGCCTTTACCGTACAGCGTCTTGGTCAATACGGGAAAGTTGTTGTCCTCGCCCAATCCTGCAATCAGCTCCCAGGTGTCGTTGGTCTGAAACTCCAGCTGAGGAATCAATACCGGCTTTGCAGCCTCTTCACAACCGCCAAAGGTTATTCCCCCGTCGTTGGAATAGGCATACCGGTTTACCATGGCCTTGCGGTCAGTCACCCTTATGTTCGCAAACATGCTCTGGAAGCCCATAGGCGTAGCGGCCTCTAGGAAACCGGAGGTGACAATTACATCGGCACCATTCATCAGGCTATTCTTGACCTTCAAAAGAATATCGCGGTCCTTTGCCGCGCTCTCGGTGAGAAACACCGTCGACGCACCCTCGGGATAATACGGATAAGGTTCAAGCGCTATCCCCAGCATTCCGATGTAGTTGTGCAGGTAGTCCTCCCCGTGGCTGTGATACGGCAGGTAGCAAGCAACACCTGTGGGATTACCCAATTCGCCCAAATACTTATCCACGTCCTCAAACAGCTGCCCATTTATGGGTATACACAGGGAATACTCGGGATTTAGGAGGGACCCCAGCGAAAACATCATCACTTCCCTGGCCTTTGCAAACAAGGTCAAATATGCCTGCTGGGCATAGGAAGTCAGATTATATGTGCACTCATACGGGTCATACCATCCCCCCAGGTTTCGTCCTGGAGCCACATTCTCCAGATAGCGCATGTTGAAGTAGCTCAGATACTTAGGCAGATGCTGCTGGGTATAAGTGGGGTTGCGCGTCTCAGTCCCCGTATAGACAGCATCGAATATTCGCGGCTCGTCCTCCAGGTTATACCCCGTATCCTGATAGTGCTCATACCAGTTGGGATACTTTATTATGACCCTCACATTGGGATTTACCTTTTTGGCAGGGCCGACTATTATCTTTTCTGAAACCTCCCGCATCAGATCTAGACGGAATTCGGCCCAAGTCCTGTCCTTTTTAGCCTCTATACAGGAGGGGCACCTGCAGTTGGTAAAATAGAAATCGTCCAGTATGAATTCATCAAATAGCGACGCCGTCATTTCGGCCACCTCTTTTAACAGCTTAAGGGTGGCAGGATTGGTATAGCACAGAGGGTCAAAGCCGCCTTCACCGTCAGGCGGTCCATCGGTGGTGATGCCCCCCGAAGTCTCGATGCCTCTACTTCTGAAGAAATCCCTGATCCTCTCGATTTGCTGGCGTTCAATCACCACGCCGTGCCTGTGGGTCTCCAGATATACCTTCCCCACCTTGACGTGCTTTTCGATCCACTCAAAGCGCTTTGCAAACTCATCCAAATCGGTAATGCGAATCAAATCGCCCACCGGACAATAAATGGCTGCTATAAAATTTTTGTATCTCTGCATAAATATACCTCCTAATTGCTATTGTGAGTGTTATGCTCAAGATCAGCAAAGCTATATTCTAAAATCGACCTGACCACCCTGCCTTAAGAACAGTGGTATTACATCCAATGGCGCATCACAATCCACAGTGCACCCACCCTCATATATCTCACCGGTATGGGCATTTTTCCAGGTGCTGCCTTTGGGCAGATACACCGGTCGCCTGCGCATGTTCTCATACATCACGGGTGCTACCAGTACGTCAGGTCCAAACATCTGCTGGTCCTCCACTTCCCATGCCTGTGGATCGCCGGGATAATCATAGAACAGCGGCCTTATAACCGGCGTTCCCTTCTCGTGTGCTTCCTTCATAAGCGCCTTTATATACGGCCTGAGCCGCTCCCTCAGGAACATATACTTCTTGAGTATTTCATAGGCCTCTTCTCCAAAGCTCCAGACCTCGTTATCAGCGCCAGAGAAGAACGCCCCGCCACCGCTGGTCCCAATAGGTTTCCTGTGCGGCAATCGCTCTCCGTGAAGCCTAAACACCGGGCAGAACACGCCATACTGGAACCAGCGAATCAAGCACTCGCGAAAATGCGGGTCATCAGGATTGCCCCTCAAAAATCCTCCAATGTCAGTGGTCCACCACGAAATCCCTACCAATCCCATATTGAGACCGGCTTTGACTTCTCCCCGCCCTGGAAGGGGCGAGGATTCTTGACAACTCCGAATTTCAGGCCGTCTTCCCTACTGGGTGGATATTCCACTCAATAGGGCAACACAGGTGTGGTGTGTACCTCACACCCCCCACAAACTCGGCTTTCTCTTCTATCCTTCTTGCTACTCTTCTAAACATCCATTGATGGATTTTTTGATTTGGTACTTTCCCATGTCTTGCCCCATTCCTTATACCCTTCAAATCACCTAATACAAAGGACGAGGCTTTCTGCAGAATTCTTGTAAACCGCCTCATAATCTTACACTTGCCTGAAATTACAATAAATCGAGGGCTTTGTAGAAGCCAAAGCCCTCATTACAATACAATAACATCTACCTATAAAGTTTACTTTATTCTTCTATCTATAAATGAGCAAATTTGTAGGAATTAATTACCATTACAAAAGATTAGAATATCCCTATGCAATCTTTAGTAGCTGAAAAACCTGCTCTAAGGGGGTTCCCGCCTGAGCCTGCTTATAAATCCAGGCTATTTGGTTTTGTTTAATCTCCTTACGGGTAATTTTAAGCCCCTTAGAAAAATTGAGTACATTACCGCTTACTTCAAGTTCACAATAAACATAGGTAAGCATCAGTAATACAAAATATCTCCTTATGCTTCTCTCGTTTCTTACCTGGTAATCATCAAACCCCAGGTACCTCTTGCTTTCTCTAAAAAATGTCTCTATTGGCCACCTGTGAACGTAATGATTTAGCAAGCTTTGGGCATCTATATTAGGATCAAGACTTATAAATGCTTTCAATGCTTTCTCATTGAAAAGGGCATTCTTAGGCCAGCTGAGAACTATGGTTGCCATCTTAACGTCATTGAGCTTGCCTTGGTATGTGTAAATATAATATTCATGACCACCAGCTTTGACTAGGCTGACATCTTTTGCTGTAAGTGTCTTAGCAAAAGCATGAACTTTAATCCCAAGGCTTCCCTGACCTTTTGGATATATAACCCTATTAGTCCTTAAAGCTCCTATATAGGTATATCCTCGTTCCCTAGCGGCATCAAAAAGTTTTTTACAGCTGTACCAGCTATCACACAGGACAAAGCCTTTAGAAACAGGGCGTGGTAAGGTATAAATAATTTCTTCGGCTATTTTGATTTTACTCATTGTAGCCTTATCATACATTACTATTGCATATGGTAAAACTACAGTGCCACACCTTAGCATTGCCGTAACTAGCTGATGCCCGTAAACGGTCTTGTTTTCAAGGTGAGATTTATGAAACCCACACTTCTCTGTTGGTTGCTTTGCCTTTGACGAGGGCACAGTCTTTTCACAGATAGTGTCATCAATAATTACATAAATCGGCTCACCTGTGGCTTCGGATAGTTTCCATATGCGATCGATAACATGTTCCTTTAGGGATTTTAAAACCAACTCCTCTTCCCACGGGCTATTGCTTAGGAATTTCCCTATGCAGGTCCGATGCCTGTGGAGGGCAAGTTCTGATACATCAGAAACCTTGCCATTATAGCCTTTTAACATCATGGCACATATGAAAGCTATAACATGTTTAATCTGAGGAGTTGTAAGAAATATGTCTATATCAAGTTTCCTTAAAAATTTGATTATTTTATCGGTTCCTGTTATAATTAAGTCATCAAACATTTATGTCACCCTTTTTGTTTTTTTGTGATAATTTAATTATAACAAAGGATGACATAAATGTTTTAATTTTTATATACCTTTTTATGTGGTAATTTATTCCTGTGATTTTGCTCATTTATAAACATAAAAATAAATTGTTCGAAAACGTTTTATCATTTTTATTAGTTGTTTAAAGGATAACATATAATTATTGTATTTGTCAATATATTTTTGAGAACGTTCCTCGAATAGGTGTATCTCAGATACTATGCATTGTCTTACTTTGGTTTTTGTCAAAGTTAAATTGTAAACTCTTGTTATTTTTATACGGGCATGTTAAAATTTAAGCAAATCGTAAAGAGTATTAAACGCAGGCAGTAATTATTAAATTAAAATTTACATGAAGTAAAGGCTGACGTATTTGTTGGAATCCACCGGGTAAAGTATGTAAATGCATTAGCCTACTATATAAAGAAATTCTAAAGAAGGGGTTGATTATGGCACTCAGACTGCCTCGACTGATAAGTGACGGCATGGTATTGCAGAGGGACAAAAAGATAAAGATTTGGGGCTGGGCTTTGCCGGATGAAACTGTGACGGTGAACTTTATGGGCAAATCGTATAGTACCGCGGCTGACGCCGAAGGGAAATGGGAGGTAATGCTGCCCGAATTACCAGCAGGTGGGCCCTATTCAATGGAAATAACAGTCTCCCAGCAACGTATTATCATAAAAAACGTATTGATTGGGGATGTTTGGATCTGTTCAGGGCAGTCAAACATGGTTATACCCATGGAGAGGGTAAAAGATGTTTATGAGGATGAGATAGCCAATTGCGATAATCCTTTTATAAGGCAGTTTACAGTTCCAGACAGATACGATTTTAAGGGACCCAGAGAAGATCTGGATGGTGGCAGCTGGGAGCCGTTAAATGCGGATACCGTCCTGAGATTTTCGGCAGTGGGGTATTTCTTTGCAAAAGCGTTGTTTGCAAAGTACGGCGTTCCTATAGGTTTGATAAAAGCCTGCGTTGGCGGAACGCCAATAGAAGCGTGGATGAGCGAGGATGCTGTAAGACAGTTTCCCGGGAATATGGAAGTAGTTGAACAGCTCAGGGTTGATGGGTATATAGACAGCATAAAGAAAATGGAGGAAGCCAAAGTAAGTGCCTGGTTTGAAAACGTAAACAAAAACGATAGAGGTATCCAAAAAGGCCAACTGCCGTGGTTCGACCCGGGATATGATGCCTCAGATTGGCAAACGGTGAAACTGCCGGCTTCATGGAAAGAAATGGGACTGGATTCTGTAAAGGGAGCGGTATGGTTCAGAAAGGAAATCGATGTGCCTGCTTTTATGGCTGGCAAACCGGCAAAGCTTTATATGGGTACGATAGTGGACAGCGATTGGACTTACGTCAACGGCGTTTTAGTAGGTTCTACCTCATATCGTTATCCTCCGCGGAAATACGAGGTTCCCGCAGGTCTTCTCAAAGCAGGTAAAAATGTAATTGCCTTAAGGGTTATAAGCAACGACGGCAACGGCGAATTTGTTAAGGGCAAGATATACAGGCTTTTCAGCGATGGTCAGGAAATTAACCTGGAAGGAGAATGGCAGTACAGGGTGGGAGCGGCGGTAAACGAACCGTTGCCGCCTGTAACCTTCTTTCAGTATAAGCCGACAGGTTTGTTTAACGGCATGATCGCGCCGCTTTTAAACTACGGCATCAAAGGCGTTATATGGTACCAGGGCGAATCCAACACCGATAATCCAAAAGGATACAGCAAGAAGTTTTCTGCCATGATAGCGGACTGGAGGAAGAAATGGGGGCAGGGCGATTTTCCGTTTCTTTATGTGCAGCTGGCAAACTTTATGGAGGCAAAAGACCAGCCTTCTGAAAGCAAGTGGGCCGAGCTCAGGGAAGAACAGCGAAAGGCGCTGGACGTTCCCAATACAGGCATGGCCGTTGCCATTGATCTGGGGGAGTGGAATGACCTGCACCCGTTAAATAAAAAAGATGTGGGGGAGAGGCTTGCGCTGCTTGCTCGAAAGCTTGCGTATGGCGAAAAAGACCTAGTGGCTTCAGGCCCACTTTATAAATCAATGAAGGTGGAAGGAAACAAAGTGATAATTGAGTTTTCAAATACAGGCAGCGGATTGATTGCAAAAGGTGGTGGCGAGTTAAAGCACTTTGCAATAGCTAGCAGAGATAAAAAGTTTGTATGGGCAAAGGCGGTCATAGAAAATGACAGGGTTGTAGTTTGGCACGATAATGTCCTAAATCCCGTTGCAGTGCGGTATGCATGGGCGGATAATCCAGAGGGAGCCAATTTATACAACAAGGAAGGTTTGCCGGCGTCACCCTTTACCACCGAAGATAAAATACGATTTAAACTTTCTACCTAAGTTTTGTACTAACAAATGGAGAAAATAAGTAACATAACAAAAAAGGGCTGCGCTTAAATCTTTTGCAACAGCCCTTTATCTTTAATCCACTTGCTGTCTTAATATTTCGACAGGCATGACTTTTGCTATCTTTGCCCTTACTAAAAATCTTGAAAGCAGAAATACAACAAGGAGTATTATAAATGTTGATAGGACGCTATTGATGCTCAAATCAAGGCTCATGGCAAAATCAATGTCCTTTGTCGCTGCATTCATGAGGCTATCCATCGTTAATTTTGAAAGAGGAATCCCTGTTATAAATCCAACCAAAAATGAGAGGTTCGTTGTAAAATTAAATGCAACACCCAAAAAATTATAGAACCTAAGGGGTGGAATTTCTGAAAGCAGTAACTTTGAAAAAGGTGCACTCATTCCAAATAATGCTGCAGCAAGTATAGCCTGACCAATCGCAATATAATTGTTACTCTTTGACCTCACATAGCAACCTCCTTTACAAAAACAAATATAAAGCAAATAAATACACTGAACATCAGTCTTGCTATAATTATAAACTTAACAAAAACGCATAATTAAAAAAGCAACTTGAATTCCTGTCATCATTATACACTAAATTACATTTACAAAAATATCTTTATTTTAATGTCAGTCTTTACATTCTCTAAAAGCATTTATGCTAACAACTATTATAAAACTTCATTCTCATTTTATAGAACTTTAACGTTTATGAAACAACCTTTCTTATACCTTAATCCTTTAAATGCATTATATCAAACGAAAGAAGACCTGATAGGAAGCTATCGGATCTTTTGGATTTTCACCCCTTGTTTATTTTAACGTTGCACCATGTTATCATGCTCATTCCATAAACCATAGCCCATTATCATATGCCTATATTAACACTTGAACGATTATTCATATTTGTATTGACATATTTAAATTTGCATCATATAATTAAAATACGATATATGAATGTTTATTCAATTGTTCAGACAACGCATATAAAAGGAGGTGAAAAAATGAATGAAAGAGACGAACTGGATAGATGCGATTGCAACGTTATCCATGAGGATGTTGTAAATGCCGTAAGGGAAAAAATGCCGTCTGAAGAAAATCTTTACGACCTTGCCGAGCTTTTTAAAGTATTTGGTGATACTACAAGGATAAAGATACTTTGGGCATTGGCAGAGTCGGAAATGTGTGTCTGTGACATTGCTGTACTGTTAAATATGACACAATCGGCAATATCCCATCAATTACGGATATTAAGGCAGGCAAGATTGGTAAAATATAGGAAAGAAGGTAAAATCGTATATTACTCGCTGGACGATGAACACGTTAAGCATATATTCGACCAGGGGTTAATCCATATAAACGAAAAGTATTGAAAGGGAGGGGTATAAAATGAGTAAAGAGACAACAATGGAGCTAATCCTTGAAGGATTGGAATGTGCAAACTGTGCTATGAAAATTGAAGCGAAGGTGAATGAACTAAAGGGTGTGAAGCAAGCAAGCCTAAACTTTGCTACGAAAGTATTATCCATTGAAGTGGATAATACAATTGACGCCAACGATATTTTTTCTTTGGTGAACAAAATAGTGAAAGATATTGAGCCAGACGTCATCGTTAAGGAAAAGAATATTACACGCTCAACCGAAAAAACGCTTATACTAATGGGGTTAGACTGTGTAAACTGTGCAGGAAAGATTGAAGCTGAAACGAGGAAAATTGCAGGGGTAAAGTCGGCAAGCCTGGATTTTATATCTAAAAAACTGCGATTGGAAGTTGAAAACAAGGATGAGTTAGACAGCATTATAAGCCAGATAAAAAGGCTTGTCAAAGAAATTGAGCCAGAGGTTGAGGTTGTAGACAGCGAGGAACAGGACGTAAAGTGTGCTTGTGAGGATGATAGCAGTAATACAGCTTCAGACCTTGAAGCAAAAAACAGAAAGAAGGCCATACGATTGGGAATATCGAGCACATTCTTTGCCGTCGCCCTTCTGTTTGAGTTTCCTTACTGGATAGAATTTTCGCTCTTTTTAATCAGCTATATCCTATCAGGTGGCGAAGTAGTGCTAAAAGCTGTTAAGAACATTACAAGAGGTCAGGTGTTCGACGAAAATTTCTTAATGACCATTGCTACGATAGGTGCATTTATCATTCAGGAATTCCCTGAAGGTATAGCCGTTATGCTGTTCTACCAGGTGGGTGAGTTCTTACAGAATATAGCTGTAAATCGTTCTAGAAAGTCTATTGTAGCGCTTTTGGATATTCGTCCCGATTTTGCTAACCTAAAGGTGGGGGACGAAATTAAAAAAGTATCGCCCAAAGATGTTAAAGTTGGCGATATTATCGTGGTTAAACCTGGTGAAAAAATACCTCTGGACGGTAAAATCATTGATGGAAAGTCAATGGTAGATACCTCAGCATTAACTGGCGAGTCTGTACCAAGAGAGGTCGAGGTCGGAAATGACGTTTTAGCTGGCTTTATCAATATAAACGGTCTTTTAACGATTGAAGTTTCCAAAGAGTTTGGTGAGTCTACCGTTTCCAAAATACTTGATTTGGTACAGAACGCAAGCAGCAGGAAAGCCCCGACCGAAAACTTCATTACTAAATTTGCAAGGCGTTATACTCCTGTTGTAACAATAGCAGCAGCACTTATCGCTATCGTCCCTCCTCTTACTGTACCAGGGGCTACCTTTACAGATTGGTTTTACAGGGCAATGGTATTTTTAGTAATCTCCTGCCCTTGTGCGTTGGTCGTTTCAATCCCGTTGGGCTTCTTTGGCGGTATTGGCGGAGCATCTAAAAACGGTGTACTTGTAAAGGGCAGTAATTATCTTGAAGCGTTAAATGATGTAGATACGGTTGTATTTGATAAAACTGGTACTTTGACCAAAGGTGTGTTTAAGGTAACACAGATAAACCCGCAAGGCAATGTTTCAAAGGATGAACTATTGGAATACGCCGCTTTTGCCGAGAGCTATTCAAACCACCCAATCGCCCTTTCGATTTTGAAGGCTTATGGTAAGGAAGTGGATAAAAACGAGATTGAAAATTATGAGGAAATTTCAGGCCACGGAATAAAGGTAAAGATAAGAGGAAGGACAGTTCTTGCAGGAAATGCAAAACTTATGGAAAAGGAAAATATCGCTTATGACAATACTGACGCTGTAGGCACAATCGTACACGTAGCGATAGACGGCGTATATGCTGGATTTATAGTAATATCCGATGAAGTAAAAGAGGACTCTGCCAACGCCTTGAAAGCCTTAAAAAGTATCGGTGTAAGAAAGCTTGTAATGCTTACGGGTGACAGTAAAGCAGTAGCAGAAAAAATTGGCAAGCAGTTAGGGCTTGATGAAGTCCATGCCGAACTTCTCCCAGACCAAAAGGTGGAAAAACTTGAAATGCTAGATAAGCAAAAGTCACCTAAAGGAAAGCTTGTATTCGTTGGAGACGGTATCAATGACGCTCCCGTGTTAGCCCGTGCGGATGTTGGCGTAGCAATGGGCGGTTTAGGCTCTGACGCAGCAATTGAGGCTGCCGACGTTGTAATAATGACCGACGAACCTTCAAAACTTGTAAGTGCTATAAAGATTGCCAAAAGGACACGCCGTATTGTATGGCAGAATATTATACTTTCAGTGGGTGTAAAGATTATCGTACTGGCGTTAGGTGCTGGTGGTATAGCGACCATGTGGGAAGCGGTATTTGCCGATGTAGGTGTTGCACTTATAGCAGTAGTAAACGCAATGCGGGTTATGAAGGTAAATAGAGTTTGATATATTCTTACGTGTATAGGAGGATGATAACTAATGGAAAACAATATGAATCATTGCTGCTGTAGTTAAAACCAGATTGAAAATAAGAGCTATAAAAAGGCAATTGTCCCGCATGTCGTATATTACAGTTCCGGTTCCAGCACCATATTTAATAAACAGCAGGTCAAAGTCCCCATATGGTTTAAAAAGGATGCCAATCCTAAATACGCCTGCTACTGCAGTCAGGTAACAGAAGAGCAGGTCATCAAAGCCGTAATCGAAAAAGGTGCAAAAAGCATGGCAGAGGTCTTAGAAATTACTGGAGCAATGAAAAACCCTCAATGCCGAGAGAAAAACCCTTTAGGCAAATGCTGCCATCAGATAATTCAAAATGCAATAGAAAAAGCCTTCAAAATTAAATCTGGAAGTTGAAGAAACGTTTAATTATGGAAAGACTTTTTTCACTGAAAAACGTTAACCAAAAACAGTTTCCAAAGGTGCAGGATCATGGTTCAAGGAAAAAAGGGATAAGTGGTGTAAATCTCGTATTTTTCTTATAACTCCTACTTATCCCTTTTCCCCCCCAAATAGGATCAGTACGCTCTCGAAAAGTCCGAGAGCTTCATTTATATGTGTTTCAGGGCTCAGCCTTTAAGCTTCACCCCTACTTTGTAAACAACTTTCATATCCTAATTTCCATTTATTACAACTTTACTTTCTTA
>Ga0247720_100067_pt1 | contig 48493 bp, 44 predicted proteins | sample MSEWel2015_12_15_FD_189078 | JGI IMG/M metagenome (GOLD analysis project Ga0247720, IMG submission 189078) | Subsurface sediment microbial communities from gas well in West Virginia, United States - MSEEL Well Study Marcellus 3H_2015_12_15 | ecosystem: Environmental > Terrestrial > Deep... | reverse complement strand
GCCCAGGGCCTCATGAGTTTAACCGCGCGTTACCAAAGTATTCGTCAAGCTTGGTGAACCGCCGTATACCGATCGGTACGTACGGTGGTGGGAGAGGACGGGGGTTAGCCGCCCCCTCCTACTCGATTACCCGTACTCTTACTCCACCAGGCCGTAGACGTTTTGTACCGGCATGGTAAACATGATCCCTGATCCCGGCTCCTTAAGATCCAAAAAAGCCTGCACGGCAGCGACTGCCGCATCCAGTACTTCATTAGAGTCCAGTACAGAAAAGATAGTCTTGTTCATAGGCGGCAAGCCTTTGAGGGCGCGGGTAAAGCTGGCCACAAGCGGGCCCGAATAACCTGATTTTACTAAGGTTCGCCCCATACCCACGCTGTCGATGATGGTGGCACCTTTAGCCCCCTTCGCGGCCAGAAGCTCCAGCACCTCTGTCAGCAAGTTAGTCTTGTTCAAGACTATTACCAACAGATGCAAGTTATCCCCTTCCTTCTTCATGAGGTCCCACTGCCCCCTTTCTTACCATTTTTCATATTCGCCACTCAATGCACAAAACCTGCTGCACAGCCCTTTTTACGGCTCCGTCTGATGCTGAACGGCCTTCTCGCCGCCCAATACGAACGCCAGCCTGAGAAGCGGTGGCGTAACCAGTGTCGTCAAAAGTACCACCAACACCGCCATGGAGTAAAGCGCTGGGTCGATGATGCCGCCTTTCAGGCCCAGGTCCGCCACAATGATCCCCACCTCACCGCGGGCAATCATTCCCACCCCCACCCGTAGCGCACTTACCCAGGGGTAGTGGGCCAGCCCGGCACCCAAGCCGCAGCCCAGCACCTTGCCGAGGACGGCGACGACAACAAATACTGCACTAAACGCAATGAGGCTGCCCCGGATGCTGCCTAGCTGGGCGTTGAGGCCGATGTTGATGAAGAAAACCGGCACCAGCAAGGCGTAGCCCAGCGCCTGCACCCTGTCTTCCACCTTACGGCCGTACGGGGTGCGGGAAAAGAATACGCCCGCCAGGTAGGCCCCAGTGATGGCCGCCACGCCTGAGACCTCCGCCCCCCAGGAAAAGAGCAGGCACACCACCAGGCTAAAAGTTAAAAGGCCTTCGCTGATATCAAGCTGGGCCACAAACCCGGCCAGGTGCGGCAGGACGAACAAGCCGGCCAGCCCGGCCGCCAAGAAATAGAGGGTCATGTGTTCAAGGACACCGACCACGGATCTGGTGGCCCCCTTTGTCCCGGTGAAGCTCGCCACCAGGGTAAGCACAATAATGCCCAAGACGTCGTCGATCACCGCCGCGCCCAGGATGGTTACCCCCTCCCGGCTCTGGATGCGGTTCATTTCTAGCAAGGTCTGAGCCGAAATGCTGACGCTGGTAGCAGTAAGGATGGTGCCAGCGAAGGCACTCTGCGCCCAAGAAAGACCGAAGGTGCGGCCCACTAAAACGCCGCCAAGAAAAGGTAGCACCACGCCGCCGCTGGCCACCAGGAGCGCCGGCCCGCCCGACTCGCCCAGCTGCTGCAGGTCGGTTTCGAGGCCGGCGATAAACATGAGAATGATCACACCCAGCTGCGCCAGGTCGGTGATCAACTCCGACGGGTGCAGGAGCCCGAACACGGAAGGCCCGAGCACTACCCCGGCAATCAGCTCACCCAGCACGGCCGGCTGGCCGAGCCTTTGGGCCAACCAGCCGCCGGCTTTTGTGGCTAAAAGAATTGCTATAAGTTCCATCAGCATTGTTTATTCCCCCGTCTTTTGCCTTTGCTTTATCAGTGAGTGGCCTGGACTACCCGTTCGATACCGGCCAAATCCCTCGCGGCTGAGAGCAGCGTGAGCCCTACCTCCGCAAGCAGCCGGCAGACGGCGGGGGCCTGTCCATCGCCAACTTCGAGGAGCACCCAGCCGCCCGGAGCGACGAAGGCCGGAAGTCCCCGGGCGAGGCGCCGGTAAAAAGCCAGGCCGTCGGGGCCGCCGTCGAGCGCCGCCGCCGGTTCCTTTTGCACCTCGCGCGGGAGATGCCGAAGCTCCTCAGTAGGGATGTAGGGCGGATTCGACACAATAAGATCAAAGCGCGGGCCAGTTGCGCCCGCGCCCTCTTCCGCCAGCGCGGCCCAGAGATCTCCCCGGCGGAATTCAATGCGTTCTTCCACCTTATGGCGGCGCGCGTTTTCGGCCGCTACGGCCAGGGCGGCAGCCGAAAGATCGGTGGCCACCACATGCGCCGCCGGAAGGTGCACGGCCAGGGTCACGGCAATGGCCCCGCTGCCCGTGCCTAAGTCGAGGACACGCGGGTCAGGCGGGAGCATTCCCTGCCTTACCAGCCCTAGGGCCTGCTCCACCAAAAGCTCCGTTTCCGGCCGGGGGATGAGAACCGCCGGCGTGACCTTGAATTCCAAGCCGAAAAACTCCTTCGAACCAGTGAGGTAGGCCACGGGCGTGCCCATGGCCCTCTCCGCCAGTAGGTCATGCAGGCGGTGAAGACAGGAAGCCGGCAAAGGCTCTTCTAGGTCCCGGTAGAACTCTTCCCGGCTTTTTCCGGTAACGCTACGAAGGAGCACCTCTGCATCGAGCTGTGGGGTACCCACCCCCGCCTGGCTCAAGAAGGCCGCTGCTTCCTGCCAGGCAGTTCTTAAGGTCGTCACCTTATCCCACCTGTTTCAGCCTCTCCGCCTGGTCGGTGGTGATGAGGGGATCGATGATCTGGTCTAAGTCTCCGGCAAGGATGGTGCCCAGCTCGTGCACGGTTAGATTGATGCGGTGATCGGTTACCCGGTTTTGCGGGAAGTTGTAGGTACGGATGCGCTCGCTTCGATCCCCGGTACCCACCTGGCTGCGGCGGGCTTCGGCTAGCTCGGCATGCTGTTCGGCGCGCGCCCGGTCCAAGAGCCGCGCGCGGAGCACGCGCATGGCCTTTTCTTTATTTTTTAACTGGGATTTTTCATCCTGACAGGTCACCACCAGCCCGGTGGGCAGATGCGTTATGCGCACGGCCGAGTAGGTGGTGTTAACGCTCTGCCCGCCGTGACCGCTGGAGCAGAAGGTATCGATCCTAAGATCGTCGGGATCGATCTTTACGTCCACTTCCTCCGCCTCCGGAAGAACCGCTACCGTGACCGTCGAGGTGTGGATGCGCCCTCCCGACTCGGTCACCGGTATGCGCTGCACGCGGTGTACGCCGCTTTCATATTTGAGGCGGCTGTAAGCGCCCTCACCGCTTACGGCGAAGATGACCTCTTTAAAGCCGCCCAGTTCGGTGGGATGGGAATCGAGCACTTCCGTACGCCATCCCCTGGCTTCGGCATACCGCTGGTACATGCGGAAAAGCTCGCCGGCAAAAAGAGCCGCCTCGTCCCCTCCGGCGCCGGCCCGGATTTCCATGATGACGTTCTTTTCGTCGAGGGGGTCCTTAGGGAGGAGCAGGATGCGCAGCTCCCGCTCCAGTTCTTCTTCCCGGCGCTCCAGCCGGTCCACTTCGCTGAGCACCAGTTCCCGGAAGTCCGGATCCAGCTTTTCCTTTAAAAGTTCACGGTTTTCGGCGAGTTCTTCCCGCACCTTCTTATATTCGCGGAAAGCGTTAACCACCGGTTCCAACTCGGCATGGGCTTTCACATGCCGCCGCCACTCTTCCTGGCGCTGGATCACCTCAGGGTCGGCCAAATAACGGCTCAGCTCTTCGTAGCGTTCCTCAATAGCCGCCAATTTCTCCATAAGCGTGGTCATTTCCGTCACCTCAGGCCTCTCGTTTTACAACTTCTTCCAGGGCGCGGAGGGCCACCTCGATTTGTCCCGTATCCGGTTCCCTGGTCGTAAGCCGCTGCAGCAAAAGCCCCGGCCAGGAAAGAAAGCGCACCAAGGGACAGTTGCTGCGGCCCGCCAGGCGCAGAAACTCGTAGGACAGCCCGGCCACCGCCGGCAGGAGGAGCAGGCGCGAAATGATGCGCAGCCACAGGGCCGGCCAGCCCAGGAAAGAGAATAGCACGATGCTCACCACCATGACATAGAGGAGAAAACTGGTGCCGCACCGAGGGTGCAAGGTGCTGAACGGGCGGGCCGCCTCCACCGTAAGCGGCCGGCCCTGCTCGTAGGCGTGCACCACCTTATGCTCCGCCCCGTGGTATTCAAAGATCCGGCGGATGTCTTTTAGGCGCGTTATGGTTAGGATATACAGGAAGAAAATGGCCATGCGCAGCAGGCCTTCGCCGAGGTTAAGGAGGAGCGGATTTTTCTCTCCCGCCAGCCAGCGCATGAGCACCGTAGGTAACAAGATAAAGAGGGCGATTCCGAGGCCCAGAGCCGTGGCCACGGTGAGGGCCAGGTCGCGTGGAGATAGTTTTTCGTCATCCCTGCCGAACTGGTTGGCGGAAAAAGTGAGGGCGTCCAGGCCCACTACCAGAGATTCGACGAGCGCTGTAGCGCCCCGCACCAGGGGCCAGCGCAGGAAGGGCAGGCGCCGAGCGGGGGCCCAGGATTCCTTCACCTGCACCACTATCTCCCCGTCTTCCCGCCGCACGGCCGTAGCCACCCAGCGCCGGCCGCGCATCATTACCCCTTCGATCACCGCCTGCCCGCCCACTTGTCGTTCCATGCTTGGCCCTCCCGCCCCAACCTGATGATTGACCCACGATCCTTCGGGGCTTTTCCTTGTAACGCCCCCTGGTGCAAGAAATGCCGGCTTCGCCCTCCTGCACCGGGCATGTCCCGGCACAGAAAAGCAGAGCCGGCGCTCTGCTACTGAAGACCGAACTTCTTGGTAAAGCGCTCAACCCGCCCGCCGGTGTCGATAATCTTCTGCTGCCCGGTAAAAAGCGGGTGGCAGCGCGAGCAAATTTCCACGCGCAGGTTTTTCTTGGTGGAACCGGTCTCAAAGGTCGCCCCACAGGCGCAGGTCACCACAGTCTTGTAGTATTCGGGATGAATTCCCTTCTTCATCCGTCTCACTCCCCTCACATCCAGCAACTGCTTCATTATAACATGCGCGCCCTGTGTTTGACAACTACGCGCTAAGCACCCTGCAAACGGCGCCGTAGACGGTGCGTAAACCACCGCACGGCCACATTGAAGAGAAGTACCACTAGTACCAGGGTGGCGGCCGTGCCGTCGGCCACGCGCCGGATGTCTGGAATCTTACCCTCTGTGTTCACCTTCCAGACGTGGACGGCCATGGTCTCACCGGGGCGGAAGGGGTTAAGGGGCGAACGGGGGCTGGTGATGTCCCAGTTGTGGAAATCTAGGGCGCCAACGCTCTGCCCGGCCGTGTAAAGGAGCGCTGCCGCTTCACCTAGGGCCCTCCCGGCGGTAATGATCACGCCGGTAACGATCCCGGGCAGGGCAACCGGTAGGAGCACATGCCAGATGGTCTGCCACTTTGTAGCGCCTAAGGCCAGGCTTGCCTCGCGTAAGGAGCTAGGTACTGCCCGCAGCGAGTCCTCGGTTACCCTCACCATCACCGGCAGGTTCAGGAGGGTGAGAACGAGCGCCCCGGCCATGAGGGAATAGCCCCAACCGGTAAGGTTCACGAAGACCAGGAGCCCGAACAAACCCGCCACGATGGAAGGTAGGGAGGCCAGGGTTTCGGTGCTCGTCCGGATCAGCTCCAAAAGCCGTCCGGGGCGGGCGTATTCCGCCAAGTAGATGGCCGCCCCTACACCTAGAGGCACGGTAAATAAGGTAGAAAGGCAGAGGAGGTAAAAGGAATCAAAAAGCTGTGGCCCGATGCCTCCACCCGCCCGCACCGATTCTGAGCGGCCGAAGAGGAACTTGGGCGAAAGCACGGGCAGCCCGCGATAAAGAATGTAGCCGACAAAGAGCGCCAGCACGGCGAGGATTATGGCAGCCGTAAGCCAAAATGCCCAGGTGGCCACCCTGTCCGCCGTTTTACTCTTCACCGCAGCACCCCCCGTTTGGCAATCGTACGGCTGAGGACAATGAAGAAAAGCGAGATAATAAGGAGCACCAGGGCCATGGTCCAGAGGGCGTTATTCCAGGCCGTACCCATCACCGTATAACCCATATCCAGGGTAATGCCGCTCGTCAGCGTAATAGTTTGGTCGAGGAGGGAACGCGGCACGGTGTGCGTATTGCCGATGACCATCTGTACCGCCAGCGCCTCGCCAAAGGCCCGCGCCATCCCTAGAATCACGGCCGTAATTAGGCCGGGCAGCACGGCCGGAAACACCACCCAGCGCAGCATCTGCCAGCGCGTGCTTCCCAAGGCCAGGGCCGCTTCTTTAGCCTCGGGCGGAAAACTGCGCACGGCTTCCGTAGCTACGCTGACGATAGTAGGTACAATCATTACTGCCAAAACTAAGCCCCCGGCCAATACCGAAAAGCCGAGCCCGCCGAAGTGCTCGCGGATAAAGACGACGATTACCGACAGGCCCACCCAACCGTATACCACCGAAGGTATCCCAGCCAGGATCTCCACCGCCGGCTGGATGATGCGCCGGCCGGCGGACGGCGCAATTTCCACGATGAAGAAGGCCGTCATAATGCTGAGCGGGGCGGCCAGAAGAACGGCCAGTCCCGTAACCAGAACCGAACCGATGATGAAAGGAAGCGCGCCCAAAGCCGGCCCGCCGGCTTCAGGAGGACGGTCCGGCTTCCAAAGGGTACTGAAGAAGAACTCCCTTGGACTTACTCCGTGTACCAAAAACGTCGCCAAGCCGCGCTCGGCAATGAAGACGATGACGGCCAGGGTAGCCACTATCAGCACCCCGGCGCAAACGGGCGGAACAAGCTCCGCCCAGCTGCGTGTGGGTTTACGGCCTCTATGCTCGGCCATTTTGCTACTCCTTTACCCGAGTTTCAAGGAAAAACGCCACAAGGCAGAAGGCAATACCTGCCTACTGCCCGGCGGTCGTGGATCGCGATAATGCTGGTTGCCGCGATTTACTTCTTCACCGGAGCCTGGCGTTCCACCTTCATCTCGGTAATTGGAATGTAGCCGCCTTTTCTCACCAGGTCCTTCTGCACAGCATCACTTAGCATGTAATCCAGAAAGGCCTTGGTGAGGCCGGCAGGCTCGCCTTTGGTGTACATATGCTCGTACGACCAAACAGGATACTTGCCGGTTTTGATATTTTCCTCGGTGGGTTCCACGCCGTCGATCTTCAGGGCCTTTACGCTGCTATCCACGTAGGAAAGAGCCAGGTAGGAGATGGCACCCTTGGTCTGCGCCACCGTCTGGCGCACTGCACCGGAAGACTCCTGGGTAGTACCCTCCGCCTCTTCCTGGCCATCCAGGGCGAAGGCCTTAAAGGCAGTCCGGGTGCCGGAACCCTTCGGCCGGTTAATGATCACGATCTTCTCATCCGGGCCGCCGAGTTCTTTCCAGTTGGTAATCTTGCCGGTGAACACCTTGATAAGGTCTTCTTTACTCAGGTTGTCGATGGGATTGGCCGGGTTGACCACGGCGGCAAACCCGATTACGGCCACCTTGTGATCCTTAAGCTGGGAGGCATCGATGCCTTCTTTCTCTTCCGCGAAAATGTCGGACATACCGATATTTACTGCGCCCTGGAACACCTGAGAAAGCCCGGTACCGCTGCCGCCACCCTGGACGGAAATCTGAGCGTTCTTATGTTCCGCCATGAACTGATTGGCAGCCTCTTCCACCAGGGGCTGGAGCGCCGTAGAGCCGGAGATCGTGATGGAACCGGAAAGTTCGTCCGACTGGCTGGAAGCCGCACTGCCTTCTTCCTTAGCTGGCCTGGACCCGCACCCGGCCAGGGCCATGAGCAAAACGAGGGAGAGGATACCGACTAGGAGCCAGCGAGCTTTGCCTTTCAACACTTGCCTTACCTCCTGTTTTCTTTCCCCGGATTCGGTGCGCCATTCGCTACCAAGTAGGATTGTAGCATAGGAGTATTAAGGCAAGGTTGTCCATGTGTTAGGATTGTGTTAAGAACGCTTACTTAGAATCTTCCCCTAGACTTCAGACTTCACTCCACAGTAAGGCCGAGGACTTTCTCCATCTGCTGGAGGGCAAAAGCATGGGCTGCCCGGTCGAAACTGGCCATCCCGGCGGAAAAGGCGCGGGTGGGTACGTCCCGGTTGGCCAGCTCCTCCGCCGTAAAGAAACAGCAGATGTTGGTGCACACCCCCACGAGCTCAACCTCATCCACACGCGGGCGCTCGGCCCCCGGCGTAAGACCCAGATAGTCTTCTAAGTCGGTACCGAAGAAGGCGCTGTAGCGACTTTTTTGCAGAAAGAGCACCTGCCGTGGTGAGCGCGCCGCCAGCTCCTTGAGTTCGGGTACCAGTTCATGGCCCCAGGTGCCTGCGAGGCAATGCGGAGGAAACTTAGCAAATTCCAAGTCTCCTTCCTTGTGGGTGTCTAGGGTGAAGACCACCTCTTCTCCTCGGGCCAAGGCCGCGGCCACCTTTTCCCGGATAAACGGCAGTACCGCCTGGGCTTCCGGAAAGCTGAGCACTCCTCCCTCCGCCACGAAGTCGTTCTGCATGTCCACCACGATGAGCACCCGCCGCATTTTCCCACCTCCAGAGGCACTTTTTTGTACCACCGCGCAAAGGCCCGGGCCAGGCCCCCGCTCCCGCCGGGCCGTCGGCGCCGCAAGGGGATGCCCGCGGGGCAAACCTGCCCATCCCTCTCTCGGCACCGTGTCAGCGGGGTCTACCGCGAAAAATGGCACCACTACCCCGAGGGCTATCCCCCAAGCGGCGCGTTACGTACCGCCATTAAGAAGAACGCAGGCGAGCGAGGGAAAGCGCGGGCAGTGTTTGAGGCCCGCAGGGCCGAGTTCTGCCCGCGCCCCAAAGCGAGCCGAGTTCGTTCGTCCTCAGGTCGTTCGCGCCGCGGGGGGGAGGCCCGATGGGTAGCCGATCACACCCTCGCCCCTGCCACACCCGGCCTCCGATCATCCGCCCGGCCGTGGTCACGCGTGCGTGAAGCTCCCGAGGAGAAGATGGGGGAACTCTCTTTTCAGCGCGCCGATGAGGCCGCGGATGCCGAGGAGCCGCCCACGGCGGGGTGGAACGATCCGCCGGTACAAGTCGGGGTCGATATTCAGATTGCGCAGCTGGACGAGGTCTACCGGGCGCTCGCGCAGGAGCCGGATGAGGGCCTCCACCTCCTCTTCCCGGTCGCTGACCCCGGGGAAAATAAGGTAGTTGAGCGAAAGGCTCAGGCCTTCCTCCCTGGCCACGCGCAGGGTTTCCCTCACCTCGGCCAAGCCGTAGCCGCGCGGGCGCACGTAGGCAGAGAAAATCTCCTCCTGCGGGCTGATGAGGCTTACGCGCACGCTGTTTAAGCCGGCACGGGCAAGGCGGTACACCGCGGCCGGCCGGCTGCCGTTCGTGTTGACGTTGATGACGCCGCGCCGCGTGCAGGCCCTAAGGCGGCGGACGGCCGCCTCAAGGGGCGCTTCAGCCAGGGTGGGCTCGCCCTCACATCCCTGGCCAAAGCTCACAATGGCCCCCTCCGCCTCCGCCAAGTGCGGCGCCGCCACTTCCACGATTTCTTCTTCGGTGGGAAAAAAACCAATCCTCTCCTGGGGCGAAGGGCAACACTCGCTCACCTGCTTGGAAATACAGCCCAGGCAGCGGGCGTTGCAGGCCGGAGAAACCGGTATGCCGCCCTCCCAACGCCGGTAGAAGATGTTCTGCGCCGTAAAGCAGCCGTACTCCAGGGCACAGCGGGCGAGTTGTCTCAAGATGCGGTTTTGGGGGTGAGCAGCACGGAGGGCCTCCACCCGCGCGGGCAAGTCGGCGGTATTGTAATAACGCGGATGCCAGGTGGTGTTGTCGGGCTCTACCTGCACGGCTGCGGTGTACAGTTTACCGTTCCGAAAGGCTACGGCCGTGTAACCAAAAAGCGGCAGCGGCGGAGCGCCGCGCCCGGCGAAGGCCGCCGGCAGATACGTGCGGGTGTAGCCCATGGGAAGAAGCGCGCCCACGGCAAAAAGGGGGCCCGCCACACCGGGAAGAGTCGGAGCGCGCCGGAAGGCTCCTCGCGCGGTTACGCCGATGGCCGTGCGCCCCGGGAGCAGGGTGAGGGTAGCGCCCTCGGGAAGAGGGATTAGCTCATCGGCCTTCAGGGCGACCAGGCTCTCGCCGGCCCGGCCGGCCGGAGCCAGGTGCGGGTGCTCGTACAGCCGGCCACGGGCATCGGCCACGGCCAGCCGGAAACCCTCTTCAGGCATGGACGCGCGCCGCCACCCGCACCGGCACCTGCTCCGCCTGCTCGCGCGCCGCCGCACTCCCGCCTTCCGGTGCCGGCGCGTCTCCCGCCCCCACGTCTGGAAACTCTTCCACCGTCATCGCCAGCACGCAACCATCCCCTCCAGGCTCATTCAATCCCCGTTAAGCGGCATTGAGATAGCAGCAGTAACATTTCGCCGTCCCCTAGGCATTCCCCTTCTGGTGTTTCGTTTTTTCTCCTCCTCCGCTCCTTCATCATCTCGCCCCACGGGCCACACCACCCATGCTGAACTCAATATCCCCTCGCAAGCATCTAATCTCGGTGCGCAGAAAAGCTGCCGTGACAAATGAAGGAATTTCTTAGTGTTTAGTTGAATCATCCAGGGGAATTTCGCAGAATTCGCCGCTTTAAAGGGGGGTAGTATAAGAGGCAAGAAGCAAAGCAAGGTTGGAAAAGGCCCCAAGGCCGAACACAGCGTGAAGGAGGCTTGGCTTAGTGTCGCCGGAGATACTGAAGATCGCCAACAGTTTTGGGGTTTGGGTCTTAGCGGCAGTAACCGTGAGCATGGTGCTGATCCAGGCGGTGCTCTTCACCCGTTTAGCCTATACCACGGCCGACAAAATCGGCTACCCGCGGGAAAAGTGCCGCCAAGCCTTCCGGACCGGCCTCATCACCGCCATCGGTCCCTCCATCGCTATCTTTATCGTCATGGTCGGCATGATGTCCGTAGTAGGCGGCCCCATCACCTGGCTGCGCCTGTCCGTTATCGGGGCCGCACCTACCGAGCTCACGGCTGCCACGGTCGGCGCCCAGGCGCGCGGGGTCGAATTCGGCGGTCCGAATTATGACCTCTTGGCCCTGGCCACCTCTTGGTGGACGATGGCTATCAACGGTTTCGGGTGGCTGATCATCGTCAGCTTGTTTACGCATAAGCTCGAAGACATCCGCGAGAAAATCGGCGGCGGCGATCCCAAGTGGTTGGCCGCTTTAAGCGGCGCAGCCATGCTCGGCGTGTTCGGCTATCTGAATACCAGTCACGTCCTGGCCGGTGGTGGTCGTCTCATCGCTGTAGCCACGGGGGCAATTGCCATGGTGATCCTGCTCAAAATTGCCGAACGGGCCAAGTGGCTCCGCGAGTATACTCTGGGCTTGGCCATGCTCATCGGCATGGCCTTGGCCGTCTGGCTCGGCTGAAGGGAGGAACTCTAGATGGACGAGGCCACGAAGCGCTTAGAAGAGTTCGAACGGATCTGGAAGAAACCGGTCATCCGCATTGGGAGCATTACGGTGCTTCTCGGAGGGCTTTTTGCTTTTCTGCCGTCTCTTTATCTGTGGCTCCGATATGGCGTATTTCCTCCACTCTCAATGGCTCTTAAGGCCTGGGGTATGATCGCCGCAGCCTTCGGGGCTTTTTACATCGTGGAGCCGATATCCTATTACGCCATCTTAGGCTTATCCGGGACCTACATGAGCTTTCTGTCCGGGAACATCTCCAATTTGCGCCTGCCTTGCGCCAGCATGGCTCAGGAAGTTACCGAGGTTAAAGCCGGCACGCCTGAGGCAGAAATTGTTGCCACTTTAGGCATTGCCGGATCAATTATCACTAATCTCATTGGCGTCACCCTGGCCGCCTTACTCGGTTACGCGCTAATCCGCCTCTTCCCGCCGGCCATCGCCGACGCTTTTAAGGTGTATACGGTGCCGGCTATATTTGGCGCCGTTTTCGGGCAGTTCAGCCTGCGCTATCCCAAGGTGGCCGTCTTCGGCCTCGGCATTCCGCTGCTGCTTCTCGGGGTGCTAAAGGGTATTCCCGTATGGCTGGTGATTCCGGCTTCGGTCTTCGGCAGCATCGGCATCGCCCGGATCTTTTATAACCTGGAACGGCAACGCCGCTAGAGAAAGGAGAGGCTTTTCATGGATCTTCAGGCACTCAGGCAGGAAGCGGAAAAGCTGCAGGATCAAATCGTTAAGTGGCGCCGCGACCTTCACCAAATTCCCGAGATCGGGCTGGACCTACCGAAAACCTCGGCTTACATTGAACAGGCGCTTCGGGATATGGGCATTCCGGTGAAGACAAAGGTAGGTAAGTCGGGCGTGGTAGGTCTTATCGAAGGGGGCGAACCCGGCCCCACCTTCGCCCTGCGCGCCGATATGGATGCCCTGCCGATTCAAGAAGAAACCGGGCTGCCCTTCGCTTCGCGCCACCCCGGATGCATGCACGCCTGCGGTCACGACACGCACATGGCCATGCTCCTGGGGGCGGCGAAGCTCCTCCTTGCGCACCGGGCAGAACTTAAGGGCAAGGTTAAGCTCATCTTTCAGCCGGCGGAGGAAGGCCCCGGCGGGGCCGAACCCATGATTCGGGATGGCGTGCTGGCCGACCCACCGGTAGAGGCCATCCTCGGCCTGCACATCGGCTCTATATTTAAAGAAGTTCCGGCCGGGGCTATCGGCGTCGGTTACGGTTCCCTTATGGCCTCGCTGGATCGCTTCTACATTAAAGTCATCGGCAAGGGCGGCCACGGAGCCATGCCGGAGACTACTGTGGATCCGGTGGTTATTACCGCCACCCTCATCGGCGCGCTCCAGCAGCTAGTCAGCCGCGAGCAAAAGCCCACCCACCCGCTGGTGCTCACCATTGGGCGCATCCAGGGCGGGACCGCCTACAACGTAATCCCCAGCTTCGTAGAGCTGGAGGGTACCGTGCGGGCCATCCGCGAGGACGAACGGCAGAATATCGCCCGCCGCATGGAAGAGGTGGTGGCGGGCATCACCCAGGCCATGCGCGGAAGTTACGAGTTTAAGTATAATTTCGGTTACCCGCCTCTCATCACCGACGAAGCCGTGACGCGCCACGTGGAGCAGACGGCGCGCGAACTTCTCGGCCCGGAAGCGGTGATTACCATTTCCGAGCCCACTATGGGGGGCGAAGACATGGCCTTCTTCTTAGAGCGAGTGCCCGGCACCTTCATCTTCTTGGGCGGGGCCAACCCGGCCAAGGGTATTGTGCGCACCCACCATTCGCCTACCTTTGATGTGGATGAAGATGTTTTCTGGCGCGGCACCGCCGTGCTTGCCGCCAGCGCTTTAACCTGGCCGGACCGCAAAGACTAAACGGGCATTCCCCTGCCGGTTTGGTTCATTCTGAGCAGCGAGGAGGAAAACCATGACCCCCGAAGAAGCACGGCGTTTAGCCCAAGAAGCGAGCGACGAAATCCGGGCCCTCACCCAGGCCCTCATTCGCACTCCCAGTCCCAATCCGCCCGGCCGGGAGCAGGCGGTGGCCGAAGTGCTTAAGGAAAAGTTCCTGGCGGCAGGCCTCAGCGCCGAGCTGGTGTCCCTGGAGGAAGGGCGGGCCAACGTAATATCCCGGCTGCCCGGCCGCGGCCAGGCCCCGGCGCTCCTCTACGCCGGGCACCTGGATACGGTGCCGCCGGGAGAGACGGCCGCCTGGACCCATGATCCGTATGGCGGCGAGCTTTCAGACGGCCGCCTCTACGGCCGCGGCGCCAGCGACATGAAGGGCGGAGTGGCCGCGCAGGCCATGGCCGCCGTTTTGGCCCGCCGCGCCGGCCTTACCCCGGCCGGCGACCTCATCTTCGTCGCCACCTGCGGCGAAGAGACGGACAGCCTGGGCGCCCACGCCTTCCGCCACGCCGGCGGGCTGGACGGTGTAGGCGGCGTGGTTATCGCCGAGCCCAGCGCCAATGAACTTTTTATCGCCGAAAAGGGCGCCCTCTGGTTGGAGGTAACCACGTACGGCCGCACCGCGCACGGCTCCATGCCCCACCTGGGCATCAACGCCGTCTGGAAGATGCACAAGGTGCTCAGCGCACTGGCCGATTTCCAGCCCAGCGAAGAAAGGCACCCTCTCTTGGGCCGGGCCACGGTGAGCCTGGGTACCCTAAATGGCGGGTTTAAGACCAACGTGGTACCCGACCGCGCCACCGCCACCTTCGACATGCGAACCGTACCCGGGCGCCCCCATGCCGAAATCGTCGCTCTCGTGCAGGAGCGTTTGGACCGCCTGGCAGCGGCCGACCCGGAGTTTAAGGCTGAAGTAAAGGTGATCAAGGACCTACCCTCGGTGGCTACGGCCGCCGATGAGCCCATCGTGCGCCTGGCACGGCGGGTAGGCCACGATCTCTGGGATCGGGACCTCCTTCCCCAGGGGGTAAATTACTACACCGACGCCGCCGTGCTCCTCCCCGAAGGCAAAATCCCCTTTTTCATCTTCGGACCGGGCCAACCTGCCCTGGCACATCAACCGGAAGAGTACGTGGAAATAGAAAAGCTGGTGGAAGCCACCGCCTTTTTCCTCCTCTTCCTCGCCCGCTGGGGTGAAAGGGCCTAAGGAAGGTACCGGACGACCGGGGCGGTACGTAACGCGCCTTCCAGGGGATGGCCCTCGGCCCCAGTATTTTCAAGGTAGAAAGCGGAGGGGATTTTGCGGGCGGCCGCCCACGTGGACTTCAAAGTGGAGGTGGGGGCCGGTGGCATTGCCGGTGGCGCCCACGCTGGCAATGGCTTGGCCCCGCCACACCTGCTGCCCGGGTTTTACGAAGAGGTTGGAACAGTGGGCGTACAGGGTGCGGAGGTTACGGTCGTGCTCCAAAAGCACCATGCGCCCGTACCCGCCGTTCCAAGCGGCGCTCACCACCCGCCCCGGAGCAGCGGCGACCACCGTGCTCCCTTGCGGGGCAGCAATATCCAGGCCGTAGTGCATCCGCCCGCCACGCCACCCGTAACCCGAAGAAATTCGCCCTGAAACGGGCCAGGCCAGGCCCATCCCGCCGGCCTGGCGGGAGGAAATAGTGCGGGCCACGCCAGGTACTATAACCTCTTCGCCCACGGCGAGATTCCTCGGGTTGAGGCCGGGGTTGGCTTCTTTTAGGGCCGCAAGGGAAACACCGTAACTTTTGGCAATTTGCCACAAGGTTTCGCCGCGGGCGACCCTGTGTACCACCCCTCCGGAAAGGGGTATCTTCAGCTTCTGTCCAGGAAAAATGAGATCCGGATCGGCCAAAGCATTGCTCACCGCCAGAGCGGCCACGCTGCTTCCGTAGCTGCGCGCAATGGCGGAAAGAGTCTCCCCTTTCTTGACGACGTGTTCAATAACCGGCGCCTGCGCCCGCAAAGCCGGCGCCAAGGCCAACACCGCCGCCAGCGCACCGGCCAGAACAGCCGGCCACACCCGGCCCGATCGCTTTCTAAGCAACCATCCTCACCTCAGTGAAAAGGTTGCAAGTAGTATGTGCGCTGGCGGAAAACGTATGCATAGCCAGAATTACCAGAAATACCCAGGAGCAACCGCCTGCCTCAGTGCTTCCTTCCGCCAGGAAAAGCAAAAAAGAAAGAGGCCCACGCCGGGCCTTGTAACAGGACACACACCGAGGAGGATTTGTTCTTAACGCTGGTCGGGAATACCATGCACCTTCATTATAGCACCGCTTGCGGGTAGATGTCAATAAAATGTTTCAGAACCTTTACAGGGAGATTGCAAGGTGATTGCAGCCCGAAGGCTCTCAGACCTCTATGCCCTTCGGTGCGGTAAAGGCACGCCAGTCCGCGAGAAAACGTTCAATTCCCTGCTTGGTGAGCGGGTGCTCGAAAAGCTGGCGGAGTACCTTGAAGGGAACGGTGGCGATGTGGGCCCCGGCCAGCGCCGCTTCCACCACATGGCGAGGGTGACGGATGCTGGCGGCGATCACTTCGGTCGGATACCCGTAAGTACGGTAAATGCTCACAATCTCTCGCACCACGGTCATCCCGTCGGCTCCGGTGTCGTCGAGCCGCCCAACAAACGGACTGACAAAGCTGGCTCCGGCTGCCGCTGCCAGGAGCGCCTGGGCGGTGGAAAAGACCAGAGTGACGTTGGTCCGGATGCCCTCCGCCTTGAGGGCGCGCACCGCCGCCGTTCCCGCCGGCGTCATGGGAATCTTAATCACCACCTGCGGATGAAGCGCCGCGAGTTCGCGCGCCTCCCTGAGCATCCCCTCCGTATCCTCGCTCACCACCTCGGCGCTGATCGGGCCGCCGGGCACCAGGGCGCAGATCTCCCGAATGACGCTCTTGAAGTCCCGCGCGCCGGCTTGGGCCATTAGGGTGGGATTGGTGGTTACGCCGGAAATAATTCCCCAACTCGCCGCCTCTCGCACCTCATCCAGGTTGGCTGAATCAAGAAAGAGCTTCATCTCTACTTCCTCCTAATCTCTCTAAGTGCGCTTCAAACCCGCCCGGCCGAACCAAACACCTGCATCTTGTATTCGATGATCTTTTGCAGAGCATCGCGTGCCGGGCCGAGGAGCTTGCGCGGGTCGTACTCCTCCGGATGTTCGGCCATCACCTCGCGCAGGCGGGCCATAAAGCCCTGCCTGAGGTCGGTGTCGATGTTGATTTTGCGCACGCCCAAGGCCACCGCCCGCCGGATGGCGTCATCTGGCACGCCGGAAGAACCGTGCAGCACGATGGGAATTTTCACCCGCGCGCGGATCTCGCTCAACCGTTCAAAGTCGAGCTTGGGCTCGCCCTTATACGGGCCGTGGGCTGTACCGATGGCCACCGCCAAGGTGTCGACTCCCGTGGCGTGCACGAAGGCTTCCGCTTCTTCCGGATCGGTGAAGAAGGCCTCGCGTTCGCTCACCGTAATGTGCTCCTCCGTGCCGCCGATCCTGCCCAGCTCGGCCTCCACGGACACACCTACGGCGTGCGCCACCTCTACCACCCGCCGCACTAGGGCAATGTTCTCGGCCAGCGGGAGCTTGGAAGCGTCTATCATTACCGAGGTAAAACCCGTTCGGATGCAGCGCATCACCTGGTTGAAGTCGGTGCCGTGATCCAGGTGCAGAGCCACCGGCACGGTAGCCTTCTCGGCCGCCGTCTTCACCATGGCGGTAATCTGCTCCAGCCCGGCGTACTTGATGGCCCCCTGGCTTGCCTGGATAATCACCGGGCTCCTTTGGTTTTCGGCCGCTGCCACGATGGCCTGAACGAATTCCAGGTTATTGGCATTAAAGGCCCCGATGGCGTACCCTTCTCTCTCCGCCTGGGGCATGAGCTCGGCAATGGTAACAAGGCTCATCCTCGTCCTCCGTCCTTTCTTCAGCTTACTTACAGCATGCTTCGCAGCCGTTTTTCCAATGCACCGCGCGAAAGAAGAGGGGGCATAGGAGGGATTTTTCGCCTGTAGCCGTGAAAGAAGCAGCACAAAGCTACTTCCCGATTCCAATTAGAAGCGGTACGAGAACGGGTACCAAAAGCGACAGAATAAAGCCGCTGGCAAAGGCAACTAGGACCACCTCTTTTCCGGCCACTTTCGCGATGAGCGGCAGCGTCACGTCCATGGTTGTCGCCCCGCCCGGCGCGATGGCGGCCAGCTTTCCCAAATACTTGTGCACCCAAGGGAGGATTACCATTGAGAGCGCTTCCCGGAGCACGTTGCTGAGAAACGTCAACGTCCCCAGGCGCACCGAGTGCAGCTTGGTGATGAGCACGCCGGAAAGGCTGTACCAGCCAAAGCCGGCCCCAATAGCTGCTCCCTCGTTCCACTTAAGGCCTAGGGCGAGCCCGACAAGGGCCGCTCCGGCCACGCTGCCGAGAGCGACACCCACCGGCACCAAAAGCGCCCGCGGGCCCAGGAGGGCGAGTTCCCGCAAGGCCTCTTGCCGCCGCCCCATATCTACCCCTACGGCAAAGACCACAAGAAGCAGCACTCCTGATATCAGCCCATCCGCCTTGAGGGCATAGCCGGCCGGCGTAAGCCCCAGGTATCCGGCCAGAAGCCCAAGGGCAAGGGGAAAAAGAATAAGGATGATCATCCCTCTTCCCCTTTCTCCAGCCGATCCACCAGGAGTCGTTCCAAAATCTTCACCGCCAGCAGGCTTCCGGTCACCGCCGCTACCGCATAAAGAGCTGCTTCTAGTCCCAGGGTACCGAGGGTCTGAATAATTTCCGCATCGCTTCCAATTTTTGCTCCAATCAAAAAGAGGAGCAACGCCACGCCGGCCGTGCTGGCCGGGCCAGCCCAAGCCCCGGCCTTTCCCAGCCAACCTCGCTGGCCCAGTACAAAACCCAGGGCCAGGGCACCGATGATGCTTAGCAAACTTTCTCCCCTCCCCTTGTTGTCCCCGTATGATATTCTTGAGCAAAGGCAATTTTCCTTCCCGGCCGAAAGGAAAGCCGCCGGGGTAAGCCCGACGGCGCCACTTGGCACCCCATCCCGGTGCTTCGCTTCGCTAAAAGAAGAAGCCAATCCGGGGAGGTTCGGGAATGCAGCTAACACTAGGCTTCCTGGGCCAGTGGAGCCAGGCACAGCTTAAGGACCAGGCGTCGAGCCTCAAATATGTCAAAAGGTTTCCGCAGCACGGCCACGACGCCGCTCTCCTGCCGGGCCACAGCCTCGCAGGCCAGCTCGCCTTCGCGGTAGCCTGTCATCAGGATCACCGGGAGGTGTGGGAACAGTTTCCGCGCCTCGTGCAGAACGAAGAAACCGTCCCCACCGGGTAATTTCACATCCAGTAGTAGGACGTCCGGGCGCTCGGCCTTTAGGCAAACCAGGGCTTCGCTGCCTGTGCCGGCGGTAATTACGCTCACCCCTTGGTCGCGGAAAACTTCAATAAGAAGGTGCCGTATGCCCGGTTGGTCGTCGACTACAAGGAGCGTTGGCATGCGCCTCCCTCCTTTTAGCCCATTCCTCCTCTCCGCTTGGCAAGCATGACCACTAGCTTATTTTCGCGACCAGCTCAAGAATTCCTCTTTTGTCCCCAACTTTTTGCCGTAAAGGGTACGCCCCGGCCGATTAAAACTCGTATACCTGACTGCGCTCACCGGTATTGCCGGCCGTATCGGTTACTACAAGGCGCAGCGTGTGCCGCCCGCTGAGGGCGCCGAGGCTCACTGCCGAAAAGCTTCCGTCTTCCTCGGCCCGCCGTACCTCAACTAAGCGGTCGTCCAGATAAACCCGGAGGTAGGCCTCGCCTTCCACGGCTCCCGGTCCTCCTTCTAGGGTTACGGACCCCCCGGTGGAACGGAGAATTAGCGGCTGGCCTTCCTGGTTGGGAAGATAGGGCAGAACCACAACCGGAGGCACCGTATCTACACCGTAGAACCGGTAAGACTCGTCCGGATCAAAGCGGTTACCCTGCGCGTCCTTAACCCCGTCCAGGGTGAGGTAATAGCGCTCCTCGCGCAGCGAAGCGGAAGTGGGTAGATAGAGCCAAACCAGGAACCGAGCCGGGTCGTACTCGGCCCGGACCGGCCGCAGCACAGGTCCGTCTGAAGAACCTTCGCGCAGGTAATAGTTGGCCGCGTCGGCAGCCGTTTCCTCATCCAGCGGTCCGTTGAACGTCACCTTTACCCGCTGGCTGGTGGCGGCTGTCACCTCTTCCACTTCTACTTGGCCGCTCGTCTCGTCGAACTCCAGCGTCTCGCGCTCCCAGTCAAGCACCTCGGACGGGTTGTCTCTGTCACGCGCCCACACTTTCAGGCGGTAGCTCTCGCCGCTCTTAAAGCTCTTGTTTCCCCGCACTAGAACCACGGTGTCGTAATACTCGTAGTCAAAGACATAACCGGCAAGTTCCACCTTGACCTCCTGCACGGGTTTGTTGAAGGTAAGGCGAAAGGTGCGGCTGTCTACCGGGTCGGCGGTCAGCAAACGGAGTCGCGCCGCTTCCCGGAAGCGCGCACGGAAGCTTCCGGTGAAGGTGGGAAGCGCACGCCCGAAAGTATCGGTTATGGCGTTGCCGACGCTTAGGGTGTAGTCTTCATCCTCTTCCAGGTCCTGCCCCAGGCGCAGCACCACCCGCCGTGGGTCGCCTGTGCTCTCTATGGCTAAAATCGGTACAAGGCGACCCGTCGCTTCGGCCACGAGCCCATAGTTGCTGGCCGCATACTGCCCTACCACGTTCTGTCCGAAGCGCACCTCTAAGCGCCGCGAATCGAGCGCCGCCACCGCCGTCACCCAGCCGCTCCCGCTTCCGGCAACGAAGTAACCGGCGGCAGGTATTATCTCCTCACCATTGAGTCCTTCCACCCCGGAGACAAAGTAGCGGTACGATGCCCCAGGCTGAAGGGGTTCGGCCAAGGTAAGGCGCACCGTTTTGCCATCCTCCAGAAGCTCTGCTTCATCTATCTCTATGGCCGAACTCAGGTCATCGGCCAAAGTTAGGCGGTAATTACGCACCTTCTCGGCCTCGGCGGCCCGCACAGGCCCGGAAAAGGTTATCTCCACCTGATCGGCGCGGGCAAGTGCCGGCTTCACCGCCTCCACCTCAGGTGGGAATTCCAGGCCGCCGGTAGCTTCCGTATAGGTAAAGTACACACGGGCAGCCGCCGTCTTGTTCCCCGCCAGGTCCAAAGCGCCCTGGGCCTCGAGCGCATAAGTCCCCTCAGCTCCCAGGTAGGCAGTAAGCCGTACCACACCCGGAGCCACCTGCTCGGCGCGCACTATCTCTACGGCACGCCCGTTCCGCTTCAAGGTGAAACTCCCTAAAGCCGCAAGGTTCTCGTTAAAGTACGCCTCTACCGCCGTGTCCGACACGGCTCTGGCCGTAAGAAGCCGCGGCGGGTAGGTATCCGCCCGCACAGTGAAGGAGGAGGTAAGGGTTTGGGCGCGGTTACCCCAGAGGTCCTGCACACTGGCCACTTCAACGGTATAAGTTTCGCCCACGGTAAGAGGCGCGGCAAAGATAAGCGATACCATCCGGCCGCTAACCAATGCCGTTTGCGGGGAAGCCCCGTTCTCCCGCAGCCGGTAAAGGGCCGGGTCGGCCGCCTGAGTTGCATCAAGCTCTTCGCTAAACGTAAGCTCCAGGCCGGCAGGGCCGGTGGAGTTTGCGTCTAGAAGCCTGGGCGCCTCGCCGTCCGCCGGCACCCTGAAGGTAAAGCTGAGAGGGGTAGAAGACAGCTTCTGGCCGTCGGCAGTGCGCAGGTCATAAGCGCTCAGGGTGTATTCTTTGCCGCTCTCTAAGGCGGGCACGGTAAGCACGACCTCCTGAGGGGAGACGAGGAAGGCCTCGGTCACAATGCCGGGGCTGAAGGCAGTACCGGCCAGCACCAGGGTGAAGTTCCCCCCTGCCCCGGCCTGGATTGAAGCCGGGTCGAGGTCTTGCGGGAAAACCACCTTAAGGCGTGTCGGCCCGAGCACTGTAACTCCCCCGCCGGAGGTCGCCTCTTCAGCCGGCGAAGTCGGGGATTCCTCCCCTGCCGAAGGCGTTGTGCTCTCCTGGGTGCGCTGCTGCCATACCCTCCAGATCACCGCCGCCGCCTGATCGCGGGTTGCCGCCTGCTCGGCGAAAAGAAAGCCCTGGTCCGTGCCGGAGAGAATGCCGCGCGCCACAGCCCGGGCCACGTCTTCCTTGGCCCAGGAAGAAATCTTTGCGCTGTCCTTAAAACGCGCCAGGAAGGCCGTGCTGGCCTCCGTGGTATCCCCTAGGGCGCGCATCACCATGCTGGCCATTTGCTCACGCGTAAGCCCTTCAAATGGCCGGAAGCGCCCGGAGCTGTCGCCTTTTACCAGACCATAGTGGGCGGCAGTTTCTACATAATTATAAAACCATTGGTCTTGCCGGACGTCACTGAACGTTGGCGGAAAAGAAACCACCTGGGGCAGCCCGACCGCCAGTACCAGCATCTTCACGAAGTCCGCCCGTGTCACCGGTTCGCGCGGCCGGAACTTCTCGCCCGGGCTGATTATCCCGGCCGCCACCAGGTCTTCCACTTTTTCCTTGACCCAGTGGCCCTCAAGATCGCTGAACGTTCCCGTGGCCCGACCCGGGGTGAGAACTCCGAACATCAGGGAGGCAATCACCAGGAGTACAGTTATCCATTTAGCCTTCTGCACCATAGCTATCCCCCTCAGCACATATCCCGTTTAGGTATCTATTCGTTGGTAAAAAAAGAAAATCCTCCCTGCATTGTCTGCTGGTAAATAAATGAAGGAGGCCGGTCTGCCGTAGGGGCGCTAACCCCACGGACCAGACCGGCCGAAAGGCTGTCGCCTTAACTTTTCTCCGCGACCTCGATCTCGTAAACCACGCCGCTCTTAATCTTAAGCGTAAGTTCCATGCCTAAATCGAGTTGCCAAAGCGTTCCTTCCTTGCCGTCTAGGAGCACGCGGACGCCCTTGCTCACCGGAAACTCCCGCCGGCGGCCATCTTGGCCTTCAACGACCAAAAAGTTTTTGTTCCCGAGCTGAAGCTGAACCAGTTCTCCGGCGACCTCTTCTTCTTTCGGCTGAGGCGACTTAGCCTCGACCGTAAGCGCCACGTCCCCCTTGACGACTAGTACGACTTCCCACCCCGTGCGCAGTTCGTCCAGGGTCGCGGCCTCCCCGTCCAGGTAGATACGGGTGTCCTGGGTGATGCGATAAGTATAAACCTTGCCCGACCCTGTCTTTACGCTGAGCGAAGGGCTCTCCCCAAAAACGAGCGTCACGACCCGGCCGGAGACCTCTTGTTCCTCTTCTTCCGGCCGACCGGCTTCAACGGCAAGCGCCTCGCCGCCTGCTACCCGTACGGTAACTTCATCGCCCGGCTTCAGGTCTGCCAGAACGGCCGTCGCCCCGTTCAGCCGGATGCGCGTCCGGGCGGAGATTCGGAGGGTGTACCGGTTCCTACGCCCATCCTCCAGGGTGAGCGCCGCCTGGTCACCGGTAACAACAGCGACCACCCGGCCGGAGATTTCTTCCTCCTCTAGCTCGGCGTTGATTTCCGTGGCTACGAGTTTGTTTCCCTCTCGGAAGCCCTTCACCTCCACCTTTTGGCCGCGCTCGAGGTCGCTGAGAAAGACCTCCCGACCAGCCATGGTGATGACCGTGTCCTCGCGTACGGCCAAAGTAACTTCCTGCCCGTAAACCGCGCGCACGGTGATGCTGGCGTTAAGCCCCAAGGTAAGGCCGGTAATTGTACCTTTCACTTCAACCTTCTCCGGGCCGAGGTTCTCAGCGCGGATGTACACCGCCTCGGCTCTACCGTCATCAGTCGGGGCCAAGACCAAGCGCACCCTCTGGCCGATAGCAAGATCTTCCACATCGGCATCCTTACCGTCGACGATGATGTTAACACCTTCTGCTAAAGGATAGGTTACTTCGCCTTCGGCCGTTTTAACGGTAATTTCCACCGCTTCCTCGTTATCGCCTTCATCTATGTCCACGATTTCGCCGCTCACCACCGTTCGCAGCGCCCCGGGCATGGGCACCAGGCGACTTAGAAGCAGAGAGAGAATCTTGGCCATCTGGCCCCGGTTGATGAGGCCGTGCGGCATCCAATTGCCATTGGTATCACCGGTCATGAGCCCGGCGTTGGATACAACCAGAATGTAAACCCTAAGCGGTGCCGGCAGTCCGGCCAGGTCTTTGAAGCGCAGAGAACTTAAAAGAGCTTCATCTTGCCGCTGTTCTTCCTCTTCTTTTCCCAGCAGCTTGGTCAAATACCGGGCCACGTCGAGGCGCGTAGCCTTTTGACCGCGCCGCCAGGTGGCCAGCTCTTGCGGACTTACTATCCCCTTTTCTACGGCCACCTGGGCGTAACGCCGCGCCCAGTCAGGTACGGACGCCAGGTAATCTTGGTCCAGCTCGCCTGGGTCAAGAGATAATGCCTCTTCCTCCAATCCCATCGCCCGCACCAGCATGACCAGCACCTGTGCGCTTTCGACCGGCTCTTCGGGCGCAAAGCGGTCTTCACTGACGCCCTTCAGCACTCCTGCCGCCGCCATCTCGGCAATGTATTCCCGCGCCCAGCTCTTCTCAATGTCCTTGAACTTAACCTTCTTGTGGCCTTTCACCTTGGCAGGGCCGGAAGCCATGTAGCCCTTGGGTGCCGCCTGTACGCTCTGGGGCAGGATCCCCGCAACCAGCGCCAACACCAACAACGCCGCCCCCAGAATCTTGGTAATCCTCTTCATTCCGTCACTCCTCCTCTCTTCGTGTCCTTCCCCCAACTCTTGAAGCAGGCCCACGCTGCCCTCCCGGGAGAGCGCTTACAGGGTTGTGGCCTCTTCCGGTGATATATGTCGCAGCACGCCGGCGTTTTGCGGGGGTAAGGGCCTTGGAAAAATAAGACAGCGGCTGACCGTTTTCGCCGCCGTCTGCGCTTCCTGTCGCTTTCCCTCGCTCGCCTGCGTTCTTTTTAACGGCGGTACGTAATGCACCGTGCGGGGGATGCACCTCGGCCTCAGTTGGTGCTAAACAAGAGCGGGATAGCGTTTTTTCCAAGTAGAGGGAGGCTCAAGCGGCCGGTTTCTTCGCCAAAAGCCCCTTTAGCACCTCCACGGCCTTTTCCAGCTGAACATCCTTCGTCCCCTCACCACTGAGGCGCCGGTTGAGGGCCGTAAGCGTCGCCTTATCCACCGTTCCGGTCGCCGGGAGCCCCGCATCCCGTTGCAGGTGCCGGACGGCCTCCTTGGTCTCGGGTCCGAAGATGCCGTCGATTTTAGTAATGCCGTAGCCCAGGGCTTGTAGTCTCTTCTGCAGCTCGGCTACGTCCAAGCCCCCCGTCCCGAGCCGTAGCGTACGGCTGAGCTTGAGCAGCCCGAGGTCCTTCAAGTTGTGCGGCACAGGTACCAAAACATCAGGGGTAATCCCGGCCTTGTCGATGGAGCGCCCGCTCGGGGTAAGGTAACGTCCGATGGTGAGCTTCACCGCGCCGCCATTGGCGAGGCGGAACACATCCTGCACCGTGGCTTTGCCAAAAGTTTTTTCACCCACCAGCACGCCTGCCTTCCGGTCCTGGATCGCCCCGGCTACAATCTCCGCCGCACTGGCGCTGCCGCCGTCCACCAGCACCACCAGGGGCCACCGCTCCTTGGGAAGGTTGGAAGAGAGCACCCGGCGCTCCTTCTGCTGCCGCTCCTCGATATACACCACTGGCCCCGCCGGTACAAACTCGCGCGCCACCTCCAGCGCCTGGGAAAGCAGCCCGCCGGGGTTGCCCCTAAGGTCCAGAATAATCCCCCGTACGCCCTGTTTTTCAAAGGCGGCCAGGGCCTCCCGTACCCGCTGGCCGGCATGCTCGTTGAAACTGGTCAGGCGGATGTAGCCGTACCCGCCTTCAAGTAGCTTGCTTTCCACCGGGTTTACCTCGATCACCTCGCGAGTAATGGGCACGCGCAGGATTTTCCCGTCCCGCTCGATCTCGAGTACCACCTCCGTCCCCGGTTTCCCCCTCATCAGCTCTCCGGCGGTATCCACGTCCACCCCGCGGAGGTCACGCCCATCAACCCTGATGATGCGGTCGCGCGGGCGTATGCCCGCCCGGTCTCCAGGTGTGCCTTTAATAGGGGCCACGACTACAATGTAACCGTCTTCCTCAGTAATCACGATACCCACGCCGCCGAAGGTACCATTGGTACCGGCCTGGAAATCCTGAAACTCCTGGGGCGTCATGTAGGTGGAATAAGGGTCGCCTAAGGACTCCACCATGCCGCGCAGCGCTCCTTCAATGAGCTTATCCACCGGTACCTCTTCGACGTACGACTCGCGCACCCGGTTCATTACCTCGATGAACAGGGCCATGCCCTCGTCCGTGCTACCCCAAGCCCGTACTAAGCTTGGAACACTTAGGGCTAAAGAACCCAAGATTATGACCGCCGCTAAAATGACCCACCATTTTCCCCTTTTACCGCGCATCCGCTTCATCTCCATTTGCTAAGTGGGCTCAAGAAGTTCCCTAACCGCTATGTATATATTCGATGCCGGGCGCGACAAAACCTGCCCACCCGGCGTAGTTCCCAGGCAAAAACTCTCCGGTTATCTGAAGTTTACCTTCCGTCACGCCGGCAGAGGCCCTCCAGCAAAAGAGCGCTCACCTTGTCCGCAGTTCTGGCCGTATCCCAGTTTACGCACCGGTCAAGGTGGACCCCAGCCGCGGCCATGAGCGCCCCCAAGAATACGCGGGCCGCGAACCACTCCTCCACCGGCCTGAGCCTGCCTTCGGCCATTCCGGCCTTTAGCACCTGGGCAAATTTTTCCTCAATACGCTGCCGGAGGCTAAGCATCCGCTCCTTGAGCCGCTTGGAGACTACTCCCGGTTCGCTGGACACAATGCGGGCGAAATCCCTGTGTTCGGCTACAAAGGCCACGTGCAGGCGGGCAATGCGCCTGAGCTTTTCCTCCGCCGGGCGAAGAGCGGTCAGTTCCTCATCCAGGCAGTTCAGATAGCGGGCCATGCCCTGCTCTACCGCCTGTTCAAAGATCGCCTGTTTGGAAGCAAAGTACTCATAGATGGTACCCTTGCCTACCCCGGCCGCCCGGGCAATGTCCTCCACGCGTGCCTGGCTGAAGCCCTGTTCGGCAAAAACCCGTAGGGCAGCAGTGAGGATTGCCTCCGCTTTACCGGTCGTTTGCTCCACTAGAAACCGCCACCTCCTGCCGCTGAGGCAGCAGACGCGTTGGAACCACTGGAGGCCGTACTTGCTCCCGATGTAGAAGCTACGCCGGTGGACCCCTGCCCGCTGCTAAGGCTGAGGCCCAAGGCCGCCGCCCTAAGGCTGGCGGCAGCCAGGGCCGCGCTCTGCTCCACGCCGGTAAGATTGCTCCTCGCCTGGGCCAGGGCGCGCTCGGCCTGCAGAACATCCAACTGGGTGGCAGCGCCCACTTTGAGTTTGGCCTGGGCCAGGCGGAGGTTCTCCTTCGCCTGGTCCACGGCCTTCCTGGCCGGCCCCAGCTGCTCGTACGCGGCCAGGAGGAGGTTGTAGCTTGAACGTACGCTCGTTTCAACGGCCAAGCGGGTATCGGTAAGTTTCAGGGCGGCGCTCAGGGCCTCATATTCGGCGCCCTTATACTTGTACGTAATCTCGGGGTACCAGCGCTTGGTCAGGTCAAATCGCCTGTCGGCCAGCTCCTTCTGAAAAGCCGCCGCCTTGATCTCTAAGCTGTTCTCCAGCGCCTGGGCTACCGTTTTCTCCAGGTCGAATTCTTCCTTCTCCACTGGCGCCGGGGTCAGCTTTACCGCCGTGTTTAGGTCGAGGCCGATTTCCTTAAGGAGCGCCAGACGCTTGGCTTCCCGCGCGCTTTCTGCCGCCAGGCGTCCGGCGCGGGCCTGGGCCAGGGCCGTCTCCGCCGCCAAGAGCTGGGCAGGTGTAGCCATCCCTACCTTGGCCTGGGCGGCCGTAGCCCGCTGAAACTCGGCCGCCTCCCTTTCCGCCGCCTCGGCTAGGGCCAGATCGGCCTCGGCCTTAAGGAGGTCGTAGTAGGCCCGCTTCACCGCCAGGCGCACTCCTTCGCCCGCTAAGTCGTAAGACGCCTGGGCCAGGGCAAGCTGCTGCTCGGCCTGCCATAGGCCGTTTTCTTTAAAAAACTGGACATCAAAGGAAGCCAACTGCGCAGCAGCGGCCTGCAATTCGGCAGCTCTTGTCTCGTCCTCTGATGGTACACCCTTAATTTCCTCTAGTGCTTCTTCTGCCTCGTCGATGCTTTTCTTGCGGCTCCTAGCCTCCTTCAGCCCCAGCTTGGCCTGGTCCAGAGCCACTTGGGCGAGCTTAAGCCGGGGGCTATTTTTTTCGGCCAGCTCAAGGCACTCTTCCAAGGTAAGCTCGTGCACCTCCCCGGAAGCGGCAAAAGCTCTCTCCGGAAAAGTCCCTAGCATAAGCAGGGCAATCAAGAGGGCCATGCCCCATTTCATCCCCGGTAGGCGTTGCCATCTAAGCATCCATCTCCGCTCCTTTCGTTTCAGCGCGCCCAAGCACAAGCTGCCGCAGGCGCCTCTTTAGTCCGCTTCCGATATCCTCGAACAAGGTATAAACCAGGGGAACAACCACCAGGGTAAGCAGGGTAGACATCGATAGCCCGCCGATGACCGTAATCGCCAAGGGCGCCTGCATCTCGCCGCCTTCGCCCAAACCCAGGGCTAAGGGAATTAGGCCGAGAACGGTAGTCAGGGTGGTCATCAGGATCGGACGCAGGCGGATAGGCCCTGCCGTAAGGATGGCCTCGCGCATGCCGAGTCCCCGCGCCCGCAGCGTGTTGATGTAATCTACCAGCACGATGGCATTATTCACCACAATCCCGGCCAGGACGATAATGCCGATAAAAGCAGGAACAGATATGGGCCTGCGCGTGATGAGTAAGGCCAGCACCACCCCGACTAGGGCGAGCGGCATGGAGAACATGATGGTAAAGGGATGGAGCAGGGATTCAAACTGCGCCGCCATCACCATGTAGACCAGAATCACCGCCAGACCGAGCGCCAGGCTGAGCCCAGAAAACGCTTCGCTCATTTCCTTGTTTTGCCCGCCAAAGGTAATGGTGTATCCAGGCGGCAGTTTAAGCCCGGCCAGCTGGCGCTCTATGTCTCGGCTGACGGCACCGAGCGGCCGGCCGAAAACGTCCGAGGAAACCGTAACTACGCGTGCCTGGTCCTCACGGTTGATCGTCACCGGGCCCCGGGCGATCACGATATCCGCCACATCGGCGAGGGGTACGGTGAGCCCTGTCGGCGTCGAAATGAGTAGGCTCTTAAGATCGGACAAGCTGTTGGCGCTTTCTTCGACCAGCCGAACGCGGATGTCTTTTTCTTTTCCGCCCACCCGGTATTCGGTCGCCACTTCTCCCTGAACGGCAGTGCTCACAGCTTGGGCCACCTGCGCGGCGCTGAGCCCCAAGGAAGCTGCCTTGGCCCGGTTAAGCCGCACCTGCACCTCCGGTCGGCCTTCGCTGAAGCTCGTCCGAATCTCTCGCGTTCCCGGAACCTTGGCCACCAGAGCTTTCGCCTTGTCGGCCAAATCGCGCAGTACGTCTAGGTCGTCGCCGCGGATGCTCAGACTTATGGGCTGGGCTATCCCGCCGCCGCCCATGGTCATAACGTCCTGAGTTGTAACGCGAATTTCCGCTCCCGGTATTTTTTCCACCTGGCGGCGGATGGCATCCGCTATCTCGCGGTCCGAGCGGCGCCGCTCCTCTTTGGGTACAAGTTCGATGTTGAGGCTGGCAGTGTTGGAGTCCGTCCCGCTTATGCTCATGCCTTGCATTGACCGCCCAGCACTGACAAAGACCGTCTCTACCTCAGGATAAGAGGAGACGATTTTCCCCACGCGCTCGGCAACCTTATCGGTTTCCTCCAGGGTTGCTCCCGAAGGAAGTTCAATGCTGATGCTCAGCCGCCCCGCGTCGGTAGAGGGGAAAAACTCCGTGCCCACCAGTGGAACGGCCAGAAGGCTCAAAATAAAGGCTGCTGCCGCTCCGGCCAGGACCACCCTCCGATGATCGAGGGCCCAGGCCAAGAGCGCCCGGTAGCGGCCGCTTACCGCCGCCAGTTGTCTTACCATCCATTCTGAAGCGCGGTAGAAAATACCCGGCCGTGCGGAAGTCCGGCCGCCATCGTTTTCGCCGATAACTAAGATTTTGCTCGCCAGCATCGGCACCACCGTAAGCGCCACCAGGAGCGAAGCCAGGAGAGAAAAGGTTACGGTGAGGGCCAGTTCACGGAAAATCTGGGCGGTCAGCCCCTGAATGAATACGATGGGCAGAAACACGGCTATCGTGGTCAGGGTGGAAGCGGTGATGGCCATGGCCACCTCGCCAGCACCATTTTGCGCCGCGAGAAGACGGCTTTCGCCCTCTTCCCGGTGGCGGTAGATGTTTTCCAAGACGACAATCGAATTATCTACCAACATGCCAACACCGAGGGCCAACCCACCAAGGGACATCAGGTTGATGGTGAGGCCGTTGAAGTACACTAGAGTGAAAGTAGCAATTATCGAGATAGGAATGGAAAGAGCGATTACCAGCGTGCTTCGCACGTTGCGGAGGAAGAGGTACAAAATGACGATGGCCAGGACGGCACCGGAAATAGCGTTGGAGGTAAGCCTGCCAATGGACCTTTGGATGAACTTCGCCTGGTCAAATACATACGTGTATTTCAGCCCCCTGAGCTCTTGGCTCAGCTTCTCCATTTCCCGGTGTACCTGGTTGGCTACCTTTACCGTGTTGGCCCCTGCTTCCTTTTGAATCATGATCCCGATGCTGGGACGGCCGTTAAGCAGGGTGTACTCCTCTTGATCCTCCACTTCCTCTATGTCTGCCAGGTCGCCCAAGCGTACGCTGACCCCCTGAGGGCTCGTAAGCACCAGGTTGCGAAGCTCGTCCAGGCTCTTGAACTCACCGGTAGTTCTCAGGATGAACTCGCGCGTGCCTTGCTCGATGGTTCCGCCGGGCATGTTGAGGTTCTCTGCCTTCAGGGCCTGCACAAGCTGGGCGAGCGTGAAACCGTACCCGGCAAGCCGCCGGCTATCTACCAACACCCGTACTTCTTCCTTCGGCCCCCCGATCACGGTTGCATACGCCACGCCTTCTATGCGTTCGAGCCGCGGAGCAACCTTGTCCTCCAAAAGCGTCTTCAAGGAAGCCAGATCGCGTCCCTCGCTGGACACGCTGAGGATCATAATCGGCATCATCGAGGGATCAAACTTGACCACTCTAGGGCGATCGACGCCGTCCGGTAAACGCGGCATGACGAGGTCGATCTTCTCGCGCATATCCAGGGTAGCAAAATCCATGTCCGTACCCCAGTTAAACTGGACGATTATCGTGGCCGAGTCGGCCGAGCTTATCGACTGAATTGAATCGACATTGCTCACGGTGGCCAGCACGCTTTCCAAAGGCTTGGCCACCAGTTCTTCTACCTCCTCTGGCCCTGCACCGGGGTAAGTGGCCATCACGGCGGCAATGGGCAGCGTCATTTTAGGCAAAAGATCGATGGAAATGCGCGTAAGGGAGACAGTCCCTAAAACGATGAGGACCAGAATCACCATGGTTACGGCAACCGGTCGCCGCGTCGAAAACTGTGCCAGGTTCACTTGCTCTCACCCCGGCCTTCTACTACGGTTACCGGTACCCCGTCTTCCAAGTAGTCCTGTCCGGTAACAACCAAGTCCTCGCCTTCCTTGACGCCGCTTAGAACCTCCACCGCTTCGTCGTTGCCCAAGCCCAACTTCACTTCACGGCGGTGTGCCCTATTACCGCTCACCACGTAGACTACGTGCTCGTCCCCCTCCACGAGCACAGCGTCCTGAGGTACCATCACTACGTCCTTGCGTGTCTCTGTAACCAAGCGTACTTCGGCAAACATTCCGGGCTTAAGTTCGTATCCGGGGTTATCTAAAGTTACTTCGGCGAGGAAACTCCGCGTCCTGGCGTCAGCAGCCGGAGCCAGGGAAGTGAGCTTGCCCGTAAATTCCTTTCCCTTCAAGCTGGTTACGCGCACTTTCGCCGCTTGCCCTTCTTTAAGATGAACGACATCTTTCTCCGGCACGTTAAGCTTGATTTTTACCTGGTCCATATTCACAATGGTCGCCACCGCCACCCCCGGAGAGACCGTTTGGCCCACCTCTACCGGAAGGCTAGCCACAATGCCGGAAATCGGCGCGGTGATCGTGGCGTCGGCCAGCTGAGAACGTGCCAGCTCTAAAGCCGCTTGAGCCTGCTCATAACGGGCCTTCGCCGCCCTTTCTTGATCCAGTACCGCCTGGTACTGCGCCGCCGCTCCCGCCGCCCGCGCCTTCGCCTGTTCCCAAGCTTGCTCAGAGGCAAGGCCCTGTTCCTTTAAACTTTCAATGCGCTTAAGGTCGGCCTGCGCGCTCTCCAGGGCCACGCGCGCGCTTGCAGCGGCGGCCGACTCCCCTGAAGCCGGCGGCAGGGAGGCTTCAGCCACCTTTAAATTGGCCTCCGCCTGACGCACCTGTTCAGATACGTCTTTCTTGTCCAGCTCCACCAATACCTGACCCGCTTTAACCTTCTCCCCAACGCGCACCCGAACCGCCACCACCTGGGCTGAAAGCTTGGCCGGCACGGGTACCTCCGTCTGTGCTTCAACGCGCCCGGTCAGCGTGCTGGTGACCTCGATATTCCCACGCGTCACCTTGGCCACTTCCACTGCCACAGGCTGGGGACCTACCTCTCTTACCGGTGGCTTGCAGCCGTTCAAAACTAAGAGGACCGTACCAGCGAGCACTCCTAGTACTATGTAGCGCCTCAGCATCCTTTCTCCTCCCGTTTAGAGTCTTAGGCTGTTAAGGAAGTGTTCTCCCGTGCTGCCCCCCAGTCCGGCCGAGACGGAGACAAGTCCCGACCGACCGGTCAGTCGGAACGGCTTCATTATATGCCGCATTTTGGTAGCTGTCAAGCGGGAAAAATACATACCGCCTAAGCTGAAATACCATACTGAGTAAAGGCAAAAACATCTTTTCGCCGAGAGAAAAAACGCTTATTATTAAATGGAAGATCTCAGCAAGAGGGGGGATGGGCGGCAGGCAACTGGCCAATGTTCATTAGCGGCTCGAATACCCAGCAGCACAACCTGAAAGGAGTGATCCGAATGGTCAAGGCTCTAATTTCCCCAGGGAAATATGTGCAGGGGGCAGGAGCGCTGAAGGAAGCCGGCAGGTTTATCGGCCCGCTCGGCAAGAACGTGCTCATCCTTACCTCGAAGAGCGCCTGGCGCACGGCCGGGGCAACTTTGGAGAGCGGCCTGGCCGAGTTCAGGATTACGGTGGAGCACTTTGGTGGTGAATGCAGCAAGCCGGAAATCGAACGCGTGAAAAAGATCGCCCAGGACGTGGGTGCCGAAGTCATTGTCGGCTTTGGCGGTGGTAAGACCTTGGACACGGCTAAGGCCGTAGCCTACTACCTCGACCTCCCCGTGGCCATTCTGCCTTCCATCGCCGCGACAGACGCGCCCTGCAGCGCCCTTTCGGTAATCTATACGCCGGAAGGGGTTTTTGAGGAGTACCTGGTTCTGCCCCGCAACCCGAACCTGGTGCTGGTAGACACCCAGCTCATCGCACAGGCGCCGGCGCGCTTTTTGGTCTCTGGCATGGGAGACGCCTTGGCCACTAAGTTCGAGGCCGAAGCCAACAATGCCGCCGGTAAGGCTGCCCTTTCCGGTGGTACCCCCACCACCACCGCCATTGCCCTGGCCGACCTCTGCTACCGTACCTTGATCGAGTACGGTTACGCCGCCAAACTCGCCGTAGAGAAGAACGCCGTCACCCCCGCCGTGGAAAAAGTCGTCGAAGCCAACACGCTTCTTTCCGGCCTAGGCTTCGAAAGTGGCGGGCTCGCAGCAGCCCATGCTGTCCACAACGGTTTCACCGCCTTGGAAGCCACTCACCATTACTACCACGGTGAAAAAGTGGCCTTCTCCACCCTCGTACAGCTGGTTCTGGAAGGCCAGCCGATGGAGAAGATTTACGAAGTGCTCGAGTTTTGCCAGACGGTAGGGCTTCCCACTACCCTGGCCGAGCTGGGGATCGAAAACCCCACCCGCGACGACCTCATGAAGGTAGCGCAGGGTGCGACCGCCCAAAACGAAACTATCCACAACGAACCCTTCCCGGTAACCGCCGAAATGGTGGTGGATGCCATCCTGGCCGCCGACGCGCTCGGCCAAGGCGAGGTCTACGAATAGAACCAGCCTAGGCCGCGAAGTCACGGGACTCTTGGCGTGCGGGAACCTGCGCAGCGTTAGGGTCTTCCCAAGTTCGAAAAAGGCGGGTCTCTATGCCTCGTTGCCTCGCGGCTCCTCTGCCCCTTTACGGCGCAATAGGCAGCAGAAGACCTCCGCCATACCGCCGGCGGTAAGAAGGAGGAAAAAGGGCTCGACGACAAGTCTATAGCGAGGCGCGAAGTAGAAGGCTACGATAATAGCGTTGTAATACAGCACGAACAGGAGGAGAAACAGCGTGCCTCGCCAGCGCCGCCGGGTAAGGATGGCTCCGGCCACAGCCAAGGCACCCCAGATGGGCGGCTCTAGATGAGGTAGGCCCCGCTCGCGGGCGTAGCGGGTGATGTACCAGTCCGAAGGCTTGGTCCAAAACCACTTGAACTTGGTCCAGGCCAGGGATAGTTCCTTACGCGGATGGGTCAGGATGAACTCCAGACCGCGCCGGTAGCCCAGCTTTCCGGCCTCGGGCGAGCCGCCCAGGAGGATAACCGGGTTCGTCTTCTGGCCGAGGTCCATCCACGTTCCGGTGGCCCGCTCATTATGGCCTATGTAGAAGTTGATCCCGCCGTTCACGTCCACCAACACTGGTTCACCCGTCACAATCAGGTTGCGCACGGTCCAGGGGGAAAGGGTGAGAAGTAGCCCCGCCGTAAGGAGCAGGAAGCGCCCTAGTACCAGGCGCAGCCTGCGCTTCCAGAGAAACCAATACCAGGGAATCACCAAAACGGGTACCAGAAGAGAAACCGGTCGCGTAAGGGTAGCCAGGCCGAGGAAAAACCCACCCCAGGCGGCGTCGTGCGGCGCCTGCGTGCGCGCCAGCCGGTAAAGGCAGCAGACGGCTGCCAGGAACAAAAAAAGGAACAAAGTCTCGCTGAAGGCCAGGCCGGTATAGTAGATAAGCGGCAGGTAGCCGGCCAGGAGAAGCCCGGACAGGAGGCCGGCCGCGCGGCTGCCAAAGGCCGCCCGGCCAATAAGGTAACCAAAGACGCAGGTAGCCGCCCCCAGCACCGATTGCAGGTAGCGGACAGCCGTCCAGTAGCCACCGGGGCCGAAGAGGCGGATGAGGCCGCCCGAGAGGAAAATAAATCCAGGCGGCCAGTAAGCGCCTTCGCCATAATAAACCCCTTGCGCCACCCGCAGCGAGTACCGGTACATGCTCGCAATGTCCGGATGGGCCTTGTTGGTGACAAATCCCCAGTTAAAGAGGAGGCGGAGACCTAGGGCCACCAGAAAAATGGCAGCCAGGTCCCACCATTCGCTTTTTTTCTTCATGAGCCATACCACCTTATTGACCTTTCGGGCTTCTCTTGCCCGGGAAGGCAGCAGCCTTAGGTTCGGCCGGCGGTCTACACTATGCCCCGCCCGTTTAGGTAAAGCACCGTCAGCACGGAGAGCCCCCAAAGGAGAACGTCGATGAGAAGCTGTTTGTCCGTAAGAAGCGCCTCTTCCGGACTGCCTCCCAGGTCGCAGCGGTAGATGAGGTAAAGGTAACGGAAGAGTCCGAAGAGCACAAAGGGAATCGTGAGCATCATATACAGGCTGTGTCCGGCCGTAAAGGTGTACACCGAATAAGAGACCAGGGTTGCTGCCGTCACGGTGGCCAGAAGCTGGTTAAGAAGCTCTGGTGAGTAATCGGCAAGTGCGGCGCGGTGGGCGCCGGCCTGGGTTTCCAGGAGCAGGAGCTCATGGCGCCGCTTTCCTAGCCCAAGAAAAAGCGACAGTAGCGTGGTGCAAATAAGAAGCCAGGGGGATATACCCACCCCCACGGCCACCGCACCGGCAGCAGCCCGCAGCACAAAGCCGGCGGCCAGGGAGATAAGGTCTATGAGTACGATCTTTTTCAGCCAGCGCGTATAGGCCATGGTCCAAAGAAAGTAAAGGAGCACTAAGCCCCCGAAAGAAGGCCCCAGGCTAAAGCCACCCGCCAGCGCGGCCGTCAGGAGTAACACAAGCAAGGCCCGGGCCTCGCCGAGCGTCACCGTGCCTGCAGCCAGCGGGCGCAAGCATTTCACCGGGTGGAGGCGGTCTTCTTCCAAGTCGCACATGTCGTTATAGACGTAACTCGCGCTCGAGATGAGGCAGAAAACGAAAAAAGCAGCTATAGCTGCCGCTAGGGCAGATGCATTAGTGAAGAGGCCGGAGAAAACTACACCGGCCAGCACAAAACCGTTCTTGGTCCACTGGCGCGGCCTGAGGAGGGTTAAATAAGCCGCCAGCCGCTCGCGTACCGCCAGTTCGGAAGATACAGAGACCGGCCTGTCGTTCACACGTTCCCCCCCTGTGCCTTTTTTATTTCGTTCTGATTATATCATTCGGGAGGATGAAGAGTAAAGAAAACTACCCGGTTGCCCGGGTAGTTTAGGCGCTTTACGGCGTTTGTGCCTGCATCTGGTTCATCATGCGCTGGGCCTGGTTGATCTCCTGAGGACTCGCCGCAGGCGGTTGATACCAGCCCTTTTGGGCCATGAAGTTGAAGATTTGTTTTTGGTGGCCCAGGGTAGCGTTCAGTATGCTCTGGTAGTCGCGCCGCAGCCGGTCGTCCGAGGCCTCCAGAATCGAGTTTGTTAACATGCTGGCCGCAAGCTTATGCTGGTTCAGCATCACGTCCGCCAGGATCTGGTCATTGATCTTGTTGGAAGCAGGCATCCTCTTCCTCCTCACTGCATGGTCGTCCTGAGGTGCTGGCCGAGCATCTGCACGTGGCTCTCGTGATCCCGGGCCATGTTCTGGCACATGGTCTTAAGCTGTGGATCGGTGCAGAGCTCGCTGCAGGCGCTCATGAACTGGGCCATGGTATTTTCCATGGCTAGATGGTCCTGGAGCATAAGTAGCTCACGGGAAGTCCTGGCCAAAGTCCCATCCCCCCTTTTCGCGGAGTATTTTCCCCGCGAAGGGAGTGTATTATGCTCTTTTGGGGCCGTGAGGAGTCACGGGAGGTAACGCCGTCAAGATGAGCTTTGGCTCATTCCCGGTCGCGGTACCGGGCTATTAGCCGTTTCCAACGAACCCGCTGTCTACGCCGGCGCAGGTCCCAGCTCACCAGGGAATACCCCAACGTGTACACCCCCACAGCGACCAACGCCCAAAACCACCAGCTGCGCCTGAGCGGCCGCGCCACATCGGCGGCAGCAACCAGGGGCACCCGTCCGATCTCCTCCCCGGCCAGGGTGAAGATAACCTCGCCCAGCTTACGCCCGGCAGCCACAGGAGCGGTAAGGTCATCGCTCAGCTCGACCGACCGGTTGAGCTGGTTGCTTTTTTCTTTCGGCACCGTCACGGTAAGCCCGCGGGCCGCCTGCACCGGAACGCTCGCTACCTCACCACCCTTAACTTTTACCTCGCCAAAACCCTCCCCGGCACGGACCAGAGTGCGGGTAGTGAAGTTGGCAAACCCGTAATCAAGGAGCCGCTCCGCGTCGGTCCAGACGCTGTTCCCCTCGCTTCTTAAGATAACGGCAATAAGGCTCTGCCCATTTCGCGTGGCGGAAGCCACCAGGCACTGGCGGGCTTCATTGGTATAGCCGGTCTTAACACCATCTGCCCCTTCGTAGCGCCACAGGAGGCGGTTATGGTTGATGAGGAGCTTTTCCTCGCCTTTGGCCGGCCAAGGAACCTTTCGAGCCTTGGTGCTCACGATGCGGCGGAAGTCGGACCGCGCCAGGGCGGCTTTGGTAATCAAGGCCAGGTCGCGCGCAGTGCTGTAATGGCCCGGGTCGGGCAGGCCGCTGGGGTTGGTAAAGTGCGTGTTCGTCGCCCCGAGTTCGCGGGCGCGCTGGTTCATCTCCGCAACGAAGGCAGGAACGCTTCCGGATATGTGCTCGGCAATGGCCCAGGCGGCGTCGTTGCCCGAATTAAGAAGCAACCCGTACAGGAGGTCTTCCAGGGTATAAGTTTCCCCCGGGCTGGTGTACATGGAGCTCCCTTCTTGATAGGCCGCTTCCTCGCTAATGGTTATTCTCTCGTCCAGTTTGCCGCGTTCCAAGGCCAAAAGGGCAGTCATGATTTTGGTTGTGCTGGCTATGGGGAGCTTTTCGTCGGCGTTTTTCGCGGCGAGCACCGTCCCCGTTTCCGCTTCCATAAGCACGGCCGCCCTCGCCACTAGCGCTGGGGGGTTAAGGGAGGCCGCTTGGGCTGACGAAGGGAAGAGCAGGAAGAAGGTGGTCCGGACAGCGAGCAAAGAGGCAGCGAAAAAAGCAAGACTTTTCGTCCTGCCGGCGTAACCTGTTTGGTGCATTTTTAGCCTCCAACCTTTTCTTTACCCTTAGTATAATTGGCGGCAGCAGGAAAAATTCCTCCTTTATCCCGGCAGGAAACCGGCTACCAAAATTATAGAGCCCGAGGCAGCCCGGGCTCCTTAAGAAGAATGCTTTTTCAAGGCAGAAAACCCATCTGTTCCCACTGTTCTACCGTCTGGATGGCCTGGTAGGGTGTATAGCCCGTACCCACCAGGTAGCCCATGGCGGCCACCTGCCGCATAACATGAAGAGGGTCTACCCCTGCCTGCAGCTGGCGCAAACCGTGCTGGGCTACAGGTTCAAGATAACGGATGAGCTGGCGAGGATCCTGCGGGGGTCTACCCGGGACGAACGGCGGCTGATCCCAGCCGCCGGGCCAACCGCCCGGCCCGGCCCATTCGCCGGTGGGTCCCCATTCACCATGGTCAAAGGGCATCAGCATTCCCCCTTTCCGGGTCTACTTCAGCATATGAAGTAGCCGTAAAAGGGGTTCATCCAAAGAAAGGAGGCTCAGCTTTCCTTATCCGCGCGGTCCTTCGCTCGCGGGGTGGAGCTCTTTTTCTTGCCGCCGGTAGAGCCGGAAGCGTCGGAAGGCTCTTTTTTCTTGCTTCCGGCACCTGGGGACGCTTTATCCGGTACCTGCTTGTTGTCCGCTCCGCCTCCTGTTTCCCTTTCTTCGCCGTCCTTCTCGGCCGACGAGGACTCTTCCCGCACTCCGGGTGCCGACACGGGCCCCTCAGTTAGGGCCGGCTCCGGCCGGCGGGGAAGAATCCTCTCCGTTGGCTCGACCTTGGCCTCGCCGGCCGGAAGCGCTATTTTTTTACCCGGCTTGGGCTGCGCCGAGTGCTCTTCGGCCGGTTTGCCCGGTTTTGGTTGTGCTGATTGCTCTCCGGCCGGTTTGCCCCCCGGTTTGGGTTGTGCCGAGTGCTCTCCGGCCGGCTCCGACTGTGCCGGGTGCTTGGGCTCCCCGGGCTTCTTGCCGGCCCCCTCTCGAACTTCAGGTCCGCCGGGCTTCTGGCTTTTATTATTCTTCCCTTCCCAACGCCCGGCAGGGTACACCTCATCTGCCCGTTTGCCCGCGCGGGCCAGGATTTCTTTTATGCCTTCATCTCGATTCTTCACCACATCTTCTTGTTGCAACTGCTTCTGGGAGGTACCAGGCGTCAGCTTTTTCAAAAGCCGCAGCTTATTGAGGGAGATGTTGCCGTTTCGGGCCTCCATAAGCTCCGACGGCTGAGCCTCTTCCACCGCAACAAATGCGTCCCGCCCGGTCTTCTCCAGCGCACGGCGGACGGCGGCTTCCAAGTCTCCTAGAGGAACGGCAGAACCGCCATCGAGATCCACACGGGTCACCACCACTAGATCTTCCGGCCGGTCCGCCAAATAGCCGTCCAGGGCTGCCTGTCGCACCAAGGCTTCCACCGCTACGGCAGGCGGCTTCCCAACCACCTGTACCTCCTTCAGCAGGCGCGCACCGTCGGCGTTTAGTCCTTCGGCGCTCTTTACCGTGCCGCTCCTCCCGACCGTAAGGCCGAGGCTCGGGTTGATGTCCAGGGCGATGTACGCAGCCGGGCGTAAGGCCAAAGCCCTGAGCGGGAGGATGGCTGCGAGCATAAGAACTGCCGCCAGGGCCAAAGGCAGCCAGCGAGCCCGGGAAGCCGGCTGCAAGTCAATCTCTTCCCCGGGCTGGGGCAGGGGCGGGTGCTTCTTTAAGCGGCGGAATTCGCCTTGGGCTGTTAGGACCAGTATCCCGTTGCTATAGGTCTTAAGCACTAAGGCTTTGCCGCGACTCACCCCTGAACCCCCTTCTGCTCCGGTTTTACATATTCAGCCAGGTGGGTATAGGCCGGGTTGGAGCGTATCAGGCTTACGGCGAGAATATAGCGGCGGCCGCGCTCTAAGAGCTTGTAGCTCAAACCTGTTTTTTCCGCCAGTTCCTTAAGCGGCACCTGGTGCGTGCGGCGCAGGCGCTCCATAAGCTCAGGGTTTCTGGCCAGGGTATCTGCTGCTTTTAAAAGCCGCGCCCGTGCATCGCGATGCCGGGGAGAGCTCCGTTCGAGATCTTCTAGGGTTAAACCGTAGGCCGCCAGCTCGGCGCTGAAAGCTGCAATTTCCTCGGCGCGTTCGCGCCTCTTTTCTTCCTCGGCGCTCTTCTCTTCCGCCGCCGTAAGCACCTCAGGGTGCATGTAGGTTTCACCATCCGGCCCCGCCACTTCCAGCGGCACCTCCTGCCCGCGCGCCTTCTCCCGCCGATAGTAGTCGGCCAGGCGAGCCGTGATGACGCGCTGGGCGTAACTTAAAAAGGCAGCGCCGCGCATTGGGTCGTAAGTGTTTATGGCCTCATCGAATGCCAGAAGGCCAATGCTAAATTCATCGCTATGGCAGTCCAGCGGCCGCCCACAGCGCCAGGACACAATCTTTAGTATGTACTCCCGGTGGGTAGCAATGAGCTCCTCACGGGCCGATGCGTCGCCCTGCCTGGCCCGCTCCACCAGGGTGCGAATCTCTTCGCACGCCGCCACTCCTTCTCCCCCTCTTGGGCCCTGCGTTTTTTTATGTATTCGACCCGTTGGGGGTGATTCCTGCCCGGCTGGGGACCGCTGGTAGCTTTTCCTGTTTGCAGGGTCGCTCCCTCTTTACTTGGGACCACGTGCTTAGGTGATCCCGCTTTTACCGCTTTATTCGCATACTAGGCTATTTTTGTGGGGGCAAATTAAAGCCGGCCCGTGGAAAAAACAAACGGGCCGGGGGTAAAGGGCAAAGAGCTAAGCTGAGAAAGGGTAGCCGGCAACCCTAAGCCCGGTCGCTTACTCGGGTGGGATTGGCCACCGGAACCCGCGGTGTCCACCAGCCGAAGATGCGAGCGGCAACCATCACTAAGAGAAGGGCACCCAGCGTAACCCAGGTGAACGGGCCGGCGAGGCCCCGGGCAACAAGAAGCGGCGGCAGGGCAGTTAGGGCAATCACAATGGGGCGGTTCAGCACCAAGGCAGCCGCGGTATCTTCCATGGCCCGGGACTTAAACTCAGGATCCACTACACGGAGCAGCATGATACCGGTAGTGAGAACGCCGCAGGCGCTGCCCCAAACGATCATGTTGCGCTCAAACCAGTATTCCCGGGACATGTGGGACCCCAAGTACATCAGCCAGACCCAGTTGAGAATAAAACCAAAAGCGAACAGGATGGCCAGCGGAACAGCGTATTTTACGATTACCGAAAGTTTGATGGATTCCATGCCGGCAACAATGAGGAGGTCAGTAGCGGTGCCGCTGATGCGGGTAATCGTGGCGCGGTCCACATACTTGTTTGTCCCGGTTTTAAGGAGAAGATACTGAAGCACGTAGGCGACGATAAGCGCCCAAGCAAATCCTGGAATCTGTAGGTTCTTATTTAAAGCACTAACCCATTTGGAAAGGTAATAGCCGATGAGCGACGGAATTAGGATTAGGGCGAGATGGAAAGTAAGCGGGTCGATGGATATGGAGGCAACGGTGGCCTTGCCAAGGGACTTTTGATTTTCCGGAACCACCAAACCCGTGCGCAGCTCGCGGGGGAGTTCGCTTGGAGACTCGATGAAACTAGTAATCCTTTTTCGGGTAGCCCAGTTGATGAGTGCTACACCGCCGACGATACCGCCGATAATTCCTACCGTAGCCGAGGTCATACCGAGGCCTAGGGCTTCATCCCAACCTAGGCCCTCAAAAGCCGCGCCTACAGCGGCAGCTGTTCCGTGCCCGCCATAAAAGCCAGTGGCCAGCATCAAGCCAAAGCCTGGGTGCAATTTCCAAATTGCTCCTAGGATGTATAGGGAAAGGACCATTCCCAGGCCGTACTGGGCGAGGGCGATCCCTGTGTAGTTAGTGAACATCTCGCCGATGCCCCGACCGCTTTTACGCCAGTCCACTGGTTTGTCCCCAATGGGCATGGAAGCAAAAACGAGGATAATAAGGACGCTGGAATAGGTGCCTACCGAGCCGGAGAAGGGCAACCAGCCTAGCCCGTTAGGTCCAAGCGCCCAAGCCAGGAAGCCGGCGATGAGAGCAGCAGGGAGAAGGAGATCCTGAAAGAGCTTAACCTTGGCGCGCAGGATTTGGCCTAAGACCAGGAGCCCGCCCATAAGGCCAAAATCGACGAAAACACTCCAGGCCGTAAAGTTCATGTTCTACTTCTCCTTTCTTCCGGTTTCTAGGTACACCCGCAACGTGGAGCTGTCCAATCCGGCTAATCCTAAGTTGGCCGCCGTGCGCCCGGTCCGCCAGAAGTTTTCCCCTAAAGCCGCGTTGCCGAGGTCGACAACTGCCCGACAAGTGGGAGTAGGCTCACCTGCAACTTCGCCTAGGGAAACAAGGGGAACAAGGCCGGTGGGCAAATCTTCCAGGAGATAGCGCACGTGTAGGCTGGTGGGCGCTTTGATACCGTGGTAGGCCGGATTGTTGAGAAGCGCTTCTCGCAAATTATTCCCTTTGGCGCCGTACACAGCCGCCAGCCATTCTTTGGCCGTAAGCACATGGGCGTTTAGCTTCCGGGCCACGGCCACGCGCTCTGCATCAATCTGTTCCAGCACTGCTGCAACCCCGGGCGTCATGCCGTGGCGGTAGAACTCAAAATCTTCTCCGGCTTCCACGCGCCCGGCGTTAAGAAGCACCGTAGCAGGGTGAAACACAGCCCCGATGTTCATAAGACTCGTTTCCAAAACTGTAGGTGCAGGTTTAAACTCCGTAAAGTGCGGCTTTAAAGCAGCCAGTACCGCCGGAGTGTCGACGGCCGGAAAAGCAGCCAGGGCCACTTCTTTCTTGATTCCTTTAATGCTTACCGCGGATACCCCTACGGCCCGACAGGCGTAAAGGAGTGTCTGCGTTTCAGCCAGGTAAACACGGGCACGGCAGCCGCTTTCCCGAAGCACGTGGGCAAACTCCAGGGCGCCACCCGTGCGGCCCGGGTTGAGGACAACTGTTTGCTCGTCGACAAGATAGGGAGCGAGGGCCCGGGCTATTTCCCGGTGGGCAAAGGCCGGGACCACCACCAAAATGAGAGCGGCATCTTGCAACGCTCGTTCGAAGTCAGCGCCCACCACCTCCACACGGCCAAAGCCGGTGATTGCCCCCTCTACGGTCACGCCTCCAGCTTCGGCGATGCCGGCCAGCTCGTCTGGAAAGCGGCTGGCCAGGCGCACGGTAGCCCCCTTTAGGGCGAGATGCCCAGCAAAGGCTCGCGCACCGTTACCACCCCCTATCACAGCGATTGTGTCACGGCGTAAGCGCACCGAAAACATCTCCTTTTCTCATTGCTTAGATTTTGTCGCGTTAACGGGCAAAGGTTTCCAACAAATCGAAAGCTTCTTCCACGGCCGCGAGAACACCCATCACCTCCTTCTTTTGTGCTAAAGCCACCGCACTTACAAGCGCATTGGCAAAAGCCACCGCCGGCACAGCCGAACCAATGGGGTGTAGGGATGCGTTGGGAAGGAAAAAAACCACGTCGGCCAAAGGGGCGAGCGGCGAGGATACGCCGTCCGTCAGGGCGATCGTATGCGCCCCGCGCCCGCGGGCAAACTGGAGGACGCGCACAGTGTCGCGGGTGTAGCGCGGGAACGCTATACCCACCACAACATCCTCGGGTCCGATAGCCCGGAGGCCTTCTGCCAGGTCGCCCACCCCAGGGCTGAGGCAGCGGGCGTTGCCGCGCACTGCGTTCAGGGTAAAGGCCAGGAAATAGGCAGCAGCGTAGGAAGAGCGCAGGCCGATCACGTAGATCTGTCGCGCTTGAGTGAGGTAGCCTACCGCCCTCTCAAAGTCAGATGGGGTAACTTGGGCCAGGGCGTTGTTCAAATTATCCTTGTCCATAGCAAAGGATTCTTCCCATACGGCCCCCTTAGTACCTACATGGCTGGCAGTTTGGTTAAGGCGCTCAAGGGTAATTGGAATGGTAAGGTCCTTCTGCACTGCTTTCTGAAAGGCAGCAAACCCGTCGTACCCCAGGCGAGTCAGCAGGCGAAGCACAGTGGATTCGCTGACGCCCGCCTGCCTGCCCAGCTGCGCCGCCGAGGTATAAGCTACTTCCTCAAGGTGTTCCAGGAGATAATCCCCCATGCGCCGTTGGGCAGGCGTAAGCTCGTTACATTTCTCCTTCAGGCGGCGGCTGAAGGTTTCTTTGGCTTTGTTCATGAAGTCCCCCCTTAGTTGTTTATCAATCGCCATTGCTGTTGCATAATTTTATGACGGATGCAGCTGCACCATCAATGATTAATATGGTTGCAGTCTGTACATCATACTTATTAGATCTACTTGCCGAGTTTTCCTTCATTGTTAGAAAAGTATCATTCTCAGGCAAGAAAAAGCCAGACCTGCCCGGGGGCAGATCCGGCTGATTACTTCTTATCGAATACTTGAGTTGCCAACAGCTACCAGCGAACCACCTTCTTATATGTGGCCAGGGTGGGCGCAGGGCCCGCCTTCTTGAACTCGTCCTTAATGCTCTTTAGGTACCTGGCGTCCGTAATAATGTCGATCCCGAGCGAGGCCAAAACTTTGGAGGCAACGAGCATCCCCTGGTGCCCAATTTCGGCAACGGTGGCATCGGCAGCTTCGACAGAGTGCCCGGCCGCGTCCTTCGGCTTGCTGGCTATGCTCAGGGAGATGGCCGGGAACTTACCAGAGAGCTCCGCAAAGTCGGTGGAACCACCCGCCTTTGGCTCTTCATCCACAGCCTGCGCCCCGTACTGCTTGGCATAGGCAAAGGCGCGCTCTTCGAGGGCGGCCAAGGCCAGGGTGTTGTAGTATTTGCCGTAGTTGGTGATCTCTACCTCGGTCCCGGTCATCATGGCCGCCGCCCTAGCAATGTTCGCCATGCGCTCGCCCATTTTATCCACATACTCGCGGGTAGGATGGCGGTAGAAGAAGTCGGCCTCGGCGACGGAGGGGATGACGTTGGGAGCGTCGCCGCCTTTGGTGATTACGCCGTGAATGCGGGCGTCCGGAAGGATGTGTTCGCGGTAAGCGTCAACCGCCGCGAACATCAGGCGGACGGCATCGAGCGCATCGAGCCCGTTCCAGGGGTCGCCGGAGGCGTGGGCGCTCTTGCCCTTAAAGAGGTACCGGGTTGAATCCAGAGTCACCCCCGACCAGCCTGGGGCGAGGCGGCTGGTAGTGCCGCTGCCGTGGAACATGAGGAGCACGTCCGCGCCGTCGAAAACGCCGGCGGCAAGCATCTTGCCTTTCGCCGGTGGCGGTATCTCCTCCGCCGGAGTGCCTACCACCCAAACGCAGCCCGGAATCTTGTTTTTCTCCATGACCTGTTTCAAGGCTACGGCTGCGCCCAGACCGGCCGGACCCTGTAGGTTGTGCTGGCAGCCGTGGAAGGCCTTGCCCCCCGGGCCGCGCAGCGCGTCATACTCCACAATGTAGGCCACGGTAGGTCCACCGCTCCCTTGCTGGAAAGTGGCTTTGAAGGCCGTTTCTAGCCCGGCCACGCCCACCTCCACGTTGAACCCATTCTCCTTGAGGTAACCTGTGAGGAGCTTCACTGCTTCAAATTCATGGTAACCAGGTTCTGGGTTCTTGTACATCCAGTCCCCCATCTCGTAAAGCTTTTGGGCCTGAGCTTCAACCAGGGCCACAGCATCGGCGCGCAGCTTATCGGCCCGCGGTGCCGCCTGGATGGTTAAAGAAAGCAGTAAAACCAAGGTTAGGGCCGGCGCCAGGAGCCGCCGCAGTCTTCTGCCTACCGGCATAGTAATATCCCCCTTGCCCCAAGAATGGGTGACCCCGGGGTCTCCTTGCCTAACCTGCGCGCTGGTTAGTTGTGGTGGATTATATAATATTAGCAAGGCGATGTCAAGTCTATTTTGTCGCACTATTAGCATGTCTTGCCTACATTATAATACACCCTTCGAATCATCCAGGGACTTAAACACCAGGGTTGAAGTTTGATAGGTGTTCCGGTAGGAGTGGGGCAGGGCGCGAGAAAATAGCTCGTGGCAGTATATAGGAAGCTCGCCATAGGAAGACTAATAGTAGAAAATTTAGCTTAAAAGGAAGGATGATAAGGTTAATGGCTAAAGAACAAAAGGTGGCTCTCTTTATCGACTTTGAGTACCTCTTTTTCACCCTGGCCAACCAGTACGGCATTTCCCCTAGGCCGGAAGAGCTAATCCGGATAGCTTCGGAGTACGGAGAACTAAAGGTGGCCAAAGCCTTTGCCGACCTAACTAGCTCCGAGGAGCTTCGCCGCGCGGCGTATCTCCTCCGGACGCAGAGCATCGAAATGGTCGACGCCGCTTCCGACAGAACCCGCGAAAGGGCGAAGAATTACACCGACTTCGCCATGCTGGACGCTATTTACGGCACGTACTTAGATCAAGAAGACATTAATACCTTCGTTATCGTCACCGGCGACGGGCACTTTTCCAGCGTGGTGGCGCGCCTGCGCGTGCGCTGCAAGAAAAACATTGTCGTGGTAGGGCTGCCGCACTTCATCAGCCGCGAACTGTACCAGAGCGCCTCCGAGGTACGCGAGCTGGTGGTAGAGCCTGCTGCGACGCCGGTTAATCGGGACGACCTCATAGCCTTCGTCACCAACTCTATCCGCACCCACCCCTTTGTCACCTTCAACAAAACTGTAGCCATTTACAGCAAAGTTCGCCAGGTCGACGAAGTCGCCGTGCGTCGAGCCCTGGCCTCCCTCATCGACGAAGGTGTCTTCATCCAGGTCATAGAACATACTCCGCAAGCCGACGTTCGCGTCCTCAAAACTCCCTCCCTGGCTATTGCCTCCATTTAGACCGTTCTCTTCGGCCTGCAGCTAGTGCCGTGTGCCGAAAGCCGCTTTCTGCCGTCTGTATTCATTGAGGTAGATCCGAAGCTGCCGCCCAATTACCAACGCGTAAGTGAGCGCACCGGCGCCGATGAAGAAAATAAGTCGGAGAGCCTGGGCGGCAAAGGTTACCAGGCCGGGCAGAAACGTTAGGCGGCCCGTAAGCCGGATGAAAGCCGGTCCCGGCCAAGGAAAGAAGCGCTGGAGAAAAGCAACGACCACGGCCATCACCAGTGAGCCTGCAAGGACCCGCGCCGCGTTGGCGGCCAGCTTTTTTCCGCCCAGGCCGCCCAAACGCCGGCGTAATAGGATGAGGAGAAGAAGGCAGCCTAAGGAATTGGCCAGCGTGGTGGCCAGAGCGAGGCCAGCATGAGCCATGTAGCGGACGAGGATAAAATTAAGGATGACGTTGGCTACGATGGAGGCAAACCCTGTTAGAACAGGAGTAGTCGTGTCCTGAAGGGCGTAGTAGGCCCGGCTCAGGTGGTCGCGCCAAGCAATGGGCAGAAGCCCTAGGCCGTAGTACAGAGCGGCAATGGCTGTAGCCTGGGTGGCCCGGGCGTCAAAGGCACCGCGTTCGAAGACAAAGCGCACTATATCCACGCGCAAAAGGGCCAGCCCGACGGTTACGGGCACCAAGAGAAAAAGGCAGATGTTTAAACCTTCCTCCACCAGTTCGCGGAAACGTACGCGCTCACCGGCCGACCACCGAGCCGCCAAACTGGGATAAAACACGGTGAGAATGGGAGTGATGAGAAAGCCGATGGGGAGCATGGCCACACGGTTGGCGTAGCTCAGCGCCGCTATGCTTCCTTCTGAAAGGCCGGAGGCCAGGATGCGGTCGACCACCGTGTTTATCTGGCCTATAGCCACCCCGAGTATTACCGGCGTCATAAGAACCGCAATCCGCCGCACCGCCGGGTGGGTAAGGTCTAAAGCCGGCCGGTAGCGAAACCCGAGTCTAAAAAGGGCAGGCAGCTGGACGAGAAGCTGCGTGCTCGTAGCAAGGACGGTCAACCAGGCGAGGGCGTAAATGCCGCCGTGCCGGGCGGCCCAAAGGGCAAAAATTATAAGGCAGATGTTGCTGGGAATACCCACCACCGCCGGAGCAACAAAGCTCTTGCGGGCCTGGAGCACCGCCGTGGCCCACCCGGAAAGGCCGAGGACGAGCATCGTCGGCATAATGATACGGCTCAGGCCGGCGGCGAGCTCGGCCTGGGCAGGGGAGAAGCCGGGAGCGACCAGGCGGATTATAAGCGGAGAGACGAAGATGCCCACCAGCGTAAGGGCAGAAAGAGCCAAGAGCACCGCGTGAAACACGCTCCAGATCACGCGGGAGAGCTCTTCTTTTTTCTCCGCCGTACCGTAGGCGGTAAAGACCGGGATGGCCGCCGTCGTCAGCGCCGCACCTACTAAACCGAGGAGCATCATCGGCACCACCTGGGCTACCAGGTAGGCATCCATGGCCGCGCTGGCTCCAAACCCGGCTGCCAGCGCCGCCTCACGCCCAAATCCCAGCACCTTACTAACCACCGTTGCCATAAAGATAATCCCTGCGGCCTTCGCCGCTTCCCACCGGCTCACCCAGACCATCCTTCCCTCTTTGCTCGTACGCCTTCTGCTTTTCCCTTCTCCTTTTCGTCTCCCAGGATTGTTTTCCTGCCGGGGCATCTCGCGCAGCTGATAGCCCGCCGCACGCCTAGCGAAGCGCGTCGGTGGGCTGAAGGGCAGCGGCTTTGGCGGCCGGCCAGACGCCGGAGGCGGCGCCGACTAGGAGGGCAAAGCCGAAGGCGACGAAGATGGAAAACGAGGAAAGGGCGGTGGGTGGACCGAAGCGGCGGATGAGGA
>Ga0247720_100065_pt1 | contig 51317 bp, 45 predicted proteins | sample MSEWel2015_12_15_FD_189078 | JGI IMG/M metagenome (GOLD analysis project Ga0247720, IMG submission 189078) | Subsurface sediment microbial communities from gas well in West Virginia, United States - MSEEL Well Study Marcellus 3H_2015_12_15 | ecosystem: Environmental > Terrestrial > Deep... | reverse complement strand
CGCAGGTCCGTGGTGGTGATCAGGTGGTAGTGGTCCGGGTATTCCCGTTCTTTTTGGCTGACGGGTTCGTTGATTCGCATGAAGTATCCTTGCCTCGGTAGCGGTGCTTGTCTTGTTCACTAACTATCGACTGCCTGCGGTCTCTTCGATATCCGGTTATTGCAATAATTGAACATTCCTTCACGTTTTCTTGTGCTTTCGTCGTAGCCCCGGCGTTTTTGCAATATATGGCTAGGTTGGCGACAGATACGACCTATGCTGGTGCATGGAACTGGTCCGACCAGGTTCAGAAACTGCTGAAAGGGAGTGAGCAGTGCATGCAGGAAGTACAACAACAAGATTTCAGAGCCCTGGTAGATAATCATCCCAGGGCGATCATGCTGTCCACGACCGAGCCCAGGATTGCCTACGTTAACCGGATGTTCCGTTCGGTAACCGGGTATCAGGCCGACGAGGTACTGGGCCAGGCTCCATCGCTTCTGAGTTCGGGACTGCATTCGCCCGAGTTTTACCGCGCCATGTGGGACAGTCTGGAGCGTCACGGGCGCTGGGAAGGCCTGATATGGAACCGGCGCAAGAATGGTGAGACCTACCCGCAGTGGTTAACAATCTACCCGGTGGAGCACGACAACCGACGGCTTTACGCCGGTGTTTTCATGGATGTGGGTGACGTTGCCGCCAGCAATGAGCAACTGGCGTCACTGGCCTATTACGATCCGCTCACCGAACTGCCCAACCGTTCACTGTTCCAGGAGTTCCTCAAGGCCCGTGTCTCCCGGCGGGATCGGGAAAATCGCCGTTTCGCAGTGCTCTATGTAGACCTGGATTTCTTCAAATCGGTTAATGACCTGCATGGCCACGATTGTGGCGACCGGGTGTTGCAGCAGGCGGCTTTGTGTGTCCAGAGCGTGCTGAGGCGCGGCGACGTGGTTGCGAGGCTTTCGGGTGACGAATTCGCGGCCATCATCGAGTTACAATTCGAGGATGACCTTGATGGTGTGTGCCAGCGCATGACGCAGATTTTCCGGGCCCCGGTGGTGGTTGATCAGCGTGAGTATTTTCTTTCCGCTTCGGTCGGTGCGGCAGTGTATCCAGACCATGGCCGGACCGGCGCGGAGCTGCTGCAGAATGCCGATCGGGCCATGTATACCGCCAAACTGGCGGGGCGGGCCTGCTATCGGATATACAGCGCGGCAGATACCGAACAGGGACGATATCAAGAACGTGTGTCGGAAGCCCTGATTACCTCTTTGAAGACCGCGCCGGAGGAATTCAGTGTGGTTTATCAGCCCCAGTATCATCTTGCCTCCGGCCAGATAGCGGGACTGGAAGCGCTGCTGCGCTGGAACCACCCGGAATTTGGCCCGGTGTCGCCTTCAGATTTTGTGCCAATTGCCGAGCATCGCGGCCACATCCATGAGCTCACGGAGCATCTGGTGCGCTGTGTGCTCGCTGACCTCGCGGATTCCGCCGGTTGTTTGCGGCCCGGCCTTCGCCTGGCGATCAATATTTCCGCCCGCCAGATCACCGACTCCCGCCTTGAATTCCTGCTGGCCCCGCTTTTTGAGCGTATTCGCCGGCTTGGCTGGCTGCCTGAAATCGAGATCACCGAAACCCACCTGATGCATCTGTCCAGGCAGTGCCTGGACCGGCTTCGGGAGTTTGGTGAGGAGGGGGTGGTTGTTGCGATTGACGATTTCGGGACCGGTTATTCTTCGCTGGCGTACCTGCATACCCTGCCGGTCCAGGTGCTGAAGATTGACCGGCAGTTTATCCAGCGTCTGGGCGGAAAATCCCGGGACTCTCGGATTGTCTCGGCGATTCTCGGCATTGCCGACGCACTGGAGCTCGAGGTGGTGGCGGAGGGCATTGAATACGAACAACAATACCAAAAGCTGCGTGAATTGAAGTGCCACCGGGGCCAGGGGTATCTGATGGCCAGGCCGGCGCCCTGGCACTCGCTGAACGACGCCTTAATTGACCAACATCAATAAAGTGCAAAACAAACACCGGGCTGAACCGGTTTTGCAAAATCTGGCTAGGTGAATGGGGGCAACTGCTCTAAAAGGGGGCCATACCCCTTTCTCCTGAGCCCCTATGCGACACATTTCGCCAAAGCTGGAACTTGACGCCTATCTGAGACTCAACCGGGCCTCGCTCGGTGAGTGGCTGGCCGCTATTCGCGAAATTTCCGGTTGTGATGATGTGGAGTGCCGGTTGCACAGGGGCGCCGGTCAGGTAGGCGCCTTGTCCGCCCTTGGCTCGGACGGCGGAACGGTGGTTTGTGTCTACGCCAGCCAGGCCATGGACATTACCGGGTGCCGTTCAGTCGACCCGGTTCTTCTGTTGCCCCGGGCCGGAAGCGCGGAAATTTCCTTCCAGAACGGCCCCTGGCAGGCCCTGGAACATCTGGTGGTTGCCTACCCGGCCGACCGGTTCCATCTGCGCTTGCACGGGGACAGCCAGGTTCTGGTTCTCAGACCGTCATCCGGGGTTTTTGACGGTTGGTTCCGGGGCGATCCCAGCCAATACCTCCCTGCCTGGGAGGCTTTGATTGCCTGTTATCTCCATCGCGCGCCGTTTTTCCGTGACGATTTGGATGCCCGTTTCATGACCAACCGACTTTTCCGCCAGCTGGCGGCGGTCGCTGAAGACGGAGCGTCGTCTCCGTGCGGATGTCCGGAGCTGGACCGGCGTCTGCTCAGGGCAATCGAGAAGATCCAGTGGGAGCCGGATTGGAACTTCAATCTGCGGGAACTGGCCAGCTATTCGGGCGTCAGCGAACGTAACCTTTACTACCTGATGAAACGGGAAACCGGTATGACTCCCTACCGGTTCTATCAGCGCAACCGGCTGATGCGGGTCCGGCACCGGCTGGTGGATTGCCAGTGTGAGGTGCCCCACATCTCCTGGTACGCGGCCGACGAGGGCTTTTCCCACCTTGGCCGGTTCGCGGCCCTGTATCGTGATCACTTCGGGGAGCTGCCCAGTGAAACCGTACAATGGCGCCGCGACCTTCAGCAACGGGACTCAGGTCCGACGGAAGCTTCGGTACCGGCCTGAATCCGGCCACAAAAAAGCCCGGCTCACTCAACAGTGGCCGGGCTTTTTTTAGCGCCGGATTCAGTGCGCCGTTGCCGGCTTGTCTTCGCCGCCAGATCCGTCTGAATATTCCTCGGCGGCTGAACTGTGATGATCACGTCCCAGCAGGATATAGAACGCCGGCAATACAAAGATGGTGAACAGCGTACCGATGCCAAGACCCGCACTGATGGTCAGGCCGATGGCAAAGCGGCTTTCTGCCCCCGGGCCAATGGCAATCAGCAGCGGCACCATGGCAAAGATCAGTGCCAGTGAGGTCATGATGATCGGCCGCAGCCGGATGGCGGCGGCCTCAATCACAGCATCAACCTTGTTCAGCCCGCGGTCTTTCTGCAGCTGATTGGCGAACTCGACAATCAGGATGCCGTTCTTCGAGACCACACCAATCAGCGTGATCAGACCCACCTGGGTGTAGATGTTCATGGTGGCAAAGCCAAGCACGATGAACGCCATGGCACCGGCCACCGACATGGGCACCGATACCAGAATGATGAACGGATCACGCCAGCTTTCGAACTGCGCCGCCAGTACCAGGTAGATCACCAGCAGCGACAGGAAGAAGGTCACTACCAGGGCATTGCCCTGGGTGGCCAGCTGCCGGGTCTGGCCGGTGTAATCATAGCTGAACCCCTGTGGAAACACTTCTTGAGCGGTCTTTTCCATGTAATCCATGGCCGTACCCGCTGCCACACCTGGCTTGACAACCCCCTCCAATGTCAGGGAATTCTGCTGGTTGAACTGGGTCCGGTTGGACGGCTCGACGTCGTGGCTGAAGCTTATAACACTGCCCAGGGGCACCAGCTCACCTGAGTCGGCTCGGATCTGGTAGTCGTTCAGCTTCTGTTCGTCCAGACGGAACGTCTGGTCTACCTGGGGAATTACCTGATAAGACCGGCCTTCCATGTTGAATCGGTTGATGTAGCCACCGCCGAGCATGCTGGCCAGCGCCTGGCCGACGTCCTGCATGGACAGGCCAAGGTCCGCCACGCGATCCCGGTCTACATTGATCCGCGTCAGTGGTTTGTCGAAGTTGATGGACTTCTGCAGGAACATGAAGTTGCCACTGCCCATGGCCTTGCCAAGAAGCTCATCGGCTACCTGGTTCAGCTGCTCGTAGCTGTTACCGGTGGTGATCACGAACTGGAATGGCAGGCCCCCGCCGGAACCGGGCAGTGACGGACGGGGGAACACTGCGGTTTGCAGTCCGGTCACCTTGCTCAGCTCGGCAGCCAGCTTGGGCTGGACTTCAAACTGGGAAATCTCCCGCTGGCTCCACGGCGCCATCTTGAAGCCGCCGAAAACGGCATTGGGGCTGGTAATGCCGATGATCATGAAGTCTTCTTCGTACCCGGGCACCGTCGTCATACGGTTCTGGATCTCGTCGCCACCCTCCCGAAGATATTCCAGGGTAGCCGTCTGGGGCCCCAGGCCCTGGTAGAAAAGAATGCCCTGGTCTTCGGTGGGTGCCAGCTCACTCTGGCTCATCATCACCATGAAGTAGATGGACCCGAGCACGACCACCGCGAAGAATACCACCACGGACTTGGTCTGCATCAGTGAGCCAAGGGCGGACTTGTAGGCGCCGGACAGTCCGTTGAAGGTGCGCTCCACCGCCTGCTCGAAGCGTCCCGGATTGCCGTGGGGCTTGAGCACCTTGCCTGACAGCATGGGAGACAGCGTGAGGGCGACGATGCCCGAGATCACCACCGCACCGGCCAGGGTGAAGGCGAATTCGGTAAACAGGGAACCGACCAGGCCGCCCATAAAGCCAATCGGGGCATACACCGCCACCAGGGTGGTGGTCATGGCAATGATGGGCACGGCCATTTCCCGCGCGCCATTGATGGCTGCCTGGAATCGGGATTCGCCTTCTTCAATGTGTCGGTGCACGTTTTCCACAATGATGATGGCGTCGTCCACCACCAGACCGATCGCCAGCACCATGGACAGGAGCGTCAGCAGGTTGAGCGAGAACCCGAACGCCAGCATGATAAAGGCGCCACCGATCAGTGACAGGGGCACCGCCACTGAAGGTACAACCGCTGCCCGGAGGGAACCCAGGCACAGGAACACCACGATCAACACAATGACCAGAGCTTCCAGGAGGGTTTTGATCACTTCATTGATGGAGTCCTCAATGAAGCTGGAGGCGTCATACGCCAGCCGGGCATTGAGGCCGGATGGCAGCTGGCTTTTGATCCCCGGCATCTCCGCTTTCACCAGGCCGGCAACAGTCAGCGGGTTGGCGCCAGGAGCCAGCTCGATGGCGACATAGGTGGCCGGCTGACCTTTGTACAGGGCCAGCTGATCGTAGGTCTGGGAGCCCAGTTCAACCCGGGCAATGTCCTGCAGGCGGATCTGCGAGCCTTCATACTGTTTGACCACCAGGTTGCGGAACTTGTCCGGATCGGCAATATCCGTGTCGCTGGTCATGCTGATTTCGGTGTAGGTGCCTTTGGTATTGCCAACCGCAGCCTGGTAGTTATTGGCACGCAGCTTGGCCACCACTTCCTGGGGCGTCATGTCCACGGCGGCCAGTCGCTCCGGATTCAGCCAGACCCGCAGGGCAAAGGTCCGGCCCAGCAGGTCCGCCTTGCCAACGCCAGACAGCGCCTGCAGTTTGGGCTGCACAACCCGGGTCAGGTAGTCGGTAATCTGCGGGACCGCCAGTTGCTCACTGTAGAAGGCGATGTACATCAGGGCCGTGGAGTCACCGGTGGTGGAGGTGATCACCGGGTCCTGGGCCTCGGCGGGCAGCACGTTGCGCTGGCTGGCGACCTTGGCCTGGATTTCCGCGAGCGCGGCGTTGGCGTCGTAGTTCAGCTCCATTTTGGCCTGGATGGTCGAGACACCCTGGGAGCTGGTGGACGTGAGGTAATCGATACCACTGGCTTCGGCGATGGCCTGTTGCAGAGGCGTGGTGATGAAGCCCTTGATCAGGTCCGAACTGGCACCGGGATAGGCCGTGGTCACGGTAACCGTGGTGCTTTCCAGCTCCGGATACTGCCGGATCTCCATTTCCATGGCAGCCCGGGCGCCCAGCAGCAGGATGAGCAGGCTGACCACCGTCGCCAGTACTGGACGGTGGATAAAGATGTCAGTGAATCGCATTACTTGGACGCCTCCTGCGGTTGCTCGTCCTTCTGGATCTCGACCTTCTGGCCGTCGCGCAGACGCAGCAGACCCTTGGCAACCACGGTTTCACCGGCCTTGAGCCCGGAAAGTACTGCCGCCCGGGTATCACGGGTTTCACCGGCGGTGATGGTCCGGCGGCTTACGGTCAGATCGCCCTTGTCGTTTTTCGCAACGACAAAGACAAAATCGCCGTACGTGTTATAGGAAATGGCTGTTCGCGGCACCGTGACGACCTCCCTGTCTTCCGGCTGCCGGGTCTGGATGGTTGCGAACATGCCGGGCCGCAGGCTGTTCCGGGGGTTGGCCAGGGTCGCACGAACGCGCACCGTGCGGGTCTGTGGATTGATCGAGGTGTTGATGGCGCTGACCTTGCCTTTGAAGGTCTGTTCCGGCACCGCTGCCACGGTGGCTATCACCGGATAACCCGTGGCGACACTCGGCAGGTCCTTTTCCGACAGGGTGTAGTCGACGTAAATCGGGTCCAGCATGTTGATTTCAACAATGGGCGTGCCGGTGGCAATGTACTCGCCCTGATCCACCATCCGGATACCCAGGGTGCCATCGAACGGCGCCCGGATGATCTTCTTGCTCAACTGCGCTTCAGCCTCGTTCACCCGCGCTCTGGCCGCATCATAATTGGCTTTGGCCTGGTCGTATTGGGACTGGGATACCGCGCGTTTGGGCAGCAAATCGGCAATGCGCTCGAATTCCTGTGCCGCCAGCTGCGCTTCCGCCCGACGGGTGCGCAGGGCGGCTTCATCGATTTCCGCATTCAGACGAACCAGTACGTCGCCCCGCTCAACGGTGTCGCCGGACTCGAAATTGATCTCCTCGATAACGCCGGGCACTTCATTCGCAACCTCGATCCCATTGACGGCCTCAACGCTGCCCACCGCCTTGATGGCGGGTGTCCAGCTCTGGGTTTTGGCATCGGTGGCGGAAATCAGGGTTGCCGGCTGGGGCTTGGACATCTGCTCTTGCATCTGGCCAAACTGGTAGAACTTGTAGCCGAAGATGCCCCCGAGCACCACGCCGAGGAATATGATGACAATGAGAAAGCGGGAAGCGGTACGCATAGTTCAGGTCCTGGAAGTCAGTGTCCGGTCCGGGCGGCGATGCAATGATTGGTAGAAAATAAGGGAGGCTGACGATCTGCGGTCCCTTGCCGATCCATTGCGCGACGACAGACTGTTTGAATACGGGAATCATTCATGTTTGACGAAGCATAGCATCCTACAAAATTCAGGGCGTTGTTGTCATCGGGTTGTAAGTATTTCTCGCTAGATTCCGGCCTGGCCGGTCTTGACAGAAGTTATAGCGATTTCGGCACCGGCCGGTTTTCAGCCGCCGCACTGGTAATATAGCAGGCTTCGGTGACAGAATTACGACGTTACTCAAGGTAAGGATCAACCATGCAGTGGATTCTTGGAATCGCTTTGGCGGCAGCCGTGTTTGTGATTCTGAAGCAGTGGGGCGCGCTATCCGCCGAGAAAAAGAAGGCTGCCACCTGGAAGGTGGTACTGGTCGTGGGTGCCGCCCTCCTGGTCTTTATGGTCCTTACCGGCCGCATCCATGTTCTGACCGCCGCCGTGGCAGCGGTGATTCCGCTCCTGCGCAAGCTGCCCGCCCTGTTGAAGTTCGCGCCGGCCATCAACCGGATGTTTGCCGACAAACAGCAGGAAAAAGGTCAGGGGCATGCGAATCGGGAGTCTGACCCGGGCGGCAACCTGAACAGCCAGATGTCGGCGCGCGAAGCCTGCGACATCCTCGGAGTGAAAGCCGGTTGTTCTGAGGAGGATATCGTGATGGCCCATCGCCGGCTGATGCAAAAGCTTCACCCCGATCGGGGCGGTAACGATTACCTGGCCGCCAAGCTGAATGAGGCGAAGCAGGTTCTGCTCGGTAAGCGCAATGCCTGAGCTCAGGGCAGAAGATCGACCCTGACCTCAAAACTGCGGTTGTCGGAACGGCTGCTATTTACCTGGTAGGTAATCCCACTGAGTTCCCGGGTCGAGCTGGTCGTTGTGCTGCCCAATGACACCCACTGGCCCGGCTCGACCCGGCGAACGGTAACAACCGCTTCGGTCTCGTAGCCGTCCAGGCTTGCCGGATCCTCTTCGAAAGACACGATACTCAGTTCCACCGCCTGGTTGGAAATGACCTGGGGGCTAACGAGGAACCCGCTCCGGGTTTCGACCTGCTCCAGGAAGGCGGCCGGATTCCGGCCCCCCCGAACCGCGACCGGAAGCGTCCGGATCTGGCCCGAGGTAATGTGGGCTGATTGACCATCCTGCATGACCAGTGTTCTCTCCTGAGAACTGCCTGTACTGGTAACGCGGCGCTGTGCCGAAATTTCGGCCTGGCTTCCGGACGCTGACATCCCGGCGCCTGTCTGCTTGCCTCCCGATTCGGTTCGGGAGCGCACCGTGATCCGCAGCTGGACCGGGGCCACGTCCAGGGTCTCGACAAGCCGCCCGATTTCATCCAGCAGGGCCGGGTCGCCGCGGACTACCAGTTGCTGGCCCCGGGCTGTCACCGCCACCGGTGCCTGCTGATAAAGCTGGCTGATCTGGGCCGCCACATCCTCACCGGTACGGTTGTTGAGTTGATAGGCCCGGGTCTCCTCCTGGGCAACGGCCTGGCTTGAGAGCAGCCCAAGAAGGGCGGCCAGGGCCAGAACAAGGGGAAATCGTCGAGCCGTAATGATCATTGATTGCTCCCAACGCTGTGGCCAGTGATGAAAAAACTCCGGCACACGGGTTGCCAAGTTGAAAACCAGGGGTATATATTGAAAAGCATGAAGACGACACACGCGACCTGTCAATTGAATGTTCTGCAAGCTTTCGGCGCCAAGCCGGCGGCGGCAGTCGCTGCTGTGTTTTTCTGGTGGTTTGGTTATGGCTTTTATTTTAGCCAGAGCCGGGGCCGCTCATAAGATCTTCATCGAACGAATAACGAGGAAGGCAGCCCGGCAGAAAACCCAGGCTGCCACCGGACTCGAAAAGCCCCGACTGGTAGCCCAGCCGGGGCTTTTTTGATTCTGATGCAGGGAAACGGGAACACTGACATGAACATGCCCTTGAACACCGAACTGACAGACCATTCCGCGGAGTCCACGGCCCGGCACCGACACGAAGTTGCTTTGCCGGTGCCGGCAGAACTGAAACAGCAGATGCCGGCCAGCGACTTTCTCCTTCGGCAGGTGAGTAACCAGAGGCAGGCGATCCGGCAAATTTTACGGGGCTCCGATGAGAGAACCCTGATCGTAATGGGGCCCTGCTCCATCCATGATGAAGTGGCTGCCCTGGAATACGGGGAAAAGCTGAAAGCGCTGGCCGATGCCGTCAGTGACCGGTTCCTGATCGTCATGCGGGCGTACCTGGAGAAGCCCCGTACCACGGTAGGCTGGAAGGGCCTGCTGTACGATCCGGAGCGGACCGGAGCGGGGGATTTGAATGAGGGGCTGCGCCGTTCCCGTCGCCTGCTGCTCAATCTCGCCGCCATGGGCCTGCCCCTGGCGACCGAAGCACTGAGCCCGTTCGCCATGGACTATCTGGGCGATCTGGTGAGCTGGACCGCCATTGGTGCACGCACCACCGAGTCCCAGGTACACCGGGAACTGGTCAGCGGCCTGGCAATGCCGACCGGCTTCAAGAACGGCACTGATGGCGGTATTGCCGTGGCCACCAATGCCATGAAATCCGCTGCCCATCCTCACCACCACCTGGGTGTGTCTGCCACCGGCGCGCCGGTGATGGTTACCACCCGGGGCAATCCCGACACCCACCTGGTCCTGCGCGGTGGCCGCGGCCTCACCAATTACGATGCGGAAAGCATTGAGCGGGCAGTCAGCTCGCTGACAGAAGCCGGATTGTCCACGGCGGTGATGGTGGATTGCAGCCATGACAATGCCTGCAAGCAGGCCGAGCGTCAGCTGGATATCGCCCGGGAGGTCATGGCCCAGCGCCATGCCGGCAACCGACATATTCGCGGTCTGATGCTGGAAAGCTTCCTGGAACCGGGCCGCCAGGACGATGGTGAAGAGCTGCGATACGGCTGCTCAATCACCGACCCGTGCCTGGGATGGGCTCAGACGGAGGCTCTGATCCGCTCACTGTAGACAACAGCAACTGGCCGGCCAGCACCAGCAGCACACCGCCCATTAACCGGTCCAGCCAGTGACCGAAACGGTTAAAGCCCTTGCGTACCTGTGGCAGGGTGAAGAAAACGGCAACCATGGCGAACCAGAGCCCGGTAGCCAGGGCCATGTAGATACCGTACCCGGCTTGCAGCGCGACAGGCGTGCCGGGGCTGATTACCACGGAAAACAGCGAGACAAAGAACAGCGTGGCCTTGGGGTTGAGGGCATTGGTCAGGAAGCCCAGGCGAAGGGCCGCAAGACCCGACTGGCCGGTCCGGGGCACTGCTTCGACATGAATGCCGCCGGCGCGGGCCCGCAGACACTGGAGGGCGATCCAGGTGAGATACAATGCACCCAGCACCTTGAGAATGCTGAACAGAAGTACCGACTGCCGGATCAGAAGGCCGATGCCCAGCAGCGAGTAGCAGACATGAACCAGAATGCCGGCTCCGATTCCGGTGGCGGTCAGGAAGGCATTCCTCCGGCTTTGAAACAGGGCCTGTCTGAGCATCACGGCAAAGTCCGGCCCCGGGCTTGCAACGGCCAGCAAGTGAACCAGTGCGACTGTCAGAAATTCCGGCCAGTAATTGTGCATAGTCCTTTCTCCGATCTGTGAGCCGTCCTGTGAAAAGTCTGACAGCATAGGCGCAAAGCGAGCTTTTTTCACGCCACCGATGAAACTTGCTGCAGCTTCTATACTGGAGTCACACTCGATTGAAGCTTTCTCTGTTCCCGGCTCCGGGAATACGCCCTCAGGAGACTGTGTTATGAACAAGCGAGAAGTCGACGTTGCAATTATCGGTGTTGGCACCGCCGGCATGGTGGCCTACCAGCGTGTGCGCAAAGTCACGGATAAGCTGGTACTGATAGAAGCCGACCAGTACGGAACCACCTGTGCCCGGGTCGGGTGCATGCCCAGCAAACTGCTCATTGCAGCTGCGGATAACGCCGAGCAGATGAGGCTTGGTGAGCTGTTTGGTATTTCTGCCGAAGCGGTCCGGATTGACGGCAAGCGGGTGATGGAACGCGTTCGGGCCGAGCGGGACCGGTTTGTCGGTTCGGTGATCCGGTCGGTGGAGAAGTTTCCCGAAGAACACCGCCTGATGGGCCAGGCCCGATTCATTAGCCCGAACCGCCTGGTTGTCGGCGATGACGTGGAGGTATACGCCCGGCGAATTATCGTCGCCACCGGTTCCCGGCCCAACATCCCCGGGTTCCTCAAGGAGGCAAAAGACCGGCTGGTGGTGAATGACGATATTTTCGAGTGGCAGGATCTTCCCGAATCGGTCGCGGTATTCGGCCCCGGTGTGATCGGCCTGGAACTGGGCCAGGCCCTGAGTCGGCTTGGCGTCCGGGTGCGTATGTTCGGGGTGGGCGGCGCGGTCGGCCCGATCCGGGACGACTCGATACGTGACTATGCCCTGAAGACCTTCAATGAGGAATTTCCGCTGGATCCGGAAGCCGATGTCAAAAAAGTCGAGCGGATCGATGATGGCGTGGCCGTGACCTTCCGGAACAAGGAAGCCGGCGAACAAACCGAGGTCTTCGATTACCTGCTGGCGGCAACCGGACGCCGCCCCAATGTTGATGGTCTGGATATCCAGAACGCCGGGATTGAACTGGACGAAAAGGGGATGCCACTGTTTGATCCCCATACTCTGCGTTGTGGCCAGAGCCACATCTTTATTGCCGGTGACGCCAATAACAGCCTACCCCTGCTGCATGAGGCGGCTGATGAGGGCCGGATCGCAGGCAACAATGCCGCCACTTACCCGGATGTCCGGGTCGGGCTCAGGCGGACACCGCTGGCCGTGGTCTTCACCGACCCGCAGATTGCCACTGTCGGGTTAACCATTAACCAGGTGGACGAGCGTTGTAACGGCTGCTTCGCCGTCGGTGAAGTGTCGTTTGAGGATCAGGGCCGAAGCCGGGTTATTGGCAAGAATCGAGGACTGCTGAGGGTGTATGGCGAGCATGGCAGTGGTCTGTTCATGGGCGCGGAAATGTTCGGGCCGGCGGCGGAGCACATTGCCCATCTGCTGGCCTGGTCCGCCCAGCAAAGGATGACCGTAAGCGAGATGCTGGAGATGCCGTTTTACCACCCGGTCATTGAGGAAGGTTTGAGAACCGCGTTGAAAGACCTGAACCGAAACCTCAGCATCGGCCCGGCGCCGGAAGAAGGCTGTACCGATTGCGGGCCTGGTGTCTGATCCGCGCCGGCCTGTCTTTGGCGGGAAACCGGACAAAGGATGCCATGGAAAGCATCGTGGAAAGCTTTGCCAGGCTGATCGGAAAGCAGCGTGAATTGCTCAGTCTGGCCGGTGAAGCGGAAGACGGTGTGGATGTACCGCAGTTACCTTGGGCATTAAGTCCCAGTTTGATTTAATGGCCGCCCGAGTGCCGCCATTGTGTTCCGGCGCTGTCGGAATCAGACAGCGGCTTTCAGGGGTGGCACCTGCTGATGCAGGAACCACTTTTCCGTGACGACCTTCCGGGTAAACCAGTGCGACCGCATCAGTGTGCTCGCCAACGGCATCTTGACCCAGTCCGGCACCTGCCAGCCCTGCTCGGATTCCCCTGCGCGGTTACCGAAACGGTCGGCAATGGCATCGCCATAGACCTGCAATGAGGAAGCCGAATAATCCGGCGCGTGTCGAATCACGTCAGCCGCCATGAGGGCGGACTCGATGGCGGGCCGGATACCTTCTCCGCTCTGGGTGTAGGCAAGCCCGGCTGCGTCACCGACCAGCAGAATGCCATCGTCCACCAGAGGCCGTTCGGCGTGGGCGTAGAGCAGGTAGGCATGGCCTTTGAATCGCCCGGGCAGGTCGGCGGGAATACGACCGGTGGCCTTCATATCCTCAACAAATTCCTGCAGGTGGCCGGTCAGCTTGTGGTTGTCCTCCCGACCCAGGCCGATATTCAGGAAGTTACCCTTGCGGAACACCCAGGCGTAGCCCTTGAGGTCTCGGCAAAACCAGAGCTCTGGTGTATCACCCCTTGCCTGGCACACGGATGCCTGTTCCGGCGTCATCTCGAATTCCACTTCCTTGGCGGCGACCACGGTCTCGTGGCCGCCAGGCCCCTCGCCGAGCAGACGCGCGACCGGACAGAAGTGACCGCCTGCGCCCACCACCAGAGGTGCTTCCCAGGTGTCGTTAACGACCCAGTTGCCGTCCTTGCGGACAATGGACTTGACCGGCGTGGCCAGCTGCTTCGGGCAGTTAACCCGGCTCAACAGGTAATCGTCGAATTCGTACCGGCGGATACCGTAACTGACGACCTCACCGTGGTCATTTTCCACAGACGGTTGTCCCATCATGCCGATCCGGAACCTCCGGATGGGCTGCAGGGTGCGTCCGGTTGCGTATTCCTCAGGATCAATATCCAGGGTTTCCATCACCGCCGGCGTTACCCACCCGGCACAGGTCTTGTCCCGGGGAAAATCCCGTTTGTCGATGATCAGTATGCGCTTGCCGCTGTTCTCCAGGGCGCTGGCCAGGGTGGAGCCGGCGGGGCCGGCCCCGACGATGATCAGGTCGTAATAATCCATCAGGCCTCCTCGGGTGCCGCGGGGAAGTGGTAGAGATCCTGTCGGCTTTGTGGCAGCCGGTTATTGTCGCCGTGGGTAAAGACCACCTGGAAGAGCTGCAATGAGCCGGCCCGGAAGGCCGCGGTGGATCCGGCCAGGTAGATGCGCCAGGCGCGGGTGAAATGCTCATCGTACATGTCGGTCACTGTGTCCTCGTTCTCGGTGAACCGGTCCATCCAGTGACTGAGCGTCTGGGCGTAGTGCAGGCGCAGGTTTTCCACATCCAGCACCGAAAAATCGCCGTGCTCGCAGAGTTGCATGAATTCGCCGATGCTGGGCGGATAGGCGCCCGGGAAGATGCGTTTCTCAATCCAGGCGTTCATCAGCATGGGGCGGTTGCGGCCGATACTGTGAAGCAGGGCAATACCATCGGGTTTCAGGCTGCGTTTGATCAGCTCGGACATGGCCTCATAGTTTTCCTTGCCGACATGTTCGAGCATGCCAATGGAGACAAAGGCATCGTACTGGCCGCTGATGTTGCGGTAGTCATCCTCGACGTACTCGACCAGGTGATCAAGCCCCTGCTTGTGCGCTTCTTCGCGGGCATAGGCCAGCTGTTCCCGGGAAATGTTGTAGGAGTGGACTTTCACCCCGTAATTGCGGGCCATGTAGCGGGCCAGTCCGCCCCAGCCACAGCCGGCTTCGACAACGGTCATGCCCGGTTTGAGCCGGAGCTTGCGGCAGACGTGCTCCAGCTTGGCCAGCTGGGCCTGCTCCAGAGTCAGGTCGGGTGTCTCGAAATAGGCGCAGGTGTACTGCATTTCGGCGCTATCCAGCCAGAGCCGGTAGAACTCGTTGCCGAGGTCGTAATGGTGATGGATGTTTTCCCTGGCTTCGGAAAGGCCGGTGGAGCGTGGATTGTGATTACGCCAGAGAGCCTCCAGCCATTTTGGCCACTTCTGACGGGCCTGATGAACCGCCCTGTAAAGCGCCTCCATGAGATCCGGTAAGTCGCCCTCCACTTCCAGTCGTCCGGCACTGTAAAGGTCTCCAAACGCCAGGTTGGGATTGGTGACAAGAGCGTAGAGCGCTTTGGGATCCGTCAGGTGCAGGGTGAATTGCGCCTGTTGCCCCTCGGGTTCCACAACGTCACCATTCCAGAGTCGGAACCGGACCGGGGGCGACCCTGCCATGCGCATGAGTTTGGCAATCAGCCAGCGCTCATAGGTATGGGGTGACCGATCAACGTGAGTGCTCTCCAGCGGCAGCGTGAGAACATGGCCTTTCTGATCCTGCCCGGGGTCACGGGGTTTCTGGGCGGTACTCTGATTCATGGACTTCGTTCTCCCTTGATAACCTCAACATCAATGTTTTTGGCCGGCGCCTGTGCGCGAGGGCATTCCCGAATACCAGTCTGAGAATCACATGCTGTCCGTTCAGTATAGAAAACTGTTGGAGTTTGTCAGGTGGGAGAAAAGCAGGACGAAACTATCTGGGGGATAACCGCGGGGAATCGGCCGGGCCCTCGGGGCCCGGCATCGGCTTTCGGATCAGTAGCTGGCGCTCATTCCGAACCATTCAGGGAAGATCACGATAAGGGCCAGTACCAGAATCTGGATCAGGATAAAGGGCACGATACCCCGATAGATATCCACCGTCCGGACTTCCGGTGGTGCCACACCTTTCAGGTAGAACAGCGAGAACCCGAACGGCGGGGTCAGGAAGCTGGTCTGCAGGTTCATGGCGATCAGGATGGCAAACCAGAGCATGTTGATGCCCATGGATTCGGCAATGGGGGCGAGGATGGGCACGATGATGAACGAAATCTCCACGAAATCGATGAAGAAGCCGAGAATCAGGATCACCAGCATGGCCAGAATGATAAAGCCCCACTCACCACCCGGCAGCATGTGCAGCCAGTCTTCCAGCAGGTAATCCCCGCCGGTATAGCTGAACACCATGGAGAAGGCGGTGGCGCCAATCAGGATGGCGAACACCATGGCGGTAACCTTCACCGTATCCTTGGACGCGTCCCAGACCATCTGGAAGGAAAATTGCCGGTAAATAATGGCCAGGACCACTGCGCCCACGCCGCCAAGCGCTGACGATTCGGTGGGTGTCGCGATACCGGTGAAAATGGAGCCGAGAACCACCACAATCAGCGCCAGAGGCGGGATAATTGCCAGCAACGCGTTCAGGACTTCTCTCTTGCGGCTGACCCCCGGGATTGCGGGCATGGCTGGCGCCGTTTCGGGCTTCAGGCGGGTGAGAACCAGAATATAGACAATATAAAGCCCCACCAGAACGACGCCGGGAATGACGGCAGCCTTGAACAGATCGCCCACCGGCAGCCCGAGTACGTCACCGAGAATGATCAGGATAATCGACGGTGGCACGATCTGCCCCAGAGTGCCGGAGGCGCAGATGGTGCCGGTGCTCAGGCGCTTGTCATACTTGTGGGCCAGCATCACGGGCAGGGAGATCAGACCCATGGCGACAACGCTGGCACCCACCACACCGGTGGAGGCGGCCAGCAGGGCGCCAACCAGGATGGTGGAAATGGCCAGGCCGCCCGGCAGGCCACCGAACAGGCGTCCCATGGAAGTCAGCAGCTGTTCCGCCAGCCGGGTACGCTGCAGCACAACGCCCATAAAAATAAACAGGGGTACGGCCATGAGCACCTTGTTCTGCATCACGCTCATGATCCGGAAGGGCATAAAGGCAAACAGGTCCATACCTTCGGCAAATACTCCGAAGAACAGGGCAACGCCACCAAAGGTGAAGGCGACCGGGAAGCCCACCATCAGCATCAGCAGAGCCGCGCCGAACATAATCACACCGATCATGCCAGACCTCCCGCGCTGTGCTCGCCTTCGTATTCTTTATCCCCGGCCATGACGCGCAGGGCAAAGGTCGCCATGTTCAGCCCGGCGGTGGCGATGAAAAATGCCGTCAGCGGAATCACCGATTTGATGATCCAGCGGTAAGGCAGCCCGCCGGGATCGCCGCTGCCTTCGCCCATCCTGTAGGAGTCGAGTGCGAAGTCGTAGCCATAGATGCCAATCAGGTAGGCAAATGGGATCACAAAGATAAACGCACCCACGAGGTTAACCCAGGCTTTGGCTTTGTTGCTCCACTTGGTGTAGAAAACGTCGACCCGAACGTGACCATCGGTTCGCAGCGCGTAGGGAATGCCAAGCATGAACACCACCGAGTACAGGTGCCATTCCATCTCCTGCATGCCGATCGACACCTCGTTAAACGCGTAACGGGCCACAACGTCGTAAAACACGTTGGCGGCCATCAGTATCATGGCCACACAGGCCACCCAGCCGCACAGATTGGAGAGGCGGGCCAGGCCCTCATCCAGTTTGATAATCCAGCGCATTTCAGGTCCTCCGCCAACACGATTGGCGATTTTCAATTGCTACAAACGACAAAGCCGGGACCACTCTGAGAGCGATCCCGGCTCCGTTTCAGTCGCTATCTTACTCGACTTCGGCCATCGTGTTTAGGTAGGCGCGGGTCGAAATGTCCGTGTAGGCACGGGCCTTTTTCAGATATTCTTCCTGGGACTCGATGATGCGAGCGGCCTGCTCGTTGCCCTTGGCCGCTTCCATCAACAGTTTTTCGTTGGCCTTGTACATGGCCTGGAAGACTTCCTTCGGGAACTGCTTGATCTGAACATTCGGATGCTCTTTCTTGATGTTTGCCCAGGCGGTCGCGTTGGCATCCTGTGACTGCACCAGCATGTCGTATGCCGATACCCGCATGGCGATGCGCAGAATGGCTCTCAGGTCCTTCGGCAGCTCATCCCAGGTGTCCTTGTTAACCAGAAATTGCAGCTCGGTGGCCGGCTCGTGCCAGCCGGTATAGTAGTAGTCGGCAATCTGCTGGAAGCCCAGGCGCAGGTCCAGGGCCGGGCCAACCCACTCAACCGCGTCAATGGTGTTGCGCTCAAGCGCGGTATACAGCTCGCCCGGCGGGATATTGGTGGGGCTGACACCCACTTCGGCAAAGACTTCGCCGGCGAAGCCGGGGATCCGCATTTTCAGACCCTGAAGATCTTCCAGAGAGTTGATTTCCTCGCGGAACCAGCCGCCCATTTGCACGCCGGTGTTGCCCCCGGGGAACGACAGCATGTTGTGGGGGGCGTAGACTTCCTGCATCAGCTCCATGCCATCGCCCTGATAGAACCAGGCGTACTGCTCGATGGCGGTCATGCCGAAGGGCATGCTGGTGAAGAACAGGGTCTCGGGAACCTTGCCCTTCCAGTAGTAGGACGCTGAGTGGCCCATGTCGTATTGACCGGCCTTGACCATATCGAACACGCCAAACGGAGCCTTGTGCTTGTTGGCGGAATCGATGCGGATGCGCAGGCGGCCACCGGACATTTCTTCGGCGAGTTCGGCCATACGCTTGGTGGTGTCACCAAAAATCGGGAAATTCGGCCCCCAGGTTTCGGCGAGGCGGAGGGTATAGGTATCCTGGGCGAGCGCCTGTGTGGAGGCAAAGGTTGTTGCCACAGCCAACACAGCCGCGGAAAGAACAGAACGGATCTTCATTGCTCTTCTATCCTCTTATCGTTTTTGTGGGTCGAGCGTTTCCCCCTTGTGGGGCGTAACAACTCTGGATTCTAGTTCACGTTAGCAATTATCGTTGATAAACGAAATCGAAAACCGCTGGTGCTACGACTTAGGTCGTACAGCAGATCAGAGGTCCTGCATTCGCCCAATCTGGCTGGCAAGGCGCATCGCTTCATGCTCTTCCAGTGCCAGAAGGTCCTCCAGCAGCGCCTTGGCCTCCGGGATTTCAGCCTTTCCGATCAGGGAATCGTAGAGGTCCATAACCTGGTCGTGGAAATGGAATACCTCTTTGGCGATGTCAGTGAATGACATGGAGGCGTAGTGAGTGTAAGAGTCGGCGCTGGCCCGGATCGGTTTGTGGCCCAGATAGTCGTACATGCGGGTATGCATGGCCTTGGAGTCAGCCTGCTTTTCAAATTCATTTACGGCTTTCTCGAGCAGGGCTTCGTGGTGAGCGAGGTAGTCCAGCAGGGCGCTGGCGCGTTCGTCGTTGTTGAGTTTTGCGGATTCCTGCAAGCACCGGGATAGATATGCGTGCAGTTGTCGAGTCCAGTCGATCAGGTCCTCGAACGTTTTTATTTCCATTGCATTACTCCTTATCGTCGCGGATCGTTGGTAGTTGGCATTAACCGTAAGTCTAGTCAAAATTGGGGGTTGTGGGGTACCTGACCCTGACCCGGAACCAGCGGAGCGGAAACTGGCCATGGCAACGACACTTGGCATCATTGAGGGATTCTACGGCCCCATGTGGACCTGGCAGGAGCGCCGACAACTGGTCAGCACTCTGTCGCCCCATGGTTACGGGTTTTATCTGTATGCTCCCAAGGCCGATGCGTTCCTGCGTCGCAAATGGCAGCAACCCCACCCACCCGCCATTGCCTCGGAACTGGCGGAATTTGCCCGGTTCTGCCGGCAGGAAGGGGTCCGGTTCGGGGTGGGCCTCAGTCCGTTCGAGATCTTTAACCGTTTCGATGACGAAGCCCGTTCAGCCCTGGCTGATAAACTGACACTTCTCGAGCGTATGGGAATCGATGAGCTGGCCATCCTGTTCGATGACATGCGCGCAGATACGCCGGATCTTGCCGCCACCCAGGTGGAGATCGTGCACTGGATTGGTGAGCGCACGGGCATCAAGCATCTGAGCGTCTGTCCAAGTTATTATTCTGACGATCCGGTACTGGACCGGGTGTTCGGAGAGCGGCCCGCCGATTACCTGGAGACGCTTGGGCGCAAGCTGGACCATTCAATCAATATATTCTGGACCGGTGAGGAGGTCTGTTCCCGGGAAATTTCCCCCGGCCATCTGAAAAGGATCGGGGATCTGCTCGGCCGCAAGCCGGTGCTCTGGGATAACTACCCGGTCAACGACGGCGACCGGATGTCGCAGCACCTGCACCTGCGTGCCTTCACCGGAAGACCTGCCGCCAACGCCGCCCACCTGGCCGGCCATGGTATTAATCCGGCCCTGCAGCCCACCCTGACCGCTATTCCGGCAATTACCCTGGCGGAGTCATACCGTCTGGGTCCGTCTTACCAGTATGGGCAGGCCTTCCGGCATGTGGCCCGGGAAGTACTCGGGCGCGAGCTGGCAGCGCAGATCCACGCGGATCTGCTGGTGCTGCAGGACGCCGGTCTGGGCCGGATCAGCGAGGAAAAGCGGCAAAGCCTGCAGCACACCTACGATGCCTATGACCACCCGGCAGCCAATGAAATTCTGCGCTGGCTGGCCGGGGAATACCAGGTAACCGATGAGATGGTGGCCACACAGTGAGCCGGCGGGTTAACGATGATAGTACGCCACTGTTGGAACCACCCGAACGGTCTTGAACGGCTGCTGACCCCCGGGCGGCCTGGCGGATTCTGCCGATATCCGCGCGGCTGGAAATTGCATGAGGATTTCCCTGTGTCGGATCACCGGAGCGCCTTTGGTCAGGCTGCTACCCTGAAGGTCACAGGCAAGACGAGTGTTTCGCATCAGCGGCGGAAAGGGGAAACCATGACAGACGCGAGAGTTGAGTGTGTAAAGGGGGATATCACCGCGCAGCCGGATATCGACGCGGTGGTCAATGCGGCCAACGCAGAGCTTTTGACCGGCGGCGGTGTCGCCGGGGCCATTCACAGCGCCGCCGGACCGGGGCTGGCGGAGGAATGCCGGGCCCTGGCCCCGATCAGGCCCGGGCAGGCCGTGATCAGTTCAGCGCACAATTTGCCGAACCGGAATGTGATTCATTGTCTGGGGCCGGTGTATGGAGTGGATGAGCCCGCAGACAGATTGCTGGCGGACTGTTATCGCAATGCGCTGCTGCTCGCGGATCGCGAGGGACTCACGTCGGTAGCGTTTCCCGCCATTTCCATAGGTGCGTTTGGTTATCCGAAGAAAGAGGCGGCGACTGTGACAATGCAAGCTGTGGCGGAGATTCTGCCGTCCCTGACGTCGGTGGCGCTGATCCGGTTCGTTCTGTTCGGTGACCAGGATCTGTCGGTGTTCCGGGAGGCACTCAATCGTGAACCGGAGCTGTCAGGCCGGTAACAATCCGGCCTGGTCAATCACACAAATCGTTGGCTGAGCGCTGAAAACGTGCAGTCATGGCTTCACGCTCACGTTCCGGATCCTTGAATTCGTCAGGCAAGGGCTGGATAAAGTAAAGGAAATCGCCTTTCTCCCGGTTCTGCTCCAGGGGCGGGTTGGGGTCCGAAGCTGGCCAGATTACCGGGCTGATAACGGCAACAGACAGCTCTGGCGCCCGCCGTTTGAGCAGTGCCACGGTGCCGAGGCCGTCTTCACTGTGGAAGGTGCCCGTCAGATGCAATACCTGGTGCCCCGGATAGCTGGCCCGGGCCTCCAGTATCCGCGCCGCCATGGTGTTGTCCCGCAGCAGCTGGGCCTTGTAGGTATTCTCCATCCGCTCGCTCACAGTACTGTCGCCACGGTGGCTCGCACCAAGGGCCTCGGTGAATTTCTCACGGTAGGCGGGGGTGTCCAGGAAGGGATCGTCGGGCAACGTCTGCCTCAGGGTGTCGGAAATGCGGTCCAGGTACTCCGGGCCTTTCCGGCCGACACAGCGGACGACATCCGCTGGCGCGTTCGCCGCGATAACCGGCAGGTTCTTCTGTCGCGCAAATTCCACCAGGGGCCGGTAAGAGGCCCGGTAATTGTCCCAGGCGCCGGCATCCTCGAGCATTTCGGTCTCACCGGTTGCCCCTTCCAGGTATTGGTCCAGTGCCGGCTGCCGGTCCAGATTGAATTGTTCCATAGACAGGATTTGTCGGGGCCGCTGGTCATAGAGCGCGGTCTGGAGCCGGGATTGCAGCAGATGCGAGCCATGGTGCCCGTGGTACTCACCGACAATCACCACGTCGGTGTCCGCCAGCCGCTGCGCCAGTTGTTCCACGGTGAGAGCGGTGCCGCTTTCCGGTGCAACGATCCGGGCCTCATACTGGGTCTGCGGCCTGGTCAGATTATCCGGATTATTGGCGGCGGGCATAACAGAGCATCCGTTCAGGACCAACAGGATTGATAACAGTGGCAAGGGCACGTGAGATTTCATCACAATGCATACGCTCCGGCTTCTATCAGGATCTGTTTCTACGGTCTTCACGCCATTCCGGGCCGAGCTTTTCCTCAACGTATTCCCGGATAAACTGCCGGACTTTCTGGGACGGCGTTACGTCCTCCTGTTTGCAGAGCTCTTCAAAGACGGCTTTTTTTTCCGGATCGATCAATAATGTCAGGCGGGCAGTACGGTTTTCCATGGAAAATCAGGTCTCTCTTGATGAGTTTCTTTGAATGATCGCTAAATGTTAACCAGATTAACATTGAATGTGGATTAAGTGAGCATATAATCTGGCTGGACACCATGCAACAACCGAGACATTCATGCCCCACCGCGCACACCTGTTTTCACTACGGCTGGCTCATGCCCTACGCGAAGCCTGTATCGATGAGCGATACAGCGGCCGCCGGTTCCTGCGTGATCTCATGGCCGGAGCCACGGTCGGTATTATTGCCATTCCACTGGCGATGGCGCTGGCCATCGCCAGTGGTGTTGCGCCGCAATACGGCCTTTACACGGCGATCATTGCCGGCTTTGTAATCGCCCTGACCGGCGGCAGCCGCTTCAGTATATCCGGCCCCACCGCGGCCTTTGTAGTCATTCTTTACCCGATCGCCCAAAGCTATGGTCTGGGTGGTTTGCTGTTGGCAACGCTGATGTCGGGGGTGTTGCTGATCGTTATGGCCCTGATGCGACTGGGCCGGTTTATTGAGTATATTCCCGAGCCGGTGACCCTCGGTTTTACCGGGGGCATTGCCGTGGTGATAGCAACTCTGCAGATTCCGGACTTTTTTGGCCTGCCGGTTGGCTCCATGCCCGAGCACTACTGGGACAGGCTGGCGGTGCTGGCGAGCGCGCTGCCGGAACTGGATGGCATGAGCACCCTGGTGGCCGGCGTAACGCTTGCGGTGATGCTGCTTTGGCCACGGCTGAAAACGCCGGTGCCGCCGCATCTGCCGGCCGTGGTGATCGGGAGCTTTATGGCCTTGTGGTTCAACGCCCATGGCGCGGCCATCGAAACCATCGGATCAAGGTTCAGCTACCTGCTGCCCGATGGCGGCACAGGAGCGGGCATTCCCCCGTTCCTTCCGGAATTTGCCTGGCCGTGGCAGCAGCCGGGCGCTTCCGGCGAATCGCTCGGGCTGTCCTGGGGCCTGGTCCGGGAGCTGCTGCCCGCCGCCTTTGCCATCGCCATGCTTGGCGCCATTGAATCCCTGCTCTGTGCGGTGGTCCTTGATGGCATGACCGGCAAGCGCCACAGTGCCAACAGTGAGTTGATGGGGCAAGGCCTGGGCAACATCATTACGCCGTTTTTCGGCGGCATCACCGCTACCGCAGCCATTGCACGATCCGCGGCCAACTACCGGGCCGGTGCCGAGTCGCCGGTTTCCGCCATGGTTCATTCCCTGGTGGTGCTGCTGGCGCTGATCTCCCTCGCGGGTCTGCTCGCCTACCTGCCCATGCCGGCCATGGCCGCACTGCTGCTGATGGTGGCCTGGAACATGAGTGAGGCGCCCAAGTCGGTTCATCTGGTGAAAACCGCGCCGCGCAGTGACATCCTGGTTTTTGTCACCTGTTTTTCGCTCACCGTATTGCTGGATATGGTGATTGCCATCACCACTGGGGTCTTGTTGGCGGCGGTCCTGTTTATGCGGGAAATGGCGCAAATGACCCGGGTAACGGATATCACCCTGAGTAAACGGCTTGCTGACGCCCGACTGCCCGATGGCTGGAAGGTGTTCAAGATCAACGGTCCATTGTTTTTTGCCGCCGCCGACCGCATTTTCGGCGAACTGGCGGTTCTGTCCCGAAACGCTCGCGGGTTTATCCTTTATATGGATGGGGTGACGATCCTGGATGCCGGCGGCCTCTCTGCCCTGAACAAGTTGATAGCCACATGCCAGCGGGATGGAACCCAGGTCGTCATAGCCGATCTGCAGTTTCAGCCCCTGAGAACCCTGGCCCGGGCGGGAGTCGTACCGATTCCGGGTGTCCTCGGTTTTGCACCCTCCCTGGATGAGGCGACACGGCGAGTCGATTCCGGAGATCCGGACTTTTAAAGGGATAATCTGTTCGTTGCTGACCGTATTCCCGTCGTGTTCGTCCTGTCAGGTCTGATTCACCGAATCTTTGGCTAATGGTTTACCCTTGTCTCCTCCAATTGATTGTAAGAGAGGAATGCCATGCTGCCTTTCCGGCTGATCGATCGCCTGAAATTCATTGTTGAACGCCAGTTGGTCAAGGGGGCAGGGTTCCAGCTCCTTGTGGTAGGCGTCTTCATCGGTCTGATTTCGCTGGTGGGTGGTTTGCTTGTGGTTCCTCAAGGGGGCGATTTCGAGGATCCAGGCTCGGCGATCTGGTGGGCCTTTCTGCGCCTGACGGACCCCGGCTACCTGGGTGATGATGTCGGAACCTGGCAACGGTTTGTTTCCACATTGCTGACCATCAGTGGCTATGTGGTGTTCATGGGGACTCTGGTAGCGATCCTTACCCGTTGGCTGATTGCCAGGATGGCAGAGCTTGAGCGGGGGCTGACACCGGTTACCCTGAAAAACCATGTCGTTGTGCTGGGCTGGACCAGTCAGACCCTCCCGCTCCTGTCCGAGTTGCTGGGCTCGAGTGGCCGGATGCGCCGGTTTCTCGAGCGGCATGAAACCCAGAGTCTGAATCTGGTTGTGTTGTCGGAGGAAGCCTCCGCAGCTCAGGTTCATGAGCTGCGGAATGAGCCCGGCATCCGCCGGCGTGCCCGCCAGATCATTCTGCGTGCGGGGTCCGCCATTCAACCGGAGGCGCTCCACCGGGTGGCCTGCCTGGATGCGGCCGTGGTGATTGTGCCCAGTGCAGCCCATGAGGCAGGCAGTCTGGTTACCTCGGACGTTGAAACTGTCAAGGCTCTGCTCTCGATTGCAGCCCAGGCGAGCAGCCTTGAGGCGCCTTTGCCATATGTGGTGGCGGAGATTCAGGACATCCGAAAGCTCCCGGTGATTGAACGGGCCTATCCGGGGGCGGTGGAAGTCGTGGCCGGCGATGCCATGATCAGCCGGCTGATGGTGCAGAACATCCTGCATCCAGGCCTGTCCGAAATCTACAACGAGCTTCTCACGGCCGGTCAGGGCAACGAGATTTACGTTCGTGGCGGCGAGACGGTTACCGGTTTCACTCTGTCGGAGATTGCTTCGGTAAGGCCCGAGGTTATCGTGCTCGGCATACTTCGTAGCACCGGGCAGGGTTGGAGCGTGTGTCTGCTGGCGCCCTCGGATACACGGGTGGCCGAGGGCGACCGGGTAGTGATGATGGCGAGAGACTATTCAGAGACCGATCCCGCCCCCAAAAAACCGGCATTACCCGAAATCCCAAGACAGGAGGCACAACCGTCGACGCCGCTTATGAGTCAGGCTGGTCAGCGGATACTCGTCCTGGGCTGGAATCGGCGGGTGCCGAACATTGTTGCCGAGTTCGCGAGCTACCGGCATCGACGTTTTGAACTGGATCTGGTCTCTGTGGTTCCGTCAGCTGAGCGCGAGCAGGCCATTGAACGCTACATCGGAAATCCGTCGGGCGTCGAATGTCGGCACATTGAGGCGGACTATATGGTGGAAGGTGAGCTTCGGCGGGTCCAGCCGGCCAGCTATGACACCATCATGCTGCTGAGCAGTGACAGGTTGGCTTCGGGCGAAGAGGCAGATGCCCGGGCAATGGTGGGCTTTCTGCAGCTGGAAGACATTCTGGCTGAATCCTTCCATCGACCCCAGCTTATCCTGGAGTTGAGTGACCCCCACAACCGACAACTGCTGCAGGGAAATCAGGCTGAAATGATGATCAGCCCCATGATCCTCAGTCATGTACTGGCCCAGGTTGCGTTACGCCGTGAGCTCCGTGTCGTACTGGATGAGCTGTTTACCGTTGGTGGTGCAGAAATCCAGTTCCGCGACCCGCAGAATTATCCGTTGCCGGCCAGCGCTACATTCCAGTTACTGGAAAAAACATTGGCTGCCGAAGGAGAGATAGCGCTGGGCATCTATCGTGGGCGAGGGGACCAGCGAGGTCGGCATTTGCAGATGAATCCGTCTCGCAATGAATATCTGGAGCTGCTGCCGGGCGATCAGCTGGTGGTGCTGTGCTGGACCTAGTCTGGTTGCAATAAGGGTGAGCTTTGGTATTCATGCAAAAAATGCTGAAAATAGATCATATAAATTTCAATTATAAATTTGAAACCACTAAAGTAACCACCAATGTCAGCGCTTCGCTCAAAAAGTGAGCAGGTTGTTGGCTTCGGAAGTTGCAGTACGCTTCTCCACACTACTTAGAAAACCAACGTAGAAAGGATTGAGATCATGCCCTACGCACAAGACGTTGACCAGATTGCTTCCATCCTGAAGCAGAACCCGACCTGGAACGCCATCAACCCGAAGCACGCTGCTCGCATGCGCGCCCAGAACAAGTTCAAGACTGGTCTGGACATCGCCAAGTACACCGCCAAGATCATGCGCGAAGACATGGCGAACTACGACAATGACACTTCCCAGTACACCCAGTCCCTGGGCTGCTGGCACGGTTTCATTGGCCAGCAGAAGATGCTGTCCATCAAGAAGCATTTCGGTACCACCAAGCGTCGCTATCTGTACCTGTCTGGCTGGATGGTCGCCGCCCTGCGTTCCGAGTTTGGTCCGCTGCCTGACCAGTCCATGCACGAGAAGACCGCTGTATCCGGTCTGATCGAAGAGCTGTACACCTTCCTGCGTCAGGCGGATGCCTGGGAACTGAACCACCTGTTCCGGGCCCTGGAAGAAGCCGAGAATGCCGGTGACAATGCCAAGGCCGACGAGCTGATCAAGCAGATCGACAACCACGAGACTCACATCGTGCCGATCATCGCCGACATCGATGCCGGTTTCGGTAATGCCGAGGCGACCTACCTGCTGGCCAAGAAGATGATCGAAGCCGGTGCCTGCTGCATCCAGATCGAGAACCAGGTGTCTGACGAGAAGCAGTGTGGTCACCAGGATGGCAAGGTAACCGTTCCCCACGCTGACTTCCTGTCCAAGATCAACGCTGTTCGTCTGGCGTTCCTGGAACTGGGTGTGGACGACGGTGTTATCGTTGCCCGTACCGACTCCCTGGGCGCTGGCCTGACCCAGAAGATCGCCGTAACTGAAGAGCCGGGCGATCTGGGTGACCAGTACAACAGCTTCATCGACGGTGAAGTGATCGAGAAAGCAGAAGACATCAACAACGGCGACGTTGTGATCAAGCAGAAGGGCCAGCTGGTTCGTCCCAAGCGTCTGGCGTCTGGTCTGTTCCAGTTCAAGCCGGGTACAGGCGAGGACCGTGTGGTTCTGGACTGTATCACCAGCCTGCAGAACGGCGCTGACCTGCTGTGGATCGAGACCGAGAAGCCCCACGTTGGCCAGATCGCTGCCATGGTTAACCGCATCAAGGAAGTGGTGCCCGATGCCAAGCTGGTCTACAACAACAGCCCGTCCTTCAACTGGACCCTGAACTTCCGTCAGCAGGTATTCGATGCCTGGAAGGAAGAAGGCAAGGACGTCTCCGCCTACGACCGTGCCAAGCTGATGAGCGAAGAGTACGACAGCACCGAGCTGGGTCAGCTGGCTGACGAGTGGTGCCGTAACTTCCAGCGTGACGGTTCACGTGAAGCGGGCATCTTCCACCACCTGATTACCCTGCCGACGTACCACACTGCAGCCCTGTCTACCGACAACCTTGCCAAGGGTTACTTCGGTGACGAAGGCATGCTGGCCTACGTTGCCGGCGTACAGCGCAAGGAAATCCGTCAGGGCATCGCCACCGTCAAGCACCAGGATATGGCTGGTTCCAACATCGGTGACGACCACAAGGAATTCTTCGCAGGTGACGCGGCCCTGAAGGCCGGTGGTAAAGACAACACCATGAACCAGTTCGGTTAATCGACGGTTCAGATGTTGTGATGTTGCTGAAGCGGGCCTGAGCGCCCGTTTCAGATCCGGAACCCCGCTTCGTGCGGGGTTTTGTTTTTTGACACCGTCGTTTTAGGCTATGTGTCTGAAACTGCGGCATAAACTGCCATTTCCGCTTTTTCCCTCTCTCAGTCTGTTCCATCCCTGAAACAGTTTTCTGCTTTTCGAAAGCCAATATTTCTGGCTGGAAAACATAAAAATCTTTTTAAAATAATGGGTTAGATATTAGTTTTCGATTCTGGCACGAGAATCGCTCTCTTTGTCTGGCGGGTCTGGACCTTGGCTTACCCAGAGGCTAGTGGGTTGGGTCGGATCCCTTAAAAGCCAATAATCGAAAAGGAAGCGATATCATGAACACCAAAAAAAGTTTGCTAGCAGCTGCCATCGCAATGAGCCTCGGGGTTTCCGGTTTGGCCTATGCAGACCTGGGGGGTGATGGGGATCCGAATACCAATGCGGATGACACCTCCGTTGCCAACAATGACCAGTCTGGCAACACCAACTCCGGCAACGACAACTCGAACAACGCGGACAACTCAGACAACTCGGACAACAGCACCGACGTTGCTGATTCATTCAAGATTGCCGACAGCGGCAACGACAGTTCCGACAACTCGGACAACTCGGACAACTCGGACAACTCGGACAACAGCACTGACGTGGCCGACTCGTTCAAGATTGCCGATAGTGGCAACGACAATTCCGACAACTCCGATAACTCCGATAATTCGGACAACTCGGACAACAGCACCGATGTTGCTGATTCGTTCAAGATCGCCGACAGCGGTAACGACATGTCGGATAACTCAGACAACTCAGACAACTCAGACAACTCCGACAATTCGGACAACTCTGACAACAGCACCGATGTCACCGATTCGTTCAAAATTGCGGACAGTGCCAACGATAATTCCGACAACTCGGACAACTCGGATAACTCGGATAATTCCGACAACTCCGACAACTCCGACAACTCCGACAATTCGGACAATTCGGATAACTCCATCAACGTGGCGGACAGCGGAAACGACAGTTCCGATAATTCCACCAACGTTGCGGACAGTGGCAACACCACCGTGTCCGATAGTGGCAATGACAGTTCCGACAATTCTCTGGCACTGGATCTGGACGTGTTCCTGAACAACGCTGATCTGGACGGCAGTGTTTCTGGGGTAACCACCAACTATGGTGATGCCAACGGCAGACGCTCCTACACAGATGTTGATCAGAGCAACGAGATTTCCGGTGGCTCCGCGAACTTCACCGGTGTCGGTGCGTTTGCCCAGAACGCAGGCAATGCCAGCGTCACCCAGGCGAACGTCAGTGTGATGTCCAACCTGTCCACCGGTAGCGGCGGTGGCGGCACCCAGTAAGGAATCCAGGCCGCGCCCTAACGGGTGCGGCCCGGTTATTCCGGGAGAACCGCCATGGGTTACGTCATCAGATGGAAACTGAAGGCTGCCTTGTTGGTGTTACTGTTCGGGGCAACGGGCTTGGTATCGGCCGAGGAGTGGATGGATGCCACACCCTTATCGGCCGATCAGCTGGCGGATTCAAGCGGGCGCCAGGGAGTTCCGCTGCAGCTGCAGTTTAACAATAACCAGCAAAGCGCGAATGTGTCCGATAACCTGCTGTCGGGGAATGTTGTCACGGGTGACAACAATATTTCCGACAACGCGTTCGGCAACATGAGCGGGATTGCCACGGTTATCCAGAACACCGGTAACCAGGTGGTCATTCAGGACAGTACGCAGATCAACATACTGATCAATCAGTAACGGAGGTGGGCCATGGCCAGGAAGGTTCTTGTTGCGATCTGCGCGAGTGCCGGGCTGCTGTGGTCCACTGCTTTCGCGGGCTCGGTCATGGTGCCGGGTATCGGCGGTGATTTCCAGCTGGACATCAGGAGTTTCGAAAATCGCCGGTTCGACAGCGTCATACGCCAGCAGTACGATTTCAGTTGTGGTTCCGCTGCTATCGCCTCCCTTTTGAGCTTTCACTATGAGGATGAGGTCTCGGAGCACGATGTGTTCATTGAAATGCTGGCATTGGCAGATGAGCAGAAAGTGCGCCAGGAAGGCTTTTCCATGCTCGATATGAAGCACTATCTGGAGGCCAGAGGCTACCAGGCCGATGGTTTCCGCATGCCATTGGCGGGTCTCAGAGAGAAAGTACGCCTGCCGATGATTGTATTACTGAACATTCAAGGCTTCCGGCATTTCGTCCTGATCAAAGGGATCAGTGACGGGGAGGTTCTCGTTGGGGACCCGGCCCGGGGGCTGAAAGTCTATTCCTACGAACAATTCCGTGAGTACTGGAACGGCACCGCCTTTATTATCCGCAGCCACCTTGACCGGGGGCGAGACGGATTTCTCGGTGACGGAAACTGGCCTCAAGTGGCCAGGGCGCCGATACAGAAAGGCCTGGGCGGTCCGTCTCTCGGCCATACATTGCCTTACTGGCCCTCCTCAAGGGAATGGTGATGATCATGATGATCCGGATGCCAGCTATCGCATTAGTGGTTGTTTCGTTGGCCAGCGTGTCGACGTCGGTCCAGGCAGAGCTGAAGCTTGGTGTGGAGCCACTGACTGACCTGGAGCTGTCAGAATACCGGGGCGGTTTCCTGATGGATAATCTGGAGATCCGCATTGGTCTGGAGCAGATCGTCGGTATCAACGGTGACACCCTGGTGATCAATCGCCTGACCATTCCGAATCTTAATCAGGCCGCCGGCGGCCGTCTGGTGGATCATCATTCGGAAACGGTTCTCGAGGTTATCAGTGCAAGCCGGAATGGCAGTGCGCGGGTCGCCAGTAGTATGGCAGGCCCGAATGGCTGGATGACGGTCGTTCAGAACAACCTGGATAGCACTGTGATACAGAATATGCACCAACTGAACATTGAGCTGAACAATCTGGGGGCCGGGAATCAGTTCCCGGCCCGGTTCAGTGATCAGCTGGTCCAGTTGCTTGGCCGCTAGAAGCTGATAGGCAGCTTCAAGGTGATTTCACTGTTGGGCGCATTTTCCGTGACGCCGATGCTTACGGTCAGGCTCAGGCTTGTGGACTGCGTGAGACGCTGGGACAGGCCGAACGACAGTGACCCGATCTGAATGCTGTCGAAGGTGGCGGCAAAAAGATCGATATCTCTCTCAAAGGTGGTTTTCCGGATGATTGAATGGTCATAGCCCAGGCTGAAGGATGTGCGGTCGTTGAAGGCAAACCCCATCCCGAAGCCAAAACGTACTATGTCACCTGGGTCGACAGTGTTCCCGTTCTCGAATCCCTGCTCTTCTTTGAGCGTCCAGACATAGCTCAGGTTGCCAAACAGCACGGCCGGGTCTGACGGGTAGATGAACGAGAAACCCGGCTCAAACGCCCAGAAGCCGGAACCGGTGGGGCGACTTGCCAGCTCAACACCAATCGGGTTGCCCTGATCGTCAAAGATGGTTCTCCGATCAACATCGTAGGGGCCTTCCCCGGTTGGCGCTTTCACCCGCATCGAGCCAATAATGTAGGGCCAGCCTCCCAGGCCATCGGTCAGCTGGTAACGGGCCGTGAGTTCAACGTCTCCAAGACCTTCTCCTGAGGACTCCCGCAACGTGTCCACGGGTGTGCCCTTAAACACTTCCCGCTCTCGGAGGTCCTCGTTGATGCTGAGGTAGGGTACACGGAGCGCCGCTTCAAACTTGCTGGTGAAGCCGTACTTGAGCGACAGGGCGCCGACGAAGATATCACGCTGGACTTCCGAGATATTGATCAGTCCCACCAATAACGCCGGGATCACCGTGTAGCCTTCCACCGCAACCGCCGTTGAGTTGCTGAAGGCGTGGGAGAAGGATGGCTCGATGGTGAAGCGTCCCGGGCGGGTAACGATGCCCCGGTCGGCGGTGATTGAGGCGATATCGGTGGCCGGGTTGGCGTTCGAATCCGCCTGGTCCGCCGAGCCGGAAGACAGTGACGTGCTATCACTGTCTGTCTGTGCCGCTACCGAAAGCATGGGAACAGCCAGGGTGAGTGCCGGAAGAATCCAGCGTGCTTTTGGGTTCATGGAACACCTCCATCAGTTATTTTTCGGCGGCCGGGCATGGGCACCGTGGGGGAACTGGTACTTGTCCATCAGCCTGTACAATGAAACTCTTGAGATGTTCAGCAGCCTTGCAGCTGCAGATACATTGTTGTGAGCAAGTGCGAGACTTACCGAGAGTGCCTGCCGATCCGCTTTGGCCCGGAACGCGTCCAGTGACAGTTCCTGGCTGCCACAGCCGCTGTCTGCGAACGGGGCGGCAAACCCCATGTCCTCCGCTTCGATCTGGGGCCCGTCACTCAGCAGCAGGGCCTGGCGCAATCGGTTCTGGAGTTCCCGGAGATTGCCGGGCCAGGGATGTTGGGCCAGGCAGATAGCCGCCCGGTCGCTCAGGCGCCGTATACCTCCCGCTGATTGCGTCGCTGACAGTATCCGGCTGGTCAGTGCGGGAATGTCTTCCCGCCGCTCCCGAAGCGGCGGCAAAAGCACATGCAGGCTGCCGAGCCGGTAGAAAACATCGCTTCGGAAGGTGCCGGCTTTCACCAGTTGCTCCAGGGGCCGGGTGCTGGTGGCAATGAGTCGGGTGTCAATCCGGAGCGGATGGTTTGAACCGAGGCGTTCGATAGTGCCTTCCTGAAGGAAGCGCAGAATGGCCGACTGCTGCTCGGGGCAGAGTTCGTCGACACCGATCAGTAGCAGCGTACCGCCATCGGCGGCTTCAATGCGGCCTTTGTGGGCCGTCATGGCGTGGGTGAAAGCCCCTTTTTCATGGCCGAACAGCTCGTTCTGGGTGAGGGAGCGGGGTAACGCGGCGCAGTTCACGACGATCAAGGGTTTGTTTTTGCGCAATGAGTGGTCATGGATGAAGTGGGCCGCCGCTTCCTTGCCCGTCCCGTTTTCGCCGTAGATAAGTACCGGCTCTTCGGTGCGGGCAAATTTCTGCAACAGTTCCCGGACTTGTCTTATGGCAGGAGACTCCCCTTCCAGGGCGAAGTCCTGATGGCTCGAAGGTTTGGTCAGCGAAACCCTCGCCTGCAATTCAGACATGCCCCACAGATGTCCGAGGATGGCATGAAGCCGATCGGACTGGATTGGCAGTGTGTGGTAGTCCTTGCAATAACGGTTGATCAGCGCGCAGATTTCGGGGTTATGAATCTGGTGGGAATCCAGCGTGGCAACCCAGTGCTGGACCGGCATGGCATCGAGCCATTCGGGCAGTCGATCCAGTTGATCCTGTCCCAGTGTGGCCAGATCAAAGACGCCGACTCGTACTCCTTCGCCCGCTTTCACAGTCGGTATCGGCCGACCTGAGAGGGAAACGTGAATCAGCCGCCAGCCCCGAAACACGGGCTCGCGGGCAATAAAAACCGGGTATGCCGCCGACAACCAAACGAGCGGTCGTTTTTCCACCATGGCGGCTCTCCTGAGAAACGGCCTGGAAAACGAACTGCAAAAACGTTCAGTAAGTGCTGGTAACACCGGAACTGCTGGATCCGGTCACTGCCCTGTGACCGTATACCGCTTGGGGAAACAGGCGAAACTTCTGCTGCTGGACATACAGGTTGTGTGCCAGTTTTCAGACTCGCTGCCATTTCATGGGGTTGTAGCCAAGGGGATATCCCACGGGGAATATCCTGTAAAGTATGCCGACACAGTTGTATCTTTTTCTCTCTGGTATGCTGACGGTTGAACAGGTTGAGGTGAACGATGGGCAACATGACAACGATTGAGCCAGCCGATCAGGCCAGGGCCGGCCTGCTGGACCAGCTGGAGTGGACAAGGAAGCGTACGGAGATCCTGGTATGTTCGCTGTCTGCGGAACAACTGGACGTCCCCTGGCATCCGGGCGTCAATCCGCCACTTTGGGAAATGGGCCACGCCGCCTTTTTCTATGAGGTGTTCGTATTCAACCTGCTGGACGGCACGCCCAGTTATGATCCGTCAATGGACGATCTCTGGGACTCCTTCCATGTGGAGCATCAGGACCGCTGGAACCGTGAACTCTTCCCGGGCCGTGAGAAAACCCTTGAGTACTTCAACATCATCTATGACCGGGTGGCCGACCGGATAAAAACCGAACCGCTGACCGATCAGGCGTTGTACCTGTACCGCTACGCAATCTATCACCAGAATATGCACATCGAATCGCTGCTCTGGTGTCGGCAGACGGTGGCTTACCCGGCGCCTCCGGGAACCGATTTTTACCGGCCTGCGCCCGGCCATCAGCCGGATGGTGATGCAGTGATTCCCGCGGGGGAATGGTTGATCGGCATGCCGGGTACTTCGGACCGCTATGCCCGCGACGATTTTGCCTTCGATAATGAAAAACCCCGGTTCACCGTGAAGCTCGACCCGTTCGCCATTTCAAAGTGTCTGGTCAGCAATCGACAGTTCATGGCGTTTATCGAGGACGGCGGCTATCGTCGGCCCGAGCTGTGGTCTTTCGGTGGCCGGAAATGGTTACAGACCGAAGCCGATGTCGCCCTGGTTCACGGCAGTGACGAGCCTCTTTTGCGGGCACCTCGCCACCCGCTTTACTGGCGCTGGCATGATGAGCAGTGGCAGGAACGGCTGTTCGATCGCTGGCAGCCCCTGAATCCCGACGCGCCGGTGACCCATGTGACGTTCTGGGAGGCGGAGGCCTGGTGCCGGTGGGCAGGGCGTCGCCTGCCGACGGAGTTTGAGTGGGAAGTGGCGGCCCTGGGGAATCGGCCGGGCGAGCCATTCCGGCACTTTCCCTGGGGCAACTCGACACCGGATGACCACCGGGCGGATCTGAACGGGCGGGCCATGGCCCAGAACCCGGTGTTTGATTTTCCGGAGGGTGACAGTCCCTTTGGCTGCCGCCAGATGATCGGCACGGTCTGGGAGTGGACGAGCAATCAGTTCCTGCCTTACGACGGCTTCAAGGTGGATATGTACGCGTTCATGTCCACCCTGCAGTTTGGCGACCACAAGGTCACCAAGGGCGGTAGTTGTGCCACATCATCCTGCCTGATCCGGGGCACTTATCGGCAGGCTTATCTGCCTCAGCGGAGTGATGTCTATACCGGTTTCAGAACCTGTGCGCTTGAAAGGGCCCAAGCGGGCTGAACTGACTGTTTCTGAGTAGCGCTTTGTCAAGAATACCGGAATAGCGGCGATCGGAAGGAGGCTTCATCCAAGCGTTTTTTGCTGAACGAGTTTCAGCGGAACCGCGAGCGGATTACTACTCTGCGTTCCCGCGCAGGGTGGGCTCTGTCAGCTTGGTGCATTTTACCCACCCCTGCGAAGGTTTACTGGCACTATTTACAGTGCTTCGTACTTTTCATCTATTTTGCGTTTTTTGAGGATATATTCTTTCTTGGATATGGTGTCCATCACAAGCAGGTCTTCCAGGTCCTCGACTTCGCTTTCCTTCAAGCTCTTAACCCTGTTTACGGTAGCGTAGTAGTTAATTGTCTGGGCACCCTGATAGCCACTGACGGGGTCCCAGAGAATGGATGCCGGCCAGAGCAGAAGATTAACGACTCCGGCACCGTACTCGCGCACGTAGAATGAGCCGAAACCGGGCAGAATTCCCAATGCTGCTGCCGCGCCGGGATTTTTTTCCTCGACGGCGAGTCCTTTCGCCTGATAACCGCGCAATTCCTGTTTTTGCATTGAATTCAGGGGGGTAGCGCAGCCGGCCAGCAGTGCCAGGGCGACGAACAACGTGGGTAGTAGAATCCGTTTCATTTCTTATTTACTCCGCTTTGCTAATGGTCAGGGTGTCGATTCGTTCGAAGAACTGGTTGAGCGTTAGCGAGAAGTGTCGTTCAAACATGTCCTGACTTGCGCGCATGAGCGGATCAGTGCTTTCAAACGGTCCAGCCTGATGATCCGCGATTTCGTCCACGGAATAGCTCTCCTCGATTACTTCGCCCGTCTGTCTGTTCTCAAGTGCGTAGGTAACATCGAAGTCTGCGATGATTTTCCAGTAGTCGGGCCCTAGTCCAAGAGAAATCAGGCCAACGCCCAGACTTTTTGCAAACTGGAAATCCCAGGCCGTCGGCCCGTGTTTGCTGTAAGCCGTGATCGAGATGTCGAGTTGATAGTCGGTATCTGTTTGCCCCCTAATCGGAGACATGCCAGGAGGCAAGTGCCGTTCTACGATTTCTTCGACGTTGGCAAGCGATTTCCTTGATACTATCGACAGTTCGGCCTCGGACAGAGGGCTCGCTTTCTGTTGTTCGCCGCCAGAGAAAATGCCCGGCCGTGGCTGGCTATACTGAATCGAGTAATGAACCGTTTGGCCCGTAAACTGTTCATCCAGCGTCGTATAGGCTTCGGGGCTTTCAAACGTGGCGTGATTTGCGCACCCTGCCATGGTCGTTATGGCAAGGAGTAAAACGAGATGCTTCATTTATTATTTCTCCGCGTGGTGACCCAAAAACTCATTAAGTATGAATGTTAAAAATAAGCAATGAATGGTATTCGCGCAGAAATTCCAAAACAACGCAGAAGATGCTGTTTTTATAATGTTTCACATAGCGGCAGTTTTTTGGGCGGGACGCTAAGGCAGTTGTCTCTCAGCGGGAGTCGCCTTTTGCGAGCGACGGCTTGGCAGGCGTCTTGTCGATCAGGTGGCTGGCCAGGGCAACGCCGGTTTCGCTCATGGTCAGATAGGCTTCGTCTGCGCCGGCCACCCGTATCTGTTTCGCCTCATCTTCATACATGGTGTGCGCGACAATAAAGCCCCTGAAGCCCAGTTTTCTCAGCATCCTGGCCGCAATCAGCTTCCCTTCTATGTCGCCCATGGCCAGGATGACCGATTCCACCGAAGGCATGTGCAAACCATTCCAGAAGGAGGCGTCCTCGGCGTCAGCAAAGACCACGTTGCGGCCTTCTTTCTGGTGCTGGCGGACTTTGGCCGGATCGGAGTCGAGCGCCATCAGTTTTGGCTGGTCATCGCAGAGCCAATCGTAGGCGGCGGTTCCTGTGCGGCCCATGCCCATGATCAGGACCCGGGTGTCGCCCAATGACAGGGGCTGTTCGTCCGGATGATGTTTGCTGCCCTCGAAGTGGCTGAGATCCTGCGAGTAACGCTCATAGATGCCATGTGCGAACCGGTTGATGGGGGCAGAAACCAGGAACGACAGCGACACCGAAATTGCCAGGGGAACCAGCCATTCAGGCAAGGCAACGCTTGCGACAATCAGGCCGAATTCGCTGTAGTTGGTCAGTGCCAGCGCACTCAGGAAGCCGCTGCGTGCCCGCAAGCGGAAGGCCAGCAGCAGGAAAAAAAACAGGATGCCTTTCAGCGGCAGGACCAGCCCAGCGATCACGGCAAAGAGGAGCGCATCCCCATCGGGCAGACCGCCAATGCCGATCTGCAGGAAGAAGCCCACCAGGAACACTTCCTTGACGCTCCAGAGTGATTTGGAAAGTTCCTGGGAGCGAGGATGATTTGCCAGCATGGCGCCGAAAACCAGGGCGCCAAGCTCGGAGCTCAGACCGACCGACTCAAAGCCAAGACCGCCGACAACAAGCGCGAGCAGCAGCCCCAGCAGCACCAGCAGTTCATCGTGGCCACTGGCATCCAGCAGCCTGAACAGGAGAGGTCGAAGCAGCGGGAGTCCGAACACAATCAGCGCCCACTCGGAAGGAGTCTTCCCGGCTGCCAGGCTCATTACGACCAGAGCGATGAGATCCTGCATGATGAGGATGCCGATAGCGACCCGGCCATGGAATGCCCGTAACTCGCGTTTCGATTCCAGTACCTTGGCGGCCAGAACCGTGGACGAGAACGACAGTGCAATGGCCAGCATCAGTGCGGTTGACCAATCAAGGTCCATCAGGAGGTACACCCCAGGGGTGAAGACCGCGCAGGTGATGCCGAAGTGCAGCAGGCTGCCGCCAATCACTTCCGGGCTGACAATCGAACGGAGCTTCAGCTTCAGCCCCACGGTAAACAGCAGCAGGAGGACACCAAGGTGCGCGATATGCTGGAGAGCGCTGGTTTCCTCAATCACAACACCGGTTGCCTCGGCAATGCCACTGAGCACAAAGCCCGCAGCCAGATAGCCAACAAGAGGAGGGAGACCAACAAGCTTGACCAGCAGGCCAAGGCCGAAGGCAAAGGTAATCCAGATCGCTTCAGGCATGGGGTATCAGTTCGGGCGTCGAAAGCACAATGGTTGCTAGGCTACCCTGTTTTGCCGTGCCCTTGTAGTCGCTGAAGGTGGAACGCGGAGACTATTACTCTAATGGCTCTCACTCACCCGGCTGCCCGATAAAGACCCTGAACAGTTCTGCTGATTCCGCCGGGGCCTCCACCATCGGTGCGTGGCCGATGCCTTCCATCAGTTCCAGTCTGGCATTCGGGATTGCTGCTTCGAACACCTTGCCGTTCCGGTAGTTGATCACCCGGTCTTCCTTGCCCCAGATGATCAGGACCGGGGCCTTGATGCGAGTGATGGCATTCCTGAATTCGGCCTCGAAACCGGCATCGCGGATGGCGGCGAAGATCACCTCGTTGACCTCCCGGTTGGCTATGGCCCGCTGTTCCATGACGCTCATAATGGGCCAGGGCACAAACGGTTCTTTCTCCAGGGCAAAGTCCATCAGGCGTTCAAAGTCGCCGGGCTGTTTGGGAATCAGGGGGTTGTTGCCCGCTATGACCCGATCCACCAGTTCACTCTCGTATTCAAGGATGCCTGCAGGATCGAACAGGACTGCGGATTTCACTTGGTCCGGATGATTGGCGGCGTAGAGAGCGGTAATCGCGCCGCCCATGGAGTTGCCCATGATGTGGGTATTGCCGATAGACAGGGCTTCCAGAATTCGGGCCACGTGGCCGGCCTGATCTTCGAGTCGGTAGCCGATATCCAGTGGTTTGCTGCTGTCTCCGTGGCCGGGAAGATCGATCGCGTAGACATTGAAGTCGTCGGTGAGGTAGTCCGCCAGGCGGGTCCAGTTATCTTTGTTGGCGCCGAAACCATGAATCATCACGATGGTGTCGCCATCGACCGGCTGCTGATTTCTCAGATACGCAATATCGAGATCGCCAACCTCGACCACCGCCGGTTCCAGACCCGCGGATGATTGCTCCAAACCGATAGCGGTCTCGTAGATGGCCTGTCGGGAGCAGGCGCTCAGGAGCAGTGAAATAATCACCAGGAAGATCAGATTTCTCGGGGATGGACACTGCATTGCTAAGGCTCCTGGCTGGCGGTGTTAGGGGCATCCTGTGCCGGGCATCTACATTACGCCATAAAAAAGCCCGGTCAATGACCGGGCTGCGATTCCGTGTGCCAGTTCAGGGCCTTTTCTGACCGCTCAGGGTTGTCTATTGGCTCAGGGCTGTCTATTGGTTCACGACTGCTCGCGGGCAATGGCCCGGAAAGCGATGTCCTTGCGGTAGAACACGCCCTCCCACTGGACTCTGGAGGCCAGCTGGTAAGCCCGCTTCTGGGCCTCGGTGACGGTATTGCCAAGAGCTGTGGCGCAGAGCACACGGCCGCCGTTGGTGACCACCTGGTCGCCGTTGAGGCGGGTGCCGGCGTGAAACACTTTCTCGCCCTCGGTCCCGGTTTCCGGCAGACCGGAAATGGCGTCGCCCTTGTTGTAGCTGCCGGGGTAACCACCGGCCGCCAACACGATACCCACGGAGGCCCGGTCATCCCACTCGGAAGGGCACTGGTCCAGCTTGCCGTCGATGGCGGCGTCGCACAGTTCCACCAGATCGGACTTCATCCGCAGCATGATCGGCTGGGTTTCGGGATCCCCGAAGCGGCAGTTGAATTCGATCACCTTTGGGGCACCGCTGTTGTCAATCATCAGGCCGGCATAGAGAAAGCCCTTGTAGGGGTGGCCCTCAGCCGCCATGCCGCGCACGGTGGGGTAGATTACCTCGTCCATGATGCGCTGATGCACGTCGGCAGTGACCACCGGAGCCGGCGAGTAGGCGCCCATGCCGCCGGTATTGGGGCCGGTGTCGCCATCACCGACCCGTTTATGATCCTGGGAGGTGGCCATGGCCAGCACATGCTCGCCATCCACCATCACAATGAAGCTGGCTTCTTCGCCTTCGAGAAATTCCTCGATCACCACGCGGCTGCCGGCATCACCGAACGCGTTCCCGGCCAGCATGTCGCGAATCGCGTCCTCGGCTTCTGTCAGGGTCATGGCAACGATCACGCCTTTGCCGGCGGCCAGGCCATCGGCCTTCACCACAATCGGGGCGCCTTGCTGACGGACATAGGCCAGGGCCTCGTCCACGTCGGTGAAATTGCCGTAGCCGGCGGTCGGGATCTGGTGGCGGGCCAGAAAATCCTTGGTGAAGGCCTTGGAGCCCTCCAGCTGGGCTGCGCCGGCACTGGGGCCGAAGACCCGCAGGCCACGATTCTCGAATTTGTCGACGATGCCGGCGACCAGCGGTGCCTCCGGGCCGACGATGGTAAGCCCGACATTGTTGGTGGCGGCGAAGTTGGCCAGGCCGTCCAGGTCCATCACGTCGATATCGACATTTTCCAGACCGTTTTCCCGTGCCGTGCCGGCGTTGCCAGGGGCCACAAATACCCGGTCTGCGTTGGGGGATTGTGCGGCTTTCCACGCGAGGGCGTGTTCACGGCCGCCTGAGCCGATTACCAGAATGTTCATGAGTTTTTACCTTGTTGAAGCCGGGGTCAGAAGAAGGCCTTCTTCTGACCCCAATTATCCAATCCCCGGGGTCAGAAGAACGCTTTCTTCTGACCCCATGTTCGCGCATTAAGAACGCTTTCTTCTGACCCCATGTTCACGCATTAATGCCGGAAATGACGCATGCCCGTGAACACCATGGCAATGCCGTGCTCGTTAGCCGCATCAATCACTTCCTGGTCGCGCATGGAGCCGCCGGGTTGAATAACGGCAGTAATGCCCGCTGCGGCAGCGGCATCAATGCCGTCCCGGAACGGGAAGAAGGCGTCGGAAGCCATCACCGAGCCTTTCACTTCCAGGTCTTCGTCGGCGGCCTTGATGCCGGCAATCCTGGCGCTGTAGACCCGGCTCATCTGGCCGGCGCCGACACCGATGGTGCGACCGGCCTTGGCGTAGACAATGGCATTGGATTTGACGTATTTGGCCACTTCCCAGGCAAACAGCAGGTCATTGAGTTCCTGCTCGGAGGGCTGGCGCTCTGTGACCACCTTGACGTCTTCCATGGCGACCATGCCCAGGTCCCGGTCCTGCACCAGCAGGCCGCCGGTCACCCGCTTGTAGTCCATGGAGCGGGCGCGTTCGCCGTCAAACTCGCCGCAGGCCAGCAGGCGAACGTTTTTCTTGGCAGATACCAGTTCCACGGCTTCCGGGGCGATGGTAGGCGCGATGATCACTTCGACAAACTGACGATCAATGATGGCTTTGGCAGTTTCCGCATCCAGCTCCCGGTTGAAGGCGATGATGCCGCCGAAGGCCGAGGTCGGGTCGGTGGCGAAGGCCAGATCGTAGGCCTGACGGATATCGGCGCCGATGGCGACACCACAGGGGTTGGCGTGCTTGACGATCACGCAGGCCGGATCCGCGAAGGGCTTCACGCATTCCAGGGCGGCATCGGTATCGGCCACGTTGTTGTAGCTCAGCTCCTTGCCCTGCAACTGTTTGGCCGTGGCCACGCAGGCTTCCTTCGGGTTGCGCTCGGTATAGAACGCGGCGCGCTGATGCGGGTTCTCGCCATAGCGCATGTCCTGGACCTTCACGAACTGGGCGTTGAAGGTGCGGGGGAAATCCGCGTTGTCGTTATCCGGCGTGCGGCCGCCCAGGTAGTTGGCAATGGCGCCATCGTAGCCTGCCGTGTGCTCAAAGGCCTTGACCGCCAGATCGAACCGGGTGCTGTAGCTCAGCTGGCCATCGTTGGCATCCAGCTCTTTCAGAACGCGGCTGTAATCGGAGGCATTCACCACGATCGCGACGTCGTTATGGTTCTTGGCGGCGGCGCGAACCATGGTCGGCCCGCCGATATCAATATTTTCAATGGCGGTCGGCAGATCGCAGTCCGGGTTGGCCACGGTCTCCTCGAAGGGGTAGAGATTGACCACAACCATATCGATGGGGCTGATGCCATGCTCGGACATAATGGCGTCGTCGGTACCACGGCGGCCCAGGATCCCGCCATGGATCTTCGGATGCAGGGTTTTTACCCGGCCATCCATCATCTCAGGAAAACCGGTGTAGTCGGAGACTTCGGTTACCGGAATGCTGTTTTCTTTCAGGAGCCGGTAGGTGCCACCGGTAGAGAGCAGCTCAACGCCGCGCTCGGTCAGGGCACGCCCGAAATCGACGATGCCGGTTTTATCACTCACGCTGATCAGGGCGCGACGGACGGAGGTGTTAGCCTGGTTTGCCATGGGTCACTTTCTTCGCTGGAGATGAACGAATAAGGGCCTCGCGAATGGTGTCCGGGAGGCCCTCATCTGGGTCAGGGTGTCTGGATTATAGCAGACCGTACTGCTTCAGCTTCTTACGCAGCGTCCCGCGGTTCAGGCCCAGCATGGTGGAGGCCTTGGTCTGGTTGTTGCGGGTGTATTTCATCACCTGTTCCAGCAGCGGCGCTTCCACCTCGGAAAGTACCAGCTGGTAGACCTCGGTCACCGGAGCGCCGTCCAGCTGGGCGAAGTAGTTCTTCAGGGCCACCTCAACGCTGTCGCGCAGGGTGACGGTGTTGCCGCTGCTGTTCACCGTCTGCAACTGATGAATATCATCGTTGGCCGGGGTGCTCAGGTTGTCGTTTGCCAATGTCTCAGCGCTCATGCTGCGAATACCTCTCCATTTCGTAAGCCTGCAAAATACTGTTGAATCGTGTCTCTCTGCTCCAGCGCATCGTCGATGGCATTGAAGCGTTTTCGGAACTGTTTACCCGGATCGTGGGACTGCAGATACCAGCCCACATGTTTTCTGGCAATGCGCACACCCATGGTCTCGCCATAGAAGGCGTGCAGTGCCTGGAGATGCTCGGCCAGGATCTCCTCAACCTCATCCAGCTCGGGTGCGGCCATGTGGCTGCCGGTTTCCAGGAAATGCCGGATTTCCCGAAAAATCCAGGGGCTGCCCTGGGCGGCACGGCCAATCAGCAACCCATCGGCGCCGGTATGGCGAAGCACGTCCCGGGCTTTCTCCGGTGATGTAATATCCCCGTTGGCAAACACCGGGATGCTGATGCGGGACTTCACATCGGCGATGGTGTCGTACTCGGCGTTGCCCTCGTATTTATCCGCACGGGTCCGGCCGTGAATGGCAACAGCCTGAATGCCGGCTTCCTCCGCCATCCGGGCAATGACCAGGGCATTGCGGTTGTCCCGGTCCCATCCGGTACGCATCTTGAGGGTGACGGGAACATCAACCGCCTGAACCACCGCCTGAAGAATGTCGCGAACCAGAGCTTCATCTTTCATCAGGGCGGAGCCGGCAGCCTTGTTACAGACCTTCTTGGCCGGACAGCCCATATTGATGTCGATGATCTGGGCGCCGAATTGCGCATTCTGGCGCGCGGCATCCGCCAGCATTTGCGGATCGCCACCGGCAATCTGCACCGAGCGTGGTTCCGGCTCACCCTGATGGTCAAGGCGTGTCCGGGACTTGCGCGTATGCCAGAGTTTGCTGTCCGCTATGACCATCTCCGACACAGCCAGGCCGGCGCCCAGTCTCCGGCACAACAGCCGGAAAGGACGGTCTGTCACGCCTGCCATGGGCGCAACAATCAATGGATTGGGCAACGTGTACGGCCCGATTTTTGCCGTTGGCAGCATGATCTGAGTCCGTGTCACAGCGGGTTGAGCAAGGTCAGAGCTGAGTGGTTGTTCAATAAATAACCGATCCAGCATCCGAAGGGCGGTAATGATACCGCCGGGGGCACTCTGATTGAAGGGGCTGCAGGGCGAAAAAACTGATTATTTTTCGCCCTCTCTGGTTGACTTTTGTTCTGTCCGATGCGGGAGCTGGATGGCTATCGAGTGAACACTTGCTGACCGCTTCAGGGTGCGTGGGGGCGGAACAGGATGTTGTAATTCACGGCATCGCGGCCTGGATCACGAATGCTGATGGCAATTCGGACCGGGGTGTCCGGCGGCATGGCTTCCAGTTTTTTGCCCTCACCGGCGAGGTATTCCTCGGGGGTAAACAGGCTCTGCGCGACCACATCGCCGTTCAGATTGGAGAAAGTCAGAGCAATCGCCGGGAACGGCTGTTCAAAGTCGGCCCGGTTGATGATCACAGCATCCACGACCAGCTGTGACCGGTTTTCCGGGTCGGTTCTTACCACCAGCTTTCGACTCTGGATTGCGTCGACGTTGATCAGTGGTTTGAGTTCACAGCCGGCCAGCTCGCAGGCTTTCTCATAGAATGGTCGCAATTCCGGAATTGCCGACAGGCGATCAAACTGGAACCAGGTAACCTGGGCCACCAGAACCGCCACCAGTCCCAGAACAATAACGCTCCAGACCACAGATCGCACGCCACTCCCCTTGCCGGAATCAGCGCTGACGGGGTCGCGCCGCAAATCGCGGAACGGCGGCTCGGCATGAAATGTCGCCCCGGAGCGATCCGGTTCTTCAATATCAAACCCGGATTCGGCAACAAAGTCATCGAACGAGGATGCTCCCGATCCATCCGACCCGGAACGGGCCGCAGATGGTGATGGCGTGCTCTCGACCGCCGGCTCTTCCTCGGGCTTCGGTTCGGGGCGGGAGTCTCGCTGTAGCGCCGGTTCCGGATCCCGCTCCTTTTTTGCGGGTGGTTCCGGCTTCCGGGCTGCTGGCTCATCGTCATTCAGGATGGCTTCTGCCCAGCTTTCATCCACTTGCTCGTTCGAGGTGTGGGCGTCTGCGTCCTTGTAGTTCGACTCATCCCGCTCATCGAAGCTTCGGAAGCTGTCGCTGAGCTCGTCGTCGGAAAAGGTCAGTTTGGTGCCGGCGTATGGTCCTTCTGCTGCATCTTCTTCAGGGTTGTCGGCAAAAACGAAATCCTCCTCGCCCGCACCGGCGCTGTCCGAATCCGATGACGGTGCCTTGGAGGCCGTTTCTTCCTGAGCGGCGGGCTTTCGGGAGGCTTGGCCGCTCGCCGGTACCACCTGGTGTTCGATAGCGTTGAAAATATTCATGCAGTTGCCGCAGCGCACTTTGCCCTTGGCAATGCCAAGCTGTTCCTCCGTTACCCGGAAACGGGTCTGGCAATTCGGGCACTGTGTCTGCAGGCTGCTCTGGGTCATGCTTCTTCCTGAAAGCGACTGGGCTACGAGTGTCGGAGTTTAGTCGTTAAGACCGTTTTCGTCATCTGTCGTTGCGCCGTCCTGTGAGGCGTATCCACTCTTCCCGCTGTTCCGGTTCATCCATGACAAACCAGGGTTCGTAGGCCGCCATCACTTCCCGGGCCTGATTCGACAGAATGCCGGACAGCACCAGGTCTCCTCCCGGTCTGGTCAGGGCCGCAAGGTGGGATGCCAGGCCGATCAGGGGCTGGGCGAGGATATTTGCCAGCATGACGTCTGCCCGAGTGTCGGGCTCGTCTTCAGGCAGATACAGGTCCAGTTTGCGTTGGTCGACGCTATTCCGGCGAGCGTTTTCGCGACTGGCTTCCAGGGCCTGGGGGTCGGTGTCGACACCAATGACATGAGCGGCGCCCAAGAGCAGGGAAGCCAAGCCAAGAATGCCCGAACCGCAGCCATAGTCGATAACCTGCCTGTCTTTTACATCCTGTCCGTCGAGCCATTCCAGGCAGAGGGCGGTTGTGGGGTGGGTGCCGGTGCCAAAGGCCAGGCCGGGGTCCAGCATGAGGTTGGCAGCGGACGGGTCCGGTGCCTCGTGCCAGCTGGGGACGATCCACAGCCGCTCGCCGAATTTCAGGGGCTGGAAGTCGTCCATCCAGGCCCGTTCCCAGTCCTTGTCCTCAACGAGCGTCACCTCGATTTCCGGAAGTGCCTGCTGGGTTTGCTGGTGCCAGACATCACGAACATCAGCACAGAGCTGCTCGATATTGCGACCGGAATCAAACAGCCCGGTAACGGTGGTCTGGCTCCAGAGGGGCGTAGTGCCGGGGTCCGGCTCGTACAGGGGCTGGTCTGCGGCGTCTTCCATGGAGACGGCGTCAGCGCCCATCTCCATGAGCAGATCCTCCAGCTGATCCGCGTTATCCGGATCAGCCGGGATCTGGAGTTGTATCCAGGGCATGATTAATCCCGCATCAGTTTCTCAAGGTAGTGGATGGTGAAGTCTACCTGTTTGAAGCCGCCATCGCGTACCAGTCTCCGATGCAGGGGCTGGTTGGTCTTGATGCCTTCAACCAATAGTTCGTCCAGTGCGTTCTTCATGCGTCGCCGGGCGATCTCACGATCATCACCCCAGGTGATCAGCTTGGCCACCAGGGAATCGTAGTAGGGCGGCACCGTGTAACCACTGTACAGGTGCGAATCGACGCGAACGCCGTTACCGCCAGGCGCGTGGAAGTGTGTGACCTTGCCCGGGCTCGGTACGAAGGTTTTCGGGTCTTCCGCGTTGATCCGGCACTCGATGGCGTGGCCCGAAATGCGGATATCATCCTGGGTGTATTGGAGCGGCAGGCCGCTGGCAATGCGCAGCTGTTCGCGGACAATGTCCACACCTGTCACCATTTCGGAGACCGGGTGTTCCACCTGGACCCGGGTGTTCATCTCAATGAAGAAAAACTCTCCGTCCTGGTACAGGAACTCGAAGGTACCGGCGCCAACGTAGCCAATTTCCTTGCAGGCATCGGTACAGGCCTTGAGGGTGCGTTCCCGGGACTCCTGATTGATGTTCGGAGCCGGGGCTTCCTCGATGACTTTCTGGTTCCGGCGCTGCATGGAGCAGTCACGGTCACCCAGGTGGATGCAGTTGCCGTGCATGTCGGCCAGTACCTGAACTTCCACATGCCGTGGTGTTTCCAGGAATTTCTCCAGGTACACCGTCGGGTCGCCAAAGGCGTTCTTGGCCTCACTCTGGGTAATCTGAACCCCTTTGAGCAGGGCCGCTTCCGAGTGCACCACCTGCATACCCCGGCCACCACCGCCGGACGCGGCCTTGATCATGACCGGGTAGCCGATTTCGCGGGCAATCCGCAGAGTACGCTCCTCGTCGTCGTCCAGCGGGCCATCCGACCCAGGCACGGTAGGAACGCCAGCCTTGATCATGGCGTTGATGGCCGACACCTTGTTGCCCATCAGGCGAATGGTTTCGGCTTTCGGCCCGATAAACCGGAAGCCGCTTTTCTCCACCTGTTCGGCAAAATCGGCGTTTTCGGCAAGGAAGCCATAGCCCGGGTGGATGCCGACGGAATCAGTGACTTCCGCAGCACTGATAATGGTCGGGATATTCAGGTAGCTGTCGGTGGCGCTGTTCGGGCCAATACAGACCGACTCGTCGGCCAGGCGAACGTGCATCAGATCACGGTCGACCTGGGAGTGCACTGCCACCGTCTTGATGCCCAGCTCCTTGCAGGCGCGCAGAATCCGGAGGGCAATTTCACCCCGGTTTGCGATCAATACTTTTTCTAACATGGCCATGAGTAACTATTACCCCGTTCAGGAAATGGCGACCAGGGGCTGGTCAAACTCAACCGGCTGGCCATTCTCGACCAGGATCTCCGTGATGGTTCCGCTTTTGTCCGCCTCGATCTGGTTCATCATCTTCATGGCTTCAACGATACAGACGACATCACCGACATTGACGGTCTGGCCGACTTCCACAAACGCCTTGGCAGTGGGCGATGGCGAGCGATAGAAGGTGCCCACCATCGGGGATTTCAGGGTGTGGCCGGTCGGAGCTGGGGGTGCGGAAGGCTCTTCCGCGGCCGGAGCCGGGGCAGCAGGTGCAGCGGCCTGTGGGGCCGGATAATGGCTCATGTACTGGGGAGCGGCGGCCGGCTCACGGCGCCGGGAAATGCGCACCGAGTCGTCCGCCTCGTGAATCTCCAGCTCCTCGACGTCAGATTCCTCGAGCAGCTCGATCAGTTTCTTGATTTTACGAATATCCATAGTCAGTCCAGTCCCGTTTTGTCAGGTCTATCGGTGAATGCGTTTCAGGGCCGCCTGGAGTGCCAGATCGTACCCCTGACTGCCCAGCCCACAGATAACGCCTTCGGCGATATCCGAGAAATAGGAGTGATGCCGGAACGGTTCCCGCGCATGCACGTTGGAAAGATGCACTTCAATAAAAGGTATTCCCGAAGCCAGCATGGCATCCCGCAGGGCAACGCTGGTGTGGGTAAATGCGGCCGGGTTGATGATGATGAAATCCACGCCTTCCGCCCGGGCCTCGTGAACCCGTTCAATCAGTTCATACTCGGCGTTTGATTGCAGGTGCAGCAGATGGTGGCCGTGCTCTGCCGCCAGTGAACGCAACCGGTCGTCGATATCGGCCAGTGTCTCGTATCCATAGACCTCGGGCTCACGGGTGCCGAGCATGTTGAGGTTAGGGCCATGGAGCACGAGTATTGTCGACATGGTTCTGTCTGCCTTGGTGTCTTTTAACAGGTTCTAACAGGTTCGCCGAAATTAACGGCATGTTCCCCCAATGGTGCGTGCTTGTTTTGTTCAGATCAACACTTTTTGACAATCTTCCCTGTTGTCCATTGGTCGTAAAAAGACGGCAAATGAATCGAAACGCGATCTTTCCGCTGATGACAATCATTGTCGTGAACGCCAGCACGAACTTCTATACGACGTTGGTTTCATAAAAAGGTAGCAGCCGGGCAGGGGCTGAGCCATGCCCGATGGAAAAATGTCCGCAGGGTTCTGGGAGGCAGCAGGTTGGGCCGGGACGGCCCGGAATCAGGAATCTGCCAGAGTTACGCAGTTGCGGCCCAGTTCCTTGGAGCTGTAGAGGGCCCGGTCCGCCCGCTCGCACAGGGCCTGGGAGCTGTCGCTCTCCCAGGCCGCGATGCCACAACTGAAGGTAACGTTGAACTCCCGGTCGCCGGCCGGTTGCTGCAGTTCCGAGAAGCGCTCGCGGATTTCGTTGAGCACGTTGCGGGCATCGCTCGGACGGGTGTTGGGCAGGATAATGGCAAATTCCTCACCGCCGTAGCGACCAATGTGATCGGTCTTGCGCAGGCGTTGCTTGAGGAACATCGACAGGCTCCGTAACACCCGGTCTCCGATCGGGTGGCCGAAGGTGTCGTTTACCTTCTTGAAGTAGTCGATGTCGATCATGGCAAAACACAGGGGCTGGCCTTTCTGGCGCGCCCGGACAATCTCCTGATCGAGCAGGTGAAGGGTGTGGGTGTGGTTGAACAGGCCAGTCAGGCTGTCGCGAATCATCAGTGCCAGCAGCGAACGGGCGCGCCGGCCACGGTTGTGGATGGTGGCAATCAGGTGTTTCGGATCGATCGGTTTGGTCAGGAAGTCGTCACCCCCGAGGCTCATGGCATGAAGCTGTTTGCTGACATCCTCTTCTGCCGACAGGTAGATGATGGGCACGCTGTGAAACCGATCCTGCTGACGGATAACCCGGGCGATTTCCATGCCGGTGCAGCCGGGCATGTACATATCCAGGATAATGATTTCAGGAGAAAACTCTTCCAGGGCATGAATGATCTGCATCGGGTCGGTAATGATGTGGGCGGTCATGCCCGCTTTTTTCAACACCGTTTCCATGTACTTGGCCTGGGCGCGGGAGTCGTCCAGTACCAGCACCTTATAGGGTTCCACGGTGTTGCCATGGGTGTAGGTTTCAATCTTCTCGATCAGCTGCCCGGGATCAACCGCCGGATAGAAGAATTCCTCACCACCACAGCGGGACGCCCGTAACCGGGTCTCGATCGAGCCATCCTCATCGCTCATGAAGATGATGGGAATGGGCGTATCGTGTCGTTCCTGCAGGTGCTCGATGGTGCTGATGCCGGCGTTGGGTGTGCCGCCGAAGTTGACGTCCACCAGGATGGTTTCCGGCTTGTGCAGAGCGCAGGCTTCGGTGAGATCTTCGGCATTGGCAAAAGCCGAGGCCCGGAAGCCGAAAAATTCCAGCTGGCGGATCAGGCGGCCAGCCATTTCCTGATTGGCCAGGGCAATGTACACCGGAGTGCGACGGAACTGGTGAGGCGCTTCGGAGCTGTTCAGGTCGGTCCGGCGCAGGGTGCTTTGGGAGAGGTTTTCGATGGCATCGTGAAGCTTCCGCTCCAGCAGCTCGTCCAGCGCCGAACCGGACTCCCAATGGTGGATCAGTTCAAGAATGGTCTTGCCTGCCTCCGCGTGACTGGCCATTTCGAAACGCTGGGCATAGCGCACGAGTTTGTCGGAGGCGGCGGCAAATTCCTCGCGATGGGCCGCAGCCATTTCGCGGTCTGCGTGAATCTTTTGCCAGGTATCCAGAACCACCCGGGCCTGGGTGGTCACACGGCGTGCGAAATGCTGCCTGAGTTTCTCTTTCTGGCTTTCGTCGTTCATGTTGCTCCGGCCTGCCTCTTATTCGTTATTGATCGTCCCTCCCCGGTGTGGACGATTTCAAGCTTGGACGTCTTACAGAGTCTATAGTGTTTAGTGTTGTCGGCGCAGGTAGCGTACTGTAAATGTTTGTCAACTCTGCGGTGCAGGTCACAATCACCTGGCCGGCTGTCTCACAGCCCATCCGGAGATGCTCCCAATGGCAAGGAAGCGAATAATCAACAACCGGAAGCAGCGGGGTGCGGTCACTCTGCGGACAATACTTCTGGTATTTACCGGCGGCCTCCTGATTACCCTGCTGGCTGCAGTCTTCATTACCAGCTATGGCTACTTCCGGAACTATGTCTCTGACCAGCTCGCGGGTCATGCCCGGGACGGGGCAACGGCGATCGGGCTGTCGCTGTCGAACGCTATTGATGGCCGCGATCCGGTTGCCTCAGCGTCGCTGATTGATGCGGTGTTCGATAGCGGGCGTTATCTTTCAATCAGTTACCTGAATCACCAGAATGAACAGATAGCCGGCCGGACCATGGCGCTGGACGAAATCAAGGTACCTTCCTGGTTCCGATCGCTTGCAGATCTTCCTTTACCGGTTGCCGAAGCGGAAGTTGTTCGAGGCTGGAGTCGCCTGGGTACGGTGCAGGTGATCAGTCACCCGGGCCGGGCTTACCAGGACCTCTGGCGCACCACGATCGGCCTGACCGCCAGCACCATGATTATCGGCGGCATCGGCCTGTTTGCGCTTTTTGTGTTGCTTCGTCGAACCCTGAGCCCTCTTCATGCCCTTGAGGACCAGGCTCAGGCGCTCGGGCAACGGGATTTCCGCAAACGGGTCGTCATTAAATCAACCCGCGAAATCAACAAGGTCACCGATGCCATGAACCAGATGGCCGACGATC
>Ga0247720_100064_pt1 | contig 51537 bp, 41 predicted proteins | sample MSEWel2015_12_15_FD_189078 | JGI IMG/M metagenome (GOLD analysis project Ga0247720, IMG submission 189078) | Subsurface sediment microbial communities from gas well in West Virginia, United States - MSEEL Well Study Marcellus 3H_2015_12_15 | ecosystem: Environmental > Terrestrial > Deep... | reverse complement strand
GCCGCCGGCTTCCTTCGGATTCCACCTCGCGATGGACACCCTTGCCTTTGGCTAGCAGACTCGTGCTGCCTCGCCTGCAGTGGACTTTCACCACCAAGTTAACGCCCATGCCGGGCGCACATAAATAAAAGCCCAGGCTAGGACACCTGGGCTTGCTCTTGCTGCTGTGCCGCCGGTCCCGGTGTTGGCGGGTCAATTTCCAGAATTTGTATCTGGTACGGTTCTTTAGCTTTTACGTCCACCACCTCACCCACCCAGTGCTTTCCGGCCAGCGCCTGGGCCAGGGGAGAGAGAGCCGTGGGGGTCTCCGCACCTAGAGGTACCACTGTCGCTCCGGGCAGGGCGACCAAACGCTCCTGATCCTTGTCCGGGCCGGACAAAAAGCGGACGCGGAAAACCTTGCCCTCTTTGCCCTGTTCCGCGTCGTCCCCGTCTCGTAAATTTTCTAAAAATTCTTTCACTCGGCTGGTAAATGCCAGCATTCGGGCAGTGGTTTTCCCCTGCCGGACCACCTTACCGTTCCCGTCAAGTATAAACCCTTGACGGGCGTACCAGCCCCGGACAGCCAGGGGGTCCACTCCCAACTCCCCGGCCAGTTCCCGGATCTGGGCAAAAGCACGCAGCGCCGGGAACTCCACGCCTGCGGCCCTGACGGGGAAGAGGCGCATGAGGACTTCCACGGCGGCCTGGGCCACGATGTCCCCTGCCGTTACGAACGGGGCCACGGCAACACAAGCGCGGGCGTAACTGACCAGCTCTTTTTCCCGGGCCCCTGGCTCCGGAAAGATGAACCAGTCCGCCAGCCTCGCTGCGGTCAGGCGCGAGGCCTGGATCCACTCGCCGCGCCACTGGCCTTGAAGAAAGACAAGTAACCGGACCCTGCCCGTCACGTCCCTGGCGGAGATGAAGAAGGGGGTAGACGTTAATTTCACTGTAAAAACCTTTACTTTTTGCGTTTTCTTCTCCTGCTGAACTTTAGCGTAATACACACCCGATGGCGCGAGAGCGTAGCCTTCCGGGAGGAGCATTTCGGTTCCTTCCGTGGGTTTCTCCTCATCCGCGAAGAGTGCTCCTGCCGCCAACCTGTTCTCTGCTCCCGGTGTGGTAGTAGTAGACGACGCGATGGCATCCAGGAGGGCCTGGACCAGGGCTTTTTCCCGGTCCGCCCGGTCCAGGGCGTCCCACTCCTCCACGCTCATGTTCCCTTCCATTATCTTCCTCTTGACTTCTTCCAACATTTAAAAAACCCCTCCTTTTCTGCGCTTAAATTTTTTTACTTGTTCCCTCTCCGGGCATCTGCGGCCAAAACCCGGTCCAGGCTCCGTTTCCCGCCGCCCCGCCCTGAACTAGAGTTTCCGTCCCCTGCGTAAACCGCCCCGAACCGGATCACACCCCCCCTGGCCCTCCAACCCGCCACGTCCCAGGCAAGCCGATGCACTGCAACCGCCCGGAGTGCCCCCGGATTGGCAGGGATCCCCAACGCGGCACGAAGATCCGCCGCACTCGTTTTCAGGTGGAATTTTCTGTAAACGTAGTACCGGGCGGATCGGGCGCCCTGGCGGGTGTAAATATTATGTACGCGCTGTTTCTCATCCGGAAACTCCTGGAACAAATTACATAACATTGCCAACCCTATCGTTTTCATCCCTCTGCCACCTCCCCCGTCCCTTCGCTTTGGGTGGAAGGGACAGGGCAGGTGGCAGCGATCCGCGTGCCTCCCACCCAAACAAAAACGTCTGTAACACTGTAACGGTGTAACATACCATTTTTGGTAAGCTTAACCAGGGTGCCGCTTCCCGGCTCGGGCCGTCTTCCCGCTCCCTAAAAGTTCCAAAATTTTCAAGGAACATGTCCCCGGCCCCGGTAGGGCGCTGGGGGGTTTCAAACTGTACTGCACAGTTATATTACCTTATCCACCCGGGAAAGTAAATACATATTTATTGGTCAAATAGCTCCATAATCATTGTTTTTGCGTAATTATACGTAATTATATCTGTTCTTCTCTTGATTTTATTTAATTTTGGTTCTTGACTCTCAATATCGCCCCTAAATACCTGATAAGATCAAGTCAAACTATCCGTCAAGTCAAAATGCTTGTCAATTCAAAATGCCTGTTTTTAAAGTATATGTAACACAAATATGTATAAAATCTATTGATATGTACGGTATTGTTTTGTATACTATTGATTGCAAAGGAGTTTTCCATGGGAACGTTGGGAACGTTCGTTTGACGACCGACGGTTATTTTTTTCGAGGGAGGGGATAATCGTGTCTGAAAAGTTTCTGTCAGATTTTGTCAGACAAGGAATGAAACACCGGGGCTGGTCGCTCCGCCGTACCGCGCGTGAATTAAGAATCAGCCCGTCATATTTGTCATTGATTCTGAACCACCACGTCGTCCCCCAACCTGCCGTTATTGAAAAAATAGCTCGTGGTTTTGATGTTTCGTATTCATATTTGTTTGTAAAAACTGGATTGTTTAAGGATGGCCCATTTAAATACCAGGTAAGAACAGCTTTGTTGCAAGTTAATAATGATATTTCATTTGTGGCCGATGTTCTAACTCAGTTTGCAAAATACTTCCAGGTTAATGATGTGGATGCTTTTGTAGCCAGATTCTTGTCAACAGAGCTGCGTGATGAGTATTTTAAAAGTGAGGGTGATAGGTACAAATGGGTCAAACTGCTTACATTACGGATGCATGATGGACACATGACCCCGCAAACGGGCGGTGTGATTTTAAGTGGTATCGAAGAATTTATTAAACATGAAAATATGGCTTTAGTTGGCGTTGACTTACTTTATTATCTATTCGACTGTATTCCTGCTCCATTCTTTAATGAGTCTTACGCACCTCTTTTTGCTGAGTTATTATCTATATATTCAAAAGCTTTTTCTGATACACTAAAACGCTTTAAAGAATTAAAAACAGATATAAGGAACTTTAGTTTTCCAAAAGTGTTTCAGGATTTTTTTGTTTCAACTTGCGAAAAACAAAGTAAAACTGCTATTACTGAAGAAGAAGTCTTAGACACTAATTTGAACGTTAATGATAATAATGTGAGTGAGATATCTGAGATAAACATAAGCACAAGCATTTCAGGTGATAAAGCGTCAATTACTATTACTGTTCCCAGGAATAAGGTTGATACTCTTCTTGCTAAAATCCTGAACCTGGTAAAATGAACAAAGCCCGCTGTTTGGCGGGCTTCATTCATTTACGGCTTTCCAGAGAATTTCTCTCATCACCGCCTGGTACTTCATACCTTTTTTATGTGCTAACTTTTTTAGTGCTGCAACCAGGCTGGGTTCCAGGCGTATTGTTACTAACTTTTTATTTTCGTGCTTCAGCTTCCGCATACTCAATCACTCTCCTTTCGTAATTTTATCGTAATTTTAATCCGGGGCCCATCCCCCCAAAGACAAAACCCCCGCCAGCCGCCCTTTCGCGGGTACGGCCAGCGGGGTTTTCTGCCGGGCAGGGCCGTCCCTTCCGACCACTACCCCACCTTTTTCGTGCAACCGGGGCAGTTTTTGGCCCAACCCACCCCCTGTTTTGACCAAACCGGGCCTGTTTTTGGGCCAACCGGGACCGGTTTTAACTCAACCATGCCCGGTCTCCGGCCCGGCCGTTTTCACCACGACCGCCGCCCCTGCCTGCCCGTTCCGGTGTCCGTTTTGCCCTGTCCGCTGCTCTTTTTCGGCCCACCCCGGCCCCAAAGACAAAAGACCCGCCCACGGCTCCCAAAAGGCCGCGGGCGGGACTCTTGCCCCTCTGCACTCAATCTTACGCCCGATTTCTCCCTAAAGCTCCCTAAATCTCCGTTTTTGTTTGTCTGAAATTTTGTCTGACACACCAGGTTTTTCCTTCCGGCAACCCCAGGAAACATGCGGGTTTCAGGGGAACCATACGAAGCCGCCCCCGGCCCTCCCCCGGAAAATTAGAAAACCCGCAAACCCTTGATTTTCCTGGGCTTGCGGGCTTATTTCTGGTGCGCCTGGCAGGAATCGAACCTGCGCAAGACCCGGCTCCGGAGGCCGGCGCTCTATCCTCTGAGCTACAGGCGCATATAAATAACTGCACAAGATATTATACCAAAACCTCAAAAAAAAGCAATAGTAAATTTCTTGGAGCTTCAGGGCAAATCCAGCTGCGCAATAATCGACTGCAGGGTCCGGGCAGAGTGGTGCAGGGCTTCTTCCTCCCGGGCAGCCAGGGGCACGGCCAGCACCCGGGCCCGGCCCTTCCGGTTGACAATGGAAGGAAGGCTGAGACAAACACCGGCGATCCCGTATTCGCCATCCACCAGGCCCGATACCGTGAGGATGGAATTTTCGTCCCGCAAGATGCTCTCGCAGATCCGTTTTACCGCCAGGCCAATGGCATAATAAGTGGCCCCCTTGCGTGCGATGACCTCGTAAGCCGCTTCTCGCACCCGGCGGCTGATTTCCTCCGGATCCAGGCAGGGAACACCGCGCCAGCAGCAGAACTCCTGCACCGGCATACCGGCAATATTGGCCAGGCTCCAGAGGGGCACCTCCGTATCACCGTGCTCGCCCACCACATAGGCGTGAATATTCCTGGGCTCCACCTGGCAGTACTGGCTGAGCAGATAGCGGAACCGGGAACTGTCCAGAACTGTACCGGAACCGATGACCTGCGCCGGAGGCAGGTGGGTCAAGCGCAGTGCCGCGTAGGTGAGGATATCCACCGGGTTGCTAACCATCAGCAGGATGCCGTCATCCTTCAACGGCATGAGGTGTTCAAGGACATCTTTGAGTACGGCAAAATTTCGCTGCACCAGATCCAGCCGTGTCTCGCCGGGTTTCTGGTTGGCCCCGGCGCAAAAGATAACAATATCGGCATCACGGCAGTCCTTATATTCGCCGGCGTAAATGCGGATGGGCTTGATAAACGAAGCGCCGTGGGCCAGATCCATGGCCTCCCCTTCAGCCCGTTCCCGGTTGATATCCACCAGCACCAGCTCACTGACCAGGCCGCTGATCATCACCGCGTAAGCGGTGGCGGAACCAACAGCACCTACCCCCACCACGGCTATTTTACGCTTGTCATCTACAGGCATTTTTCCCCCTCCCCCCTTTATTTTCCCCTCCCTTTTAAAAAATTACTAAAAAAAATTACCCCCGGGGAAAGAGATACACCACAGCCGGTTTTCCCGGAACGTTATTTCCCTTTACCTCCTGGAGGTAATTAAAAAGCTGCTCTTTGGTCCGGGGGAGGGGTAAACCTTCGGGCAGCCATCCCTTGCGGCTCAGCTGTTCAAAAACCTCCACCAGCCAGGGACGGGACAGATCACTCTGCCGCAAAAGCTGTTCGTTACAAAATACTTCACCGGGCAGCCCTTCTCCCACAACGGTACCGCAGCTCATCACATAGACATAGTCAGCCCATGAGTAGGCCAGGTCCACATCATGGGTGGCCAGGACCACTGTAGCACCCTGCCGGTTGATCCGGTCGAAAAGTTCCATTACCTGGCCGGCATGCAGCGGGTCCAGGCCGGCCGTGGGTTCATCACAGATCAACACCTGCGGTTCCATGGCCAGGACACCGGCAAGACAAACCCGTTTCTTCTGGCCGTAACTCAGCAGGTGGGTGGGCTTATCCTTCAGGCCGGTAATCTCCGTGGCCTCCATAGCCGCTTCCACCCGGCGTAACACTTCCTCCCGGGACAAACCCAGGTTCAGCGGGCCAAAAGCAATCTCCTGGACCACACTGGCCGAAAAAAGCTGCATATCGGGGTCCTGAAAAACGATCCCCACGTTCCTGCGCAGCTCCATCAATGAGCGATGATCATAGCGCACCGGCCGTCCGTTAAACAGCACCTGCCCCCTCCCGGGACGCAGTATACCATTGAAATGCAAGAAAATAGTAGTTTTACCGGCCCCGTTGGAGCCCAGCACAGCTATTTTTTTTCCTCTTTCAATGGCCATTGTAGCTCCCCGCAGGGCAGCCGTTCCATCGGAATAGGTAAAATGAACATCCCGGGCTTCCAGTATATTTTCCTTCAAACAGGCCACCTCCAGGTCACCAGGACCAGAACCAGCAGGGTTAAATCCACCAGGGCAATCAGGACCAGGTTCTTTGCGGAAACCGGGCGGGGTTCCTCCCACATCCTTATCTCCCCTGTATAGCCCCTGGCCAGCAGGGCGGTATAAAGGGCCCGGGAACGGTGGTATGACCGGGCAAATAAGTTGGCCACCAGCTGGGCCATTGAGCGGAAAGAAACCCTGATGCCGGCATAACCGCAGCGGGAACCCTGGGAAACATACATCATCCCGGCCGTTTCCATGATTACGAAGATAAAACGGTAGATCAGACCCATCATCTCCACCAGCAGGGCGGGCACCCTCAGCCGGTGCAGGATGGAGATAATCTCCACCATGGGGGTAGTCAGGGATAAAAAGTACAGGCAGGATACCGCCCCCAGGGACTTGGTAAAAATCAGGGCTGCTTGATTTAAAGCGGGCCCGGTCACTCCCAGGGTAACCCCTCCGATAACAAGCCCGTAAACAGCGGGATCGGCCCCCCGGGAGATGGTCAGGGTAACGGCCAGCAGGCCGGCCACCAGGAAACCCAGGGGAAGGAACAGCAGCCGGAAGTAAAAGCGAGCCGGTACGCGGGCAACCATGATTACTGCTGCCGCCGCCAGGCAGGTAACCAGCAGTGGTACCAGGATGGTTGATGCTGCCAGACAGATACCCATGGTCAGGATGGCAAAGGCAAATTTTTCACCGGGGTGCACATGGCGCAGTCTGCTGGTATAAGCATACTGGTCAATCCTGAACAACGGCATCCCTCTCTTTTATCGTTCCCCGCCGGCTTTCCTGCCCGGTACCCTGTTCCCTGCGGCCCCGGTAGAATCCGATGAAATAGCCGATAAATCCGGCACCCAGCGCTGCCTGCAGGGCAAAAAGCAGACTTTCAATTTCCCCGCTGGGCGGCTCCCATACGGATTTGAACCAGGGCTGGTAATCCGGCTGCAGTTCTCCAATCACCTCTTCGGCCTGCTCATCGGCCCCTCCAAATTCAGCATTTTTATTTACCAGGAGAGGGAAAACAGCCAGAGCCAGAACAACCAGAATTAGCAGCAGGTTCTTTAAACCGGCCTTCATCTTCACACCCCCCGGGATAAAACTCGCAACTGTTCCAGTTCCTGGCGGTTATGGGCCAGCAGAAAGTTAAAAACAATAATGGTCAGGATCCCTTCGCTGACAGCCAGCGGCACCTGGGTTATGGCAAAGATGCCCATAAACTTGACCATGGCTGCCATTACTCCCCCGTCAGGGGCGGGAAAAGCCAGGGCCAGCTGTACGGAGGTGGTAACATAGGTCAGGAGATCGCCCAAAAAGGCGGCCAGAAACACCGACAGCCAGCGGGGTAAAGACAGCCTCTCCCCCAACCGGTATATGGCATAGGCTGCCAGCGGGCCGACCACCGCCATGGAAAAGGTGTTGGCTCCCAGCGTGGTCAGGCCCCCATGGGCCAGCAGGACCGCCTGAAAGAGCAGCACAATGAAGCCGAGAACACACATTACCCAAGGGCCAAAAAGTATGGCTCCCAGACCCACTCCGGTGGGGTGAGAACAGCTGCCGGTAACGGAAGGGAGTTTCAACGCCGAAAGCACAAAAGCAAAGGCACCGGCCAGCCCCAGGAGCATTTTTACCCCCGGATCGACTTTTACGGCCTTCTGGATGGACAGCAGGCCGGCAATGAAGAAGGGCAGGGTCAGGGCATACCAGAACAGGCTCCATTTTAAAGGAAGAAATCCTTCCATTATGTGCATAGCCCAGGCATTTTGCTGGGGAAAGCAGAGGAGCAGGAGAAGGGCAAATATAAGGGTACATGTCCGCCTTTTCATCAGCATCCCTCCCGTAGCAAGGTAACCGTTTAACAGGCGTCCAACCGGTACATGAAAACCCCCGGATCACTTCCGGGGGTTACAAACACAAAAAGGACATGCTGCACCGCTCCCCCGGTTCAGGATAACGAGGAGTGGAATAGGCATGCCCCTGGCTGCCCACGGATCATGGCCCCTCCAAGTCACCCAGTTGGAAGAGCTCTCCGGGCAGTGGACTGGAACCCTTTAAGCTTTATCCCTCGGGATAAAGCACCTATTCCCGGTATATAAATGGAAAATTAATAGGAAAATTAATAACCCCTGCTAGTCCGGGTGCAGGGGTGAAGACGCCGTCTTTAACTCTTTCACCTCCCCATGGACCGTAGGTACAAACGGTGAAATAGAACGGGCAGGTTTCCTGGCTCATGGATCATCGCTTTAACCACGCCTTCCCAACCGGACACCGGCCAATGCAGGTGCCCGACCAGTGGCATTGTGTGGCCAGCTCCCCATTCACAGTGGCGGCACCGCGTCAGATTTGCACTGACTTCCCTCTATCCCTTGAAAAAGGGAGCACCCGTTCAATTATTCAATTGCCTAAATTATAACACAACAGGCATATGCTGTCCAGAAGGATGCTGGAAAAATGAAATGGCCCTGCCTTTCGAGGCAGGACCGCTTATTTTCCCGGCAATTACATGGGAGGCATTCCGCCGCCCATGCCGGTGTCTTTCTCTTTCTCCGGCTTCTCCGCCACCAGGGTTTCGGTGGTCAGGATCATGGCGGCAATGGAGGCAGCGTTCTGCAGGGCGGAACGGGTTACCTTGGCCGGGTCCACAATACCGGCTTCGATCATGTTCACATACTCGCCGGTCAGAGCGTTGAAGCCCATGCCATCGGGAAGGGCCTTGACCTTCTCCACCACCACGGAACCTTCCGCACCGGCATTGTTGGCAATCTGCCGCAGCGGTTCTTCCAGAGCCCGGCGCACAATGTCCACCCCGGTCTTCTCGTCCAGGCTGCTGGTTTCAATGTTGTCCAGAGCCTTAATAGCCGCCACGTAAGCCACACCACCGCCGGAAACAATACCTTCTTCCACGGCAGCCCGGGTGGCGTTCAGGGCGTCCTCAATGCGCAGCTTCTTCTCTTTCATTTCAGTTTCCGTAGCCGCACCAACCTGGATGACCGCTACGCCGCCCGACAGCTTGGCCAGACGCTCCTGCAGTTTCTCCCGGTCAAAGTCGGAGGTTGTTTCTTCAATTTGCTTCTTAATGGAGGCAATGCGGGCTTTGATCTTGTCCTCGGAGCCGGCACCGCCGACAATAATGGTTTCTTCCTTCTTCACCCGGACCTTGGAAGCCCGGCCCAGCATGTCGATAGTAGCCTTGTCCAGCTTGAGGCCCAGCTCCTCACTGATTACGGTACCGCCGGTGAGGATGGCGATATCCTCCAGCATGGCCTTGCGCCGGTCACCGAAACCGGGAGCTTTGACGGCCACACAGGACAGGGTACCGCGCAGCTTGTTCAGCACCAGAGTGGCCAGGGCCTCACCTTCCACATCCTCGGCGATGATCAGCAGCGGCTTGCCCGCCTGCACGATCCTTTCCAGGATGGGCAGCAAATCAGCCACGGCGCTGATCTTCCGGTCAGTAATGAGGATGTAGGGATCGTTGAGGATAGCTTCCATTTTCTCGGTATCGGTAACCATGTATGGGGATATGTAACCCCGGTCGAAATTCATCCCTTCCACCACTTCCAGGGTGGTGCCGATACCCTTGGATTCCTCGACGGTAATTACTCCGTCCTTGCCCACCTTTTCCATGGCTTCAGAGATCAATTCGCCGATGGACGGATCGTTGGCCGATATAGAAGCTACCTGAGCGATGGCTGCTTTGCTTTCCACAGGTTTAGCGGCAGCCTTGATGGCTTCCACGGCTTTTTCCACCGCTTTTTCAATGCCCCGCTTGATAATCATCGGGTTGGCTCCGGCAGCCACGTTCTTCAAACCTTCCCGGACAATGGCCTGGGCCAGCACGGTAGCGGTGGTGGTACCATCGCCGGCCACGTCGTTAGTCTTGGTGGCCACTTCTTTAACCAGCTGGGCACCCATATTTTCAAAGGGATCGGTTAATTCAATTTCCCGGGCGATGGTCACACCGTCATTGGTAATCATGGGAGAACCAAACTTTTTCTCCAGCACCACGTTACGGCCTTTTGGTCCCAGGGTAACCCGTACCGCTTCGGCCAGGGCATTAACGCCCCTCTCCAGGGCACGGCGTGCATCTTCCCGGAAAATAATCTCTTTACCAGCCAATTTCCTCGACCTCCTCAGATATCAGATATTTAATTACGTCTCCTTCCACCAGCAAAAACCTACTTTTCAATAACCCCAAGGATGTCAGCTTCCCGCATGATCAGGTATTCTTCGTCATCTATCTTGACCTCATTACCGGCATATTTGGAGAACAAGACCCTGTCCCCCACCTTGAGGTCAACAGGTACACGGGTGCCATTATCCAGCAGGCGACCGGGACCTACCGCAACTACTTCCCCTTCCTGGGGCTTCTCCTTGGCGGTTTCAGGCAGCACAATGCCCCCCTTGGTCTTTTCCTCGCTGGGCAGCGGCTTGACAACCACCCGTTCACCCAATGGCCTGATTTTCACCTAAAACCCCTCCTTAAATAGAGTTTGTTTTCTTTATTGTTAGCACTCATTTAAACTGAGTGCTAATACCCAAGTACTATAATATAAAGGGGGAATGATTAAAAGCAACTTTTCTCCATGGACCTAATCCCCCTTGTAAACCTTTTAAAGGAAATTATCCGACTTTATCTCTCATTTTCTCCCTCCGACAAGCTATTATCGCGAATTCCTGTCCAAACATTTCTTGACCTTTCTAGAAACATTTTCCCCATAAGAAAAATGGTTTATACATGCAAAATTAATTAAGTATACCAGCTCGTTTTTAAGGAAGCTGTGTACCGGCCGCAGGTTTTTACCGCGACAACCCCTTAATCCGCCCCGCACTCACCGCCCCTGCCGGTAAGTATTTCCAGACCATGGGAAAGTGCCGGCAGAATTACTTCCAGGCATTCCCTCACCGCCCGGGCGCTGCCCGGCAGGTTGATGATGAGCGTTTGGTGCCTGATGCCCGCTGCAGCCCGGCTGAGCATGGCCCGGGGTGTTTTCTTGAGACTTTCCAGCCGCATTACCTCGGGAATACCCGGCACCTCCCGCTGAATAACCGCCCGGGTTGCCTCGGGGGTGTTGTCCCGCGGGGCAAAGCCCGTGCCGCCAGTGGTCAGGATGAGGTCCAGCTTCTCCTGGTCGACCATTTTAATAAGCGTTTCTTTCAGGACATCCAGATCATCGGGCACAATATAGTAAGATACCACTTCCCCCCCGATACCGGCTATCATCTCGCGTATCACCCCGGAACTTCTATCCTCCCTTTCACCCCGGGAACCTTTATCGCTGGCTGTTAGGATACCAACCCGCCACATGGACTTCACCTCCAGTATAGTCAGAACAAGATAATCACGTCTTTTTCAGTTGAAGCATTAAACCGGTTAAAGATAAAATAGTGGTAATGAGCTGCAGGAGGTTAAACCAATGGCCATATCCGAAACCACTACCGTTACCGTTAAAAAAGTCATCGGCGGCCGTGTGACAACCGTTGAAGATGAAGTGGCCCGGGAAGTTCCGGTCACCATCTTTTTAAACGACGAAGAACTGGTTACCCTGGTCTGTTCCCCCGGCCACCTGGAAGAACTGGCAGTAGGCTTTCTGTGCTCCGAAGGCATCCTTCAAGAGCGCGCGGACTTGAAAGAAGTTTTCATCCGCCCTGAAGAAGGCCTGATCTGGGTGGAAACTACCCGGCCCGTCCCCGCCCGCAGGCAATTTTTAAAGCGCTACATTACCACCTGCTGCGGGCGGGGACGTTCCACCTTTTATTTTGTCAACGATGCCCGGGGCATATCACCGGTAACCTCGTCCCTGGCCGTCAGGGGCAGTACAATCCTCGAATTCAGCCGGGAGCTGGGAAAAATGGCCGCCCTGTTTCAAACCACCGGCGGCACCCACAGCGCGGCCCTTTATTCCGCAAACCAGCGCCTTCTGCTTTACGAGGACATCGGCCGTCACAACGCCGTGGATAAAATCTTCGGCCGCGCTTTCCTGGATGGAATGGCTTTAAAGGATAAACTCCTGGTCTTCAGCGGCCGCGTTTCCTCGGAAATCCTGATCAAAGTGGCCCGCATGGGCATCCCTGTAATTGTGGCCCGGGGGGCGCCTACCGGCCTGGCCCTGGAAATGGCCCGGGAAACCGGCGTTACCGTTGTGGGATTTGCCAGGGAAGGCAGAATGAATATTTACACCTGCCCGGAACGAATTCTTTTCCCTTAAAAGCAACCCAGTTCACAGGCTTTGATTTTGATTCCCAGGGCATCGCAGGCCGCGCCCACGACCCTTACCGGCACGTTCAGCTCCCCGGCCAGCCTGCGGGCTTCAGTACAGGTCAGCCGGCCGTCAACTGCAGCCTGCCTGACGGCTTCCAGAACCCGCGGCTCAACAGTTAAACTTTGTTTTTCTTTCAACTTTTATCCCTCCCTTGCTACCTTCTAAAAGGACATTAAAAACCAGGCCTTCTTACGGCCTGGTCTTAATATATCATATATTACCCCTAGGCGGGAACAATGGCTCCCAGCTTGCACCGGGCCAGGCATTCACCGCAACGGATACACAGGGCCTGGTCAATGGAATGGGGCTCCTTTTTGTTGCCCGAAATGGCACCCGTTTCGCAGGCTTTGGTGCACATCTGGCAGCCCTTACATTTTGCCGGATCCACCTTCAGGGCGGGAATCTCGACCCCGGCAGCCGCGGCCACCTCTTTCACTTTGGCTCCCGGTGGTATGACAAGCTGCACACCGTTTAAAGTAATAACCACTTCTTTTTGTTGCTTTCTGGCTTCGGCCATCCTCCCCATCTCCCATGCAAAAGATTATTCTCAACTTTAAAATACTTTCTACAGGGGACGGCCGATCCCTCCCGCAGCACACAAAACTTATGAACATTATTTCTTCTGCCGGGCCAGTTCTTCCTCCCGCAGGTAACGGCGCAGCACCTTACCCACAATGGTTTTGGGCAGGCTGTCCCTGAATTCCACCTGCCGCGGCACCTTGTAGGCCGCCAGTTTGCTGCGGCAGTACTGGATCAATTCTTCTTCCGTTGCCGTCTGTCCCTGCTTTAACACCACAAAAGCTTTCACCGTTTCCCCCCGGTAGGGGTCGGGTATCCCGGCTACCACGGCTTCCTGAACCTTGGGATGCTCAAATAAAACTTCTTCGACCTCGCGCGGGTAGATATTGAAGCCACCAGCCACAATCATATCCTTCTTGCGGTCCACAATGTAGAAATAACCCTCCTCATCCATCCTGGCTATGTCCCCGGTATAAACCCAGCCGTCCCGCAGGGTACCGGCCGTCTCCTCCGGCATATTCCAGTAACCCTTCATCACCTGGGGACCTTTAATGCAAAGTTCACCCGCTTCTCCGGGGGGCAATTCCCGCTCACCCGTTTCCACATCCACGATCTTGCACAGGGTATCGGGCAGGGGGAGGCCAATGCTGCCCACCTTGCGTTTTCCCCGCAGGGGGTTGCAATGGGTCACCGGGGAGGTCTCCGAAAGCCCGTAGCCCTCCACCAGGTAGCCGCCGGTCAGTTCTTCAAACTTTTCCGCCACCTCCACGGGCAGGGGTGCCGAACCGCTGATGCAGTACTTGATGGAGCGCACGTCATAATCTTTAATCCTGGGGTGATTGTTAAAGGCCACGTACATGGTGGGAACGCCGGGGAAAAGGGTGGGCCGGTAAGTGTTTATACATTCAAGAACCTGGTTAATTTCAAACCGGGGCAGGATGATCTGGGTGGCCGCAATGACCACCGCAAAGTTCATGGCCACAGTCATACCGTAAACGTGGAAAAAGGGAAGTACAGAAAGCACCCGCTCCTGACCGTACTGGCAGCCGGTAAACCAGGCCACCACCTGCAGGGCGTTGGCCACCACATTGCGGTGGGTGAGCATGGCTCCTTTGGGTATGCCGGTGGTACCGCCGGTGTACTGAAGCACGGCCAGATCTTCCAGGGGGTCGATCTTTACCTCCGGGGGGCTGGGCGGGGCACCGGCCAGCATCTTTTCCGCCTGCAGGACATCCGGTTCGGCCGGATACTGGGACTGGCCCAGGCTGAACAATATTACGTGCTTTAAGGGAGTCACCCCACGAATTGCCTTAATACGGGGATAGAGGGCATCGTAAGCAATAATTACTTCCGCCCCCGAATCCACCAGGAGGTGCTCCAGTTCCCGCTCGGTATACATGGGATTTACCTGCACCACCACCGCCCCGATTTTCTGAATGGCCATGTAACCGATTACGTACTGCGGGCAATTGGGCGACATAAGAGCCACCCGATCGCCCTTTTTAACGCCCAGATCCGCCAGGGCAGCGGCGAACCGGTGCACCATGCCCGCCAGGGTGCGGTAGTTGATCTCCACACCGGAGAAAATAATGGCCGTCCGGTCGGGCCAATCAGCTGCCGCCTGTTCCAGCAATTCAGGCATAGTTTTATCCGGATACTCCAGGGTTGGGGGCACGCCTTCCTCATAGAAGGACAGCCAGGGTAGTGTAACTTGCTGAGCCATGGAAATCCTCCCCTCACAATTAATAAATGATTATTCATTCAACATTTATAATAAAAATACCTTCTTTAATATTTAAAATTATTTGAACCTTAAGCCCGCCAATTTTCCGTCCCAAAATGGCGGAATTGGGCAGGATTTAGCATCCGCCCATCGAATTAAATACATGAAATAAAAATAATTTCATCTGTTCTCCGAGCCCGATTACCTGTGGCCAGGGCTATGGTTTTCGGGCCGGCAGGGTATACCGGGAAACTGGTGTGCCTCCCAGTGCGGAAAGGAGAACACTGCCAAGCTTTTAAGGGGGTAGGCTGTGTTCTGTTTCCCGCAGAACACAGTTTTTTTCTGTAGACGTATAACCACCTGGCCGCCCGGAAAATGGCTGTGCTTCTGCCTTTTCGCCAGAGCACAGCTTTTTGTTTTGGAACAGGCCTTGAGGTCCCTGCGCAGGCTGCGAATTCAGTTTTGTACGGCCTGTTCTTAAGGCAGTCAGGAGGTGAGAGAGGCGATCTTTGAAACTTGTACAACTATAGTTTCGTGAAACACATATCCCAGGTGCTTTGAAACAATCTAATACCTGAAGAGGTGAATGACAATGTTTAAGCGGATTCTTACCCCTGTACTAACCCTTCTCCTTGCGCTTGTGCTTATTGCAGGCTGCTCTTCCAATACCGCACGGGAAGAAGCAAAACAGGGACAGCCGGCCCGGGAAAAACCGCAAAAACAGGACGTAATTCTGGCCACCACCACCAGCACCCAGGACAGCGGCCTTCTGGATGTGCTTATTCCGGAATTTGAAAAGAAAACCGGTTATAAGGTGAAAACCATTGCCGTGGGTACGGGACAGGCCCTGGAAATGGGCAAAAAAGGCGAAGCGGACGTGCTGCTGGTGCACGCCCCCAAAGCGGAAAAGGAACTGGTGGACAGCGGCGTGGGCATCAACTACCGGCTGGTAATGCACAACGACTTTATCGTGGTCGGTCCGGAAAACGACCCGGCCGGAGTCAAGTCGGCCCAAAACACTGTGGAAGCCTTTAAAAAAATCGCCCAAACCCGGAGCACCTTTGTTTCCCGCGGTGATGAGTCCGGCACCCACAAGAAGGAAAAAGAGATCTGGCAGGAGGCAGGCATTACACCCGGTGGCAAGTGGTACCAGGAAGCCGGCACGGGCATGGGCAATACTCTGAACATTGCCTCGGAAAAGGGAGGCTATACCCTCAGTGACCGGGCCACCTACCTGGCCAACCAGAAGCACCTGAAGCTGAAAATTTTATACGAGGGAGATAAAACCCTGCTGAACATATATCACGTGATGCAGGTCAACCCGGAAAAGTTCAGCAAGGTCAATGCCGAAGGCGCCAAAGCCTTTGTCGATTTCATGGTCTCCCCGGAAACCCAACAGATGATCGGCAAGTTCGGGGTGGACAAGTACGGCCAGCCGCTGTTCTTCCCCGACGCCGGGAAAAAGGAAGAAGAACTGGGGAAGTAGAACAGAGATTAAACCGGCCACCTGCCCTCAACCTTCCAGCTACAAAAGCTGGACGGGCCCTTTAATCTTTGCGTTAATCAAAGTAAATCTTAGAAATGAGGATCATCCGGTGAACGACACCATCTTAGAAGTGCACGATTTACAGTTCAAACGGGGAAACCGGGAAATATTAAATATCGAACGTTTCAGCCTTCAGGAGGGGGAAACCATCGCCCTGATCGGGCCAAATGGAGCCGGCAAAAGCACATTTTTGCAGGTAATGGCCCTTTTATTGAAACCAACCCGTGGAACCGTGGCCTTCCGGGGCGTACCCGTTACCTCCCGCAATGCCCTGGCCATTCGCCGGCGCATGGCCGTGGTATTCCAGGAACCGCTTCTTTTAAATACGACGGTCTATGAGAATGTGGCCACAGGACTGAAGCTGCGGGGAGTTCCCCGGCAGGAAATTAAAAAAAGGGTTGGCCGCTGGCTGGAACTGCTGGGCATTGCCCATCTGGCCGGACGACGCTCCCACCAGCTTTCGGGAGGAGAAGCCCAGAGGGTCAGCCTGGCCAGGGCCTTTGCCCTGGAACCGGACGTTTTGTTCCTGGACGAACCCTTTTCCGCCCTGGATTTTCCCACCCGCCTGTCCCTGCTCAATGAATTGGACAGGCTATTAAAAGAAACGGGAATCACCGCTGTTTTCGTTACCCACGATTTCTCGGAGGTCCCCTATCTCACCGACCGGGTGGCCGTGCTCAAAAACGGCCGCCTGGTCAAAACAGGCACCTTTGAGGAAATATTTAAAGTAAAACCCCGGCGGGAAAACTACATTACATCCCTTTACCGGGTCTTTGAAAGCGACGCGGCGGGGTAAAGCCAGCACATGGGATTTCTCTATCCTGACGCTCACTATCGCACCTCCAGGTCCGTCTCCATGGCCGCTTCCAGCGTTTCCTGGTCGTAGGCAATTACCCGGGTACTTTTTCCCAGGGTTTCCAGCCGGTACAGACAAAAATCATAGTGCCCGCTATCCCTAAACGCCCTGTGGGCAGCCCTAATACACTCAAGACTATGGGTGGTGGCAAAAATTTGGGTATTAAACGTCCGTGCTGCTTCCCCAATGACCCGCCACACTTTATATAAAACGGAGTGGTGAAGCCCGTTCTCGATTTCATCTACAAGCACCACACCTTTTCCAGTATTGGCAATCGCCAGTACCAGACTGGCCAAACGTACCATTCCTTCCCCCATAACCGGTAGGGGAATGAGACGGCCATGGCCGAGATCGCCGTAGATCATTGGTACCCCCCCGGCAACCACCACGCTCAGGCGGCGCAGCCGTGGCTCAACCGTTTTTAAGACTTTTAAAAGCACATCTTGCTTACCAGTGATCTCCAGTCTTCCAAAACGCTCAGCATCTTCAGCAGGAGAAATCCGGCCGCGTGCAGCCAGGAAGACAGCCGGAACAGGCGGCGGAGGGGGAGGAAAAGGTTGGATCTGAATTCCTTTCGGCCCCACAATTAGATAATGCTTCCCTTTTCGCTTTGGCTCATCGTATTCCAGCTCAAGCACAAGATCAGTCCCGGTGGACAGCAACGGTTCTTTATGTTTCCCCAGACTTGATTGTATAAATAAGCTAACTCCCGGACTTTCCAAGGGTTCACGGAGTATCCTTAACCTGAGGGTGCGGTAACCCATAGCTTTGCTTTTCCCTGTCAGTTCTATCTCCTTTGACGGGTCAAAGCCAGCAAAAAGGGAATCCCACGGCGTTTCCGCGGGTCTTCCCGATTCGATCTTAAAAGACGGCTCGATACCTCGAAACGTACTGATGCGCAGGACCAGTTCGGGATTAAATGCTCCGCTGTGCAGGAATAATGCTTCCAGAAGGGCTGTTTTGCCAACGTTATTCATTCCTGCAATCAGATTAACGGGAGCAAAATTTTCTATAACCAGCTCATGGAAACAACGAAAGTTAGTAACCTTAAAGGAAAGGTACATCACAACATCCTCCCATAGTCTCGATTTCATAACTTTTGCCGTCCTGCGCCTCCGTCTTCCTGGTAGTACTGTTTTATACAGATATGCACCGTTCTTTATAGAAAAGATCCTCTTGTAAAATCTTTAAGTACTTTAAGTACTTTATGTAATAGAAGCACATCTTATTTCTGGCACGGCTTCTGTATACTCAGAATCCATAAGATGAAGTTGTTTTCTAATTGTCGCCCGCATCAGACGGGCCGGATTCAGACAATATTCCATAAACTCATCAATCTTTATATCGTTTATCGAAAGAGCATGGGGAAATAACAATTTTAAAAACCCAGTAGTCAACCTTTTTATCGCCTCGGTATCCCTGGTATCTGCCCCCTTTGGCACCTCAAGCAGTTCATCAACCATGGCACGGTAGCGAATTTCGCTCCGTAAAGCATGTAATATCTCTGAAAAATATTCTACATTTAGCCCCCATCCTTCCGCCTTCATATTTTCTCTCATTCGTGGAACATGCCACCCTTTTATAAAGCCATGAAAACGATCAATGAGAGCTGACTCGTGAAATATTGCCGGTAACTCCCGAAACATATTGGTATTTTCGTTCATGTTATCTTCACTGATATTGCCCAGCAAGACAAATCCAGCTTCGCCCACTCCCCGGTAGTCCCCCACCCTATACTCGCCACTTTCAAGATATCCTTTAAGTGCCCCCCGCACTTCTTCTTCGTCAGGAAAGCTAATGCTCTGGATTTCATCCAGGGCAACATAGTCATAACGACTCACCAGACCGGTGCTACGCCGGCTGAGATCATAAAATAAACGTGCCCTGCTGATGCTCCCCCCGCTAACCAGCCACCCGTATTTACTGATCTGGGAAAAAAGGTAAGACTTTCCTGTTCCCTTTGGAGCCAGTTCAATAATATTTACTCTTTTCTCCACAAAAGGCAACAAACGGCTAAGCATGGTCAATTTCTCTTCAATGCTTAAAAAACCAGCGGGGTTGTAGTCAACCGCCATCAAAAGTATATCAATCCATTCCTCAAGGTTAAATTCTTTCCTTGCTTCCTGATAAAATTCCAGATCTACCCGGTAGGGTCGAAATGGTTTAAAATCAATCAAAAATACCCGGCCTTCTTCTTGCCGCCCGAGGATTTTTTCCATTCGCCACTCGAGCTCAACAATACCCCAGGTCTCTGAAGATGTGAACAAAACCTCTTTTTTTTCGCGTAACACATGATCAGCAATCAGGGCTTCGTATTTTCGCCCCGGAAAACCCAGATCGGGCAAACTGAAAAGACCTTCCCCAGTCTTAACATCCATTTCCACCCTTATTTTTGCTAAAAATCGAACCCTTCTTCCTTCTTTACTCATCTCTTTTTTCATTAATTCCCACTGCTCACGACGGGGAATATACTGTCTCACATATTCGTTAACCTCTTCAATGTTAATCCTCCCCTCGCCATCTGCAAAACGCATTACCAGCCAGTCACGCAGGTAAGAAGGGATACCTAACGCTGAAAAAAATTTATTTCGCTGGGGGTTTTTATAAACGAGCATTTCCGAAAAGATACTTTTTAACTTCGCGCTATTTTCATTGATCGCCCTGCCCATTGGAATTGCACCTCACAATCCCAGGTCTTCTTCCATAAGTCCCCTGGCCACCTCAAATTCTATTTCGCCCAAAAAGCCCCCTTCATATTCCAGTCTACCCCGATAACTTCCGGCTTTGAGATTTCTTACCCTGATCACCCACTTTTCGCCCTCCATGACGCCCGGATAAGCCTGACCGGCAACATGCAGGGTAACTTCCTCGACCGGAGCGGTCAATTCCACCTCCAAACACCCTTCTCCCCTGATATTCAGTTTAACCACGGAGGTAAAAATAGCGATTTTGGGACTGGCTTTTGCTCCGTCTTTTCGGACCATCCAAAGCCGGATCACCGGCACCAGGCATTCTTCCAAAGTAGCGCCGCCGTGAACTTCCCCGCTGGACCAGGCTCCCCCTTCAAACTTTTCGTGTACAGCTAGAAAAATTCTTCTGCCATCATTAATCCAGTTGGTAGAATAAATGGCATACTCCTCAGAGCTTTCCCTTAACTCCGCATAGCGGCCCCATTTATGTATCTGCGCCCCTTGCGGCGGGGTAGACTTTCCTCCCGCAAAGGCAAACCGGGTAAGGCCGTGGTCGGAAGTAATAATTACTTCCCCTTTTTCTTTTAAGAGCTGAACCATTTTTTCAACATCCTCAGCGATCACCTTAATTTCTTCTACCAAAGAAGCAGGAAACTGATAGTTATATTTATGAGCCAGGTCATCCAGCCTCCGGTCCACTTCCTCTTCTTTATGCCAGCCTTTATTGTATTCACTGGTGGTGGGTAAATTTGTTCTCGCCACGACAACTTCCAATTTTATCTCCTCGTTGCGGCTGAGCAACCCTTTCCATAAGCCCAGCCACTCAAGGCCCATTCCATCAATCCAGAATTTAAAGATATTCTGGGAATATTTCTCCAGGACACTTTCCCTGGTCGGAAAAGTCCATATTTTCTTTTCTTCCGCCGCCTGTCGGGCCATGGTCAGCAGTTTCTCCCGGGGAGTGTCCAGGATCCTGGAATAAGTATATGACTGAAAATATTCTGACAGGAAATGGTCTTCGTGAGAAAATGGTGTAAGATAATAAGCCAGTTCAGGGTATACTATTTCCAGGTAAGGCCACCAGATATTTCTCTCTCTATCTTTTTCCAGTAATTCCTTAACCGCCAGGATTACCTGGATCTTTTCCCGGTAAGTTAAACCGGTCAGGACCTGCAACTTGTCTAAAGGATCCTGTAATTGCGCGAAAAGTTGCCAGAACGACGCAGGCATTTCTTTTATCCCCAGCCGTTTTAACAGTTCTTTTCGTTCTTCAAGCAAAACAAGATCCAGTTTTTCTTTGAAGGGCTGGTTGGCAATTGCCTCTTCCAGCTGGTTAACATCATTACTGTTCTTTAAAACCATGTGGAACAGTGACCCCGCAGGTGCTCGCAGCTTGCTCCAGATCCAGAATAGCCATTTCCGGTCCGGATCGAAAGTACCCCATCGCAAAGATAATTGATCCAAATCATAGCGATTAACATTTAATATCCTGGCCGCCAGCGCATTAAAATCCTCACCGTCTTTAATCTCCCCGGCCAGCCACTGCCACTGACGTTCTGTACCCCAGCCCGGATCGCATTTTAAAAAATCCTGGGCCCGTTCCTTTAAAAAATCATATCCGCTCTGGTAAACTCGAACCTCAAAATTTCCTACCCTCCCGCTTAAACTTAAGTAAGGAGCACACCCGGTAACGAGGATAAGTTCACCCTGACCACCTTTTTCCCAGGCTTCTAAATATGCTTTGATTCCCGTAACCATATTACAGGTGCTTCGTTTTAGCTTAAATGGGAGTACCGTTATCTTTACCTTACCGCCATTCGTAAAAGAAAGGACTTCTGGCAGCCTTTCCTGCCAGGATTGGGCAATCATATTCATTTCGTATCCGAAAATATCATCAAGTTCCATTAGGGGTATATACACCCTTTTATAGCCGACATCTTCCCAGGTTGCCAACTCCCTTAAAACCAGCCTGGATTCACCGGTAAAACGCAGGCATTCTGCTAGAGGTAGAACTAAAATTTTAGTGGTTTTCATCCCCTTGAGTATGGGGATTATGCCCTCAACATAAGGAAAGGTATCATCATTCGTACACAAGGTAGAAAGGGTAAAAACCTCATCAACTTCCAATCTCAAACTTTTTAGGAGCTCCTGCCAGGCGTCCAACCCTCGAACAAGTATAAACCGAGCGGGGTAGCGGGTGGGCACTTTTGCTTCATTTTTTATAAAATCCAATAGGGAAGCAATCTCTTTAAACTCCCGCACAGCTAATACCTCCCCGGACCGGCAAAGGAAAGACGTGAAGAATGATCATCCTGCATATCCTCAATTCCGGTAACGATACCTTTTTCCCCGCGTAGCAAAAGATTCCCCACCAGAGGATTCTTTGCCAGTAACTTGAGCAAGTTCTTAACCTGTGTTTCCGGCATATTATCTATTTTATTTAAAACTTGCGGAAAGGCTTTCCTTTGATAATAATCGTTTAACCAATGATTTACCAGCTCATTTACTTTATTTAACCTTTCGTGCCAGTTGAAAACATCTTCCCCTAAGTGATCGTAGAGAAACTGTTTTAAATCTTCTACGTCTCCCTTTTCCTGAAAGAGCTCTTTATAATCTTTAGCTACAAAGGACAAAAACTTATCATTTATAAAACTTTCCTGGTCAAGCATTTTTATCTCTTCAGCGTGTTCTCGTAAGAAATCTAAGGCTTCTTGAAGCTCGTCCTGCGTTTTTGTTTCCGGATGATTTACCAGAGAAAACAATTTCGCGTACTCCGGTCCTTCCAGTACCCATCGAACAGGAACCTTCTGTTTCCTGCTCCAGGAGGACGGTGTTTCGCTTTGGGTTAGCGACATCCATTCTTCCTTTAATTTTTGTAGCAATTTACGCTTACCCAATGCGTCGATCTTGCTCTGCACAATCCTTTTGATTTCTTCTAGGTTGTTTTCACTACTTAGATCCGGCAAATCTCTATAGATTTCTTGAGCTTCAGAGAAAGTTATGTCCTGCCCCAGATTATTTCTTATCCAGCGTTGCAAAGCTCCCGTTTGATTTTTAAGTGCCTGTCGAATTTCATGTTTTGCTGCCTTTAATTGCTCGGCCAGTGCAATTTTCTTACCAAAACCCCTTCCCCGGGTGGAAATTAATTCATCAAGATCGCCGAAAATCCTTTTTATAGAAATGTCATCTACTTCAGCCAAAATTCTCAAAGGAAGCTTTCCTGCTTTTAGCCATGAATCGTTAAAATAATTAATTGCCTTTTCAAAATCCTGGTTTTCGGCTGCACACAGTTGATTGAGGGCTTCGAGAAGTTCCAATTCCGCATACAACTCCGGCAGGCGGCTGGAAACCTGACTTTCTTGCCAGAGCCAGCTTTCTTCATTTAAAGTCAATCTTAACCTTCTCATAAAAGATGGCAAATCGATTTTCAGACGTTCCAGCACTTCCAGCAGGCCAGGCTGTTTTTCGGCAAAGAAATTTTTCATCCCGGCGGTGAAATTTTCCCTGGAAACCAGTTTTTTCAACCTTACCTTCATCTTAATAAGAGAATTAACGAGATCCTTCAACTGGTTGCCGCCTAAATTCAGATTTTCGTTTTCTGAAACACTTAACATGTCTCCGAGTTTATAAATAACGTTATTTAAATCCCCAAGATCAGGATCATTTTTCTTTAACACATATTGTAGAGCCCAGATCGGGTAACCCATTGCCGTAAGGCTGTTGCGCAGCGCCTTTCTTGCTTCCTCCGGATATGCTGTACTCTCGGTAGGTAAGCCAAAGATTTCCCGGATAAGTTCACAAAACCTTTCACCTTCCGGAGAAGATCGCCGGATCTCATATTCATCACAGCCCCTTCTACCTTTCATAACACCTTCAATCAGTTCTGCCAGCTTATTGGGGTTCAGAGGAAAACAATTATTTCCATCCCAGTAGTAATAACCCTGCCCGTATTCCCTGAGCAGGCACCCCAGCAGGGTAATGGCTACCGGTGAAGGCACCAAACCATATGGAGGAGCCTGGAGGGTTTCCCAGATTTCCATTAATCTAACGTTTTCATCAGTCGCAAAAATCCGTTCAATTTCCTGTTTCATCCGGCTTAAGAAGTGTTCCGGTTTTTTAACAAAACCGTCTCCTTCCCAAAAGCCCTCTTTTTTCAATTCAAAAACCAGCGATTTATAGGGCTCGATAATATTTGTTTTAATCCCTAATCCAATCTCCGCACCAACCTTGCCATAACTTGTTGCATAAAGGGTATTGACCTGGGTTAATTGCTCGGGACCACAAGGAAAAACTTTTGTAGCTAATTGCTGAAAGTATTTTTTATAACCCGCTTGACCGATTATCTCAATTTCCTCTCCCCCAAAATACCCTTTATGTTTGAGAAGGGACACTTTTGTCAACCAATTCTCCACTATGTTTTTCATTTGCTGGGCATAATACTTTGCATTATCACGATCGTTTTCATCGCTACAGTATTTCTGGTGCGCCTTATAATCTATCCATTCCTCCCATTTTTTCTGGCTGAAAGGAGCCTGGAGCACCAGGTAGGCAGCGCGCTCAGATCTTCCGGATAACTGCGCCGCGAGGGATTCGGCTTCTTCCAGCTGCCCCTCATCCTGCACCACCACCAGCACATTGCCTATTTGATAGGGTTCCAGTGCCGGTTCAACCCGCTCCCTCCTGAATTTCAACTCCTTCAAAGAAACCACCGTTAATTTCTGCCGGCGGGACGCCGCCCCATCAAGGGCAAAGATCTTTACCAGTTGATTTCCAATTTCCCCAGTGGGCGTAATAATCTTTTCAAAAGGAAAGGCCGCCTTAAACTGTTTCCTTATATCTTCCAGTTTTCTTTCATCCACAGGCCGGGAAGGAATGGTGAATCTTTCTCCTGAAGCAGTGGAAAGGGAGCGAATAAAATCCCCTTTCTTCAAATTTTGAATGATGTCTTTCAACCTTTCTGCAACCGGTGTATCTGCAAATAGCAACTCCAGGCTTGCCCTGGTAGGTTGCAGCAAGAATATTTCCCCCGGCATCTGCCGCTCCAGAGCAAAAAGAAGCATCAAAACTTTAAATACTTTCCTTTCATTTTCTCCCCCGATAAAATCCAGACGTGAATGATAATATCCCATGATATCCCGGATCCGTTCGGTAAGTTCGGGATTATCATCCCGGAAAAAATAATCCCACAAAATATCGGCAGTCAACCAGAACCAGTTATTTTGGGGATAATCCTTTATAAACTGGATAAATGAATTATCCACATCTTCTTTTAAAAACCGAAACAGGGTTCTCTGGCTGGAACTAAACTGCCGGGAAATGGTGGCCAGCAAAAAGGCCGCAAAGGGATGCAGGGGAATGAGGCCCTTAAAGTCCTCCATGCGCGCTTCATCGCCCAGGAGGCTTACGGTTGCCCTTTGCACCCGGCTCCATAAGCTTTCTTTCTTGATTTCCCATTGCTGTTGCGCATCCTTTTTCACTTCGATGGCGTTAGCCATTAGCTGATAGGCCGTTACCGGTTTCATCTCAAAATGAAAGTTATGAAAACGTTCCAGGAGCCTATTCTTTGTGTCTTCATCTATTCTCTGGAACGTTTGCGGTGATTTGTGTGTAATTAAAAAAAGGTAAAAAGGGGATTCCGCAGTTGCGTGGGCCAGTTCCTGCAAAGTCGAAGTGGCAATGTTATGGGTAAAGAAGTCAGTAAATTCGTCCCAGATGAAGAGGATACCCGCCAGAGAATTTTGCCGGATGATCTCCTTCAGCCAGTTCTTTATACTCTGCGGGTCATCCTGCACTATAAAGCCTTCATTTTCGAGAACCCGGGCGACCCTTTCCACCAGGTTCACCGTCTGTTCAACATCACCTGCTTTAAGCCTGTCCAATACGTCTTCTGCAGAGGAAAAATCGAGAAACTTTCCCCTGTATCGTTCAAAGGCTTTCGGCCAGTCAAAGGTACTCCGGGGATCGGCAAGCTTTCGGACAACAGCGTCGTAAAGGGTTTCCCCGGTAACATCGCCGTATCCCTTTTCCTTCAGTTTTTCTTTAATCCCCTGCTGAATTTCCACCAGCAGTTTTAAGGAAGAGGTGATATGGGCAGAACCGGAACGGTAGACGACCAGATAACGCCCTCTTTCTCGCAGGGCTTTTAATCGTGGCCAGAGTTCGAGCAGTTTCTGGTGCTTGCGGAAATAATCCTCCACTTCTGCAAGGTCGTCTTCCAGCAGGTGCTTTAAAACAAAGGCTGCAAAAGTTTTCCCCGTCCCGTATGCTCCGTGCATCCACAAGGATAACTTATCTTTAGCGCTGCCGCGCTCCAAAGCCCGGATCATCCCATGTAAGATTTCCCGCAACCCCCCGTGGGGGATAAAAAACTTCCACGCGGCCGGCTGGTTGCGGTCCTGTTCCTCGGAAAAGACCGGAATAAAATCTTTCCTCACTTCCAAATAGTCAGCATAGAGCCACATGCCCACCACTCCTCGGGAATATATTTGGCAAGCAAGCGATCCCCGGTCACCTCAAACCATTTTTGCCCGTGGCAAAGTAGCTGGCCCAGCACATATTTCTGCGCACAGCCAAAAATGACCCAGGGCCAGAGTAGATTTTCCCTTAGTTCCAGACTTTCTCTTTTTTCCCGCTCAAAAAGGCGGCAGGCAGCAAAACAAAGGGCTTCCACGGAAGGATATACGTGGCCCTTTCGCTGCACACGACGCGGTCGCGAAGGTAAAACTTCCCCCTGGTTGATTTCCCTGCCCACCGGCGTTCTTTCCAGGAGGCCTACCAGTTCCATGACGGCATTGTTGATTGTCCTTAAAGCCAAACGGGGAACATAAAAAAGTAATTGTTCTCTAATTTCCCCTGTTGTCCAGGTGCCCAGGCCGAGTTCCTGCACGTACCAGGCAGCGGTGGGAAAATTAAAGACCACGTTCACCCAGAGCAACTCCCAGGGCAGGATTTCCTCCAGGCCATACTCCCGGAAAAGCGCCGCCAGAAAGGTTTCCTTTCCCCGTTTATCCTGCAATCCGGTGGTCCTCAGCCACACTTTGAAAGACTGTACCTGGCGGTTGCCTAATAACCCGCTGAATTCCCACTCCTGCGGTTCTTGTAAATAGAGCTCCAGCCACTCCTTGCGCAAACCGAATTGCTGGTGTCTCGACCAACCTGTAACTTTCTCTTTACCCGCCAAGCTCCAGCACCTCGATTGACGAGCGGCTCTGGTCCAGGTATATGTTATCCAGATCCCTAACCAGTTCCACAGAAAGCCACCTCTCCCAGCGGGAGGAAATGGCCCGCAGCATGCCGGCCAACCGGTCCCGGGACAACCCAAAAAGCGCATGGGGACCCTCCGGCGCCCCGTTCAGCAGTTCCGAAAGGGAGAAACCGTGCCGGCCAACCCTTTCTGCATAACGGTAAAGGGAGTACAAAACGGCCAGGGCGGGAACACTCTCCCAACCGCGCTTGGTGATGGTCGTCAGCTTTCCCTTGGTATGCACCTCCCCAAGGCCCAGTTCCCCGCCTAGGGGAGTATTTTTTAATAGACCCACTAGGGCAGTAATAGCGTTTTCACGCGAACTTTGGGCAAGGCTTTCATCCAAAAGGCCGACAAGCTCTTTTTTTGAATAACTGCTTCCCCATGATATATTTTGCACATACCAGCCAACTAAGGTTGAATTCCTTGCTAGGTTAGTCCAAATCACGGCCCAGGTTAAAGGATTTTCCGTCCCCCATTCTTTCAACCTTTCCCCAAGTAATGTTATTCTGGTACCCGTCACTATTTCCGCTTCCCGCAGCCACACCCGCATGGCCTCAAATTGCCTGTTGCCCAGGCTGTTTTCATACCACCATTTTTCCGGGTCGCGAAAATACTCCTCCAGCCAGGCTTTCCTCATCCCAAAGTGTTGGTACCTGTTCAGCCCCTTCAAACCCGTACCTCCCCTGCTTATGGCTAAAGACTTGGCCGCCAGACATCCCTTTTCTACAAAGGTAAGACAGGCCGCACAGTGAATACAATGGTCTTCAGCAATTTTTACCGTATCGTTTATCTGCAGGGCCCCCGTCGGGCATTCCACCTCACAACTGCGGCAGTGATTACAGTAAGCTGCTTTGTTGGCCGCAGCCCGCAAATGGCTCAAGAAAAAACGGTCTGCCCGGTCTATATTCCGCAGGCTGACTTCCACACCCTCATCATGTCTTTTAATCCGGAAAGGATAATCCACAGACCCGTTTTTAATCCTCCCCCGGCCATCCCCTTCCCTGACCAGAGATCCCAGAGTCTTCGCCCATTCCACCCACTCTTCCCGGGGCCGGCGGATGAAAAAGGTGACAGTTTTTTTTCCGCTGGTCTCCAGAACACCGGTGCCCCCGGTATCCATATCGCGACCGCCAGCTCGTCCTTTCCACCCACCCGTTGAGATAAATTTTTCAATTTCACTTTCTTGAATTGATTTCTTTCTCGCATAATCACGCAAAACAGATAAAAACTTATCGACATCATTCCGAAAAACCATCCGTGATAATGAATCCCACCATTTTGATGCTAAAGGGCATACCGCACACCCTACTCTAACCAGCCCGTACCGGTACGCCCGGTTAAAGAAAATGTTTCTCTTAAACAAATAAAGAAAAATCTCCCCGCTACTCCAGTTCAACAAAGGGCTGGCATTGATCTGGGTATTATGCTTGCTCCCTTCGGAAACCAGGGAATACTTCTGGCGCATCAAACTTTCTTCCCAGCGCACCCCGTCAAAAACCAGCGCCTTTACAGAAGGTTTACCCACCAGCTCTCTTAAACACAAAAGGGTGGGAACGGATTTATGAACCGTGCAGCACCAGCGGTGAACCCTGCTGGGCGGACCGAATTCCCGCCAGGTGGTTTGCGCGTCTTTTCCCGCCCGCGCCGTGTAAAAATAAAGGTGTTTCCATCTTTGCCGGGCTTTTTCCACTGCATCGTAAGTCGCACTTATTTCCATGGTGGTATCGCTAAAGATGACCACAAACTCACCGGGAGAAAGCGCCCTCTGCACCAGGTCAAGGAGTACCAGGGAATCCTTCCCGCCGCTGAAGGCCACGGCAGCGGCATCCACCTTCGGTCGATACTTTTTGTAAGTATCCCAAATAGATTCTATGGCCTGCTGGACCAACCCTTCCAGCAACAGGGAATTTTTCGCCAGCATGGTTTTAACTTTAACGGGCTGTAGATGAAGGTTTTTTTCATGAAATTCAATCTCCGGATTTTCAAAAAAACCCCCTCCCTTTGCCTCGGCGACCAGTTCACCCCGGTAGAAATAGCGCCGCCCCGGAGTGGCCCAGAGCAGGGGTTCCTCAACTTGCGCATAGGACCAGTACCTGTTAAACCCCAGCAGATCCAGCTCTTCAAAAAAAACGGGGCGTACCTCCCCCCTGATCACTTCACTTTTTGATTCGGTTAGCAAAATGCCACCGGTTTCCCTATCCCAGAGGATGTCGTACATAATTCAAACCCCATTTAGTTTAAAATGATTGTGTTATCTCTTTTTCCAGCTATTCGACAAATGGCACGTTTTTTCCTCTTCTAAGGAATGCCATATTATCCTGTCTATACAATAATTTTATAAATTATCCAGTATAAATCAATGAGATTCTAAGCTAAATTACATAATGGTATTGCATGGTAGTGCATATGTTCGAATCAAAAACCAAAAAAAACTGGTAGCAGGAAAAACAACCGGCAGCACCATTAATGCTTGATCTTCCCGGCTACCACTTGCTTAAATTATCTGATAATTAAATGTAGTTTCTCTCAAGCTGCCCCCCACAGTTTTCTGGCCCTTGCCCGTGCCCTGGATATATGAACACGTGCCAGGTTTACTGAAATTCCTTTTATCATGGCAATTTCTCGAGCATCTTTATTTTCTAAAAGATAAAATAAAATTTCCCGGTCGTGTTTGGATAATGAAGGGTGATTCAGAAAATCCCGAACCTCAATGTTAACGTGATCTGCTTCATCCAATGAAGGAAAAATTACTTCTTCAGGAACATATTGTTCTTCAAAACCTCTGTTTTTACGGTTCTTTAAAACCGTAGCAGCGTTACCAAGCGCGGACCGAACCATTTTTCTGGGATCTCCTACTTTATCTGGATTTCGACTTAATTGATTGAGTGCCCGGTCAATTTTGTCAAGCAAATAATTGTTCCGGTCCCTCAGGTTCTGCTCGTACCCGTAGAGAATCAGCATGGCTTCCTGAACATCTTTGGTCATCATGGTTCCTCCTTTGCTGTGACAGGAATAAATCTCAGTCACGGCGGTTTATAAATTAAGCCAATGTAACCTTTTTTCAGTAGCCGTCCGGATGGCTCGGTTACTGGAAGGTTACATTAACTTAATTTTCTAAAATGTTCAGGCATGGTGTTTTTATTTTCTTAATAGGCCCTTTCTGAAAACTATTGTACCACGTCTGGTTATGCCTGGCAATTATTCTGGAAAATTTTATCTTGGCACTTTCCGTTGCCGGAAAGTGCCGCTTTCTCTTTTAAATATTTTTTAGCAATTCACGAACATAAGCAGCCGAGAACTGGCCCCAGTAAGATCTCAAATCAGCATAAGCATCCTCCGGATTCGGGTGCATATTTTCCGCTTTGGCATAGGCCATTAACAGCACGTCAATTGCCCCTTCGACTTTCCTGACCAGTTGAACAAGGTCCGCCGGGTCAACAGAAGCTGGATCAGTACCGGCATATTTTTTTATGGGTTCATATATATCACGAATAAACGGATGCCGGTGATTTATTTTCAGGATTGCCCTGCCATTAAGATGTATAATTTCCAGCAATTCTTTACCCGGCCAGGAACCATCCACAATGGTAATTGACTGTTCCTGGATTTGCTGCTTAATTTCTTCAGCAGCCTGTTGTTCCGAAGCTTCATCAATACCAAGATCCTCCAGTACATCGGTGATAATTTTTTGTGCTTCCTCCGGCCTGACATTAAAACCGCCTTTTCCTTTAGGCGCCGTCTCCTCAACTTTTTGGACAGCTTTCGTTGCCGGCGCATGGTCCTTGGATATTTTTCGCTCTTCCCTGTCCGTTTTTTCCCAGGTTTCGGCTATCTTGTTCCTTGCCACAATAACTGGTTTTTTCAAGAATTCACGAAGCTCCTCACGAAGTTTACTGACCGGTTCTGCCCCCCTTTTTACGTGCCGGACCTGGAAATATTCATCAAGTTCTGCCGGGAAACTTACTTCTATGCCTATGTAACGGTCTTGCTCCTTCACACCACCGGGTAACATCTTTGGAATGATGTTATAATAAATTTCTCGCCCGTTTCTGAGAATACTTATTTTCCCTTCATTATCAAATATCTCTAGTTCCTTGAAGCGACTGGCAGATCCTTTCCGAGCACCTTCGCCTTTCTTTTTCCGGACGATTTCCGGCAGCAATGTTACGGTAACCTCTACCTCATGACCATCAATTTGTATTTTGCCCGCATCTATAATCTCGGCGCGTAAGTCCTCACCAAAAATCTTTGTTGCACGTGGATTTTCTAAAAGAAACAGGGGATCATGCAATTCAATTTTTTTTCCATTTAATTCAATATGCAAACCATTATCAATAAACTTTCGGTAAGCCCTGGCTAAAAATTTAACCAGATCATCAATGCGTTCTTTGATTGATGTTCCATATCTTCCTCCATCAACGATCCGGTCAACTTTTGACCAGATAACTAATGTACCAGAGGCAAATGGTGTTCCATCGGGGTATTGCATCAAATCTTCATATTCTGCAGGATATCCTTCAACGGCTACCGCTCTTATGTCCTTTTGAGATTTATCAGCTACCATATCCAGATCGAGAAAGGTATAAAAATACTTATCGCTGCCAATGGGCCTGGTATAAATTTCAATCCTTTTCGCCTGGCTTAAACCTGCCAGCTTCAACCCGACGCCAAAACGGCCAAGGCCTTTTCGCTGGTTATACCGCGTTGAAAAACCCATTTGCAGGGTACGGGCAAGAATTTCGGGCTGGATACCAACCCCATCGTCGGCAAAAATAATTTTTTCCACAACCTTCCTGCCCTCATCATTTTTGCCTTCAATGGTTTTAATTCGTATAAATCGGGCATTTGCTTCAATTGAGTTGTCTACAGGTTCTCCGGCTGCAGTTGCGAGATCAAACCCGGAATCACGCCAGCTTTCGAGAGCCTGCTCAGCCAAAATCAGTTCAGCCACCATTGGATCCTTTTGCATTTGCGTTGTCATTTTTCTTTTCCTCCTCCTCGCCGGGGTAGCCATCCGGTCTATCCCGGGGTATACTTTATAGATTTTAAGGCAAGCTTATTTTGAGGCGATTTTTTCCCATATCTCCCCAACGCTTGCCTTAAAATCCTTTCACCTATATAAATTGGCTAACCATGCTAATAATTTCAGACTAACAAAAAAATTTTTTCATCACCACTCGCTACCTTTTCAGGTGTACTCTCCGATTGACCAGAAGAGTCACTATTTCCAGAGGGAGATATAACCCTGCTGAATATACGATATTTCCATCATTATTCCGGCCCCGCCATCAGGCGGGTGATGGCGCTGGCCAGGGCGGCGGCACCAAAACCGTTATCGATATTGACCACGCCGATACCGGAAGCGCAGCTGTTCAGCATGGTGAGAAGGGCGGCCAGGCCGTGAAAACTGGCCCCGTAACCGACGCTGGTGGGCACGGCGATGACCGGCTGCTCCGCCAGCCCGGCCACCACGCTGGCCAGGGCTCCCTCCATTCCCGCCACCACAATGATTACCTGCGCCCACCGGATCATCTCCAGTTTGTCCAGCAGACGATGGATGCCAGCCACTCCTACGTCGTAGCAGCGGCGCACGTGGTTGCCCATCACTTCGGCGGTCACGGCTGCTTCCTCGGCCACCGGGAGATCAGCGGTCCCCGCCGACATCACCAGCACTTTACCCTTTGGCTGCGGGCGCTCCCCGCGGTACACCACAATAGTGCGCGCCAGTTCCGAATAAACGGCGTCGCTGAAAACGGCCCGTACTGCTTCGTATACCTCCCGGGCGGCCCGGGTGGCCAGAACGGTCCGGTTGTTCCCGCAAAGCCTCTGCACAATCTCCACTACTTGTTCCGTGGTTTTGCCCTGGCAGAAAACCACTTCCGGGAAACCCTTGCGCAGGGCCCGGTGGTGATCCACCTTGGCAAACCCCAGGTCTTCGTAGGGCAGGGTCTTGAGCCTCTCTATGGCCGCATCCACTTCCAGGCGGCCGCGGCGCACATCTTCCAGCAATAGACGTAATTCATCTTTAGTCATTCATCCTTCTCCCCTGAAAGAAGGCCGGATAAATATGGATACCGGCCCGGAATTATATCCCTGGAACATGGTCGTATCAAGATTGCCTCTTACTTCTGTTCCCACATGACCTTGCCGCAGTCCCGCAGGTCGTAGCCGCCCAGGGCCTGTACCTCTTTCCGGAACTCCGGCAGGTCCATCACGGTCAACAAACGCTGGATGTAAGGTGTATCCCAGTATTCCCGGGGGATGCAGAGGTCGTAACGCTCCTCGGCCAGGGGTATGAAGTCGAGCCCCAGGGCCACCGCGGCGGCCCGGATGCCAAGCCCCGCGTCCACCCCGCCGGCCACGGCCGCCGCTACGGCCATGTGAGTGTATTCCTCCCGCTCGTAACCGCTTATTTGGTCCGGGCTGATCCCCAGCTGTTTCAAGTGGTAATCCAGCAAAACCCGGGTACCCGCCCCCCGCTGCCGGTTCACAAAGGTGACGTCAGGCCGGGCCAGGTCCTCCAGCCCCCGGATCCCTTTGGGATTGCCTTTGGCCACAATCAGCCCCTGCTCCCGGTAGACCAGGTTGACCAGCACTACTCCCCTGCCCGGCAGCAGCCGCTGGATATAGGAAACGTTGTACTCCCCCGTTTCCTCATCCAAAAGGTGCGTGCCGGCACAGTGGGCCTCTCCCCTTTTCAAGGCGTTCAAACCCGCCAGGCTCCCTACATGGGCGCTGGACAGGCTGGCCTGGGGGTAAAGGCGGCGCAGGTAATTGGCCAGGACGTCCAGGGCGATATCGTGGCTGCCGATGATGACGGTGGTTTCCCTGATCTCCTCCAGGGGACGCAGGAGCTCCACCGGCACCGCCTGGCCCGCACCGTAACCCTCGGAAAGCCGGGGCACCCGCACAATGCCGTCGGCCCGGATCAGGGACATGATGATGCCCGCTCCCCGGGATATGGGTGTGGCAATGATCTTGTCCCCCACCTGTCCCAGTTTGACCCGTACAAACTCCTCCACTCCCAGGGAGGAGACCAGCTTGCGGGAAACGGTGGCTTCAATTTTCCGGCGGGCGGGCGGGACGGAACCAAGCTTTTTGTATATGATTGGTTTAACAAACAAATCGGCACACAGGTAGGCCGATACGGGGTAACCGGGCACCCCGATTACCGGCCGTCCGTCCACTTCCCCCAGGATCACCGGTTTCCCCGGCCTGGTGGCCACACCGTGCACCAGCACCCGGCCCAGACTTCTGATTACTTCCGCCGTGTAATCCTCGCTGCCGGCCGAAGAGCCGGCATTGATGAGCACCACATCGGATTCCTGCAGGGCTTCCAGCAGGGACTGGCGCAGGGCCTCAAAATCATCGGCGGTGATTTTTTTGCGGACCGGATCGCCCCCCCACTCGCTCACCAGGCCTGCCAGCATCCGGCTGTTATAGTCGATAATATCCCCGGGCCTCAGCTCCCGGCCCGGCTCCACCAGTTCCGTACCGGTGGGCAAAATGGCCACCCGCGGCCGGGGGTGGACGGAAATTTCCGTTACCCCGCCGGCCAGGAGCCCCCCGATGTCCACCGGGCGCACCCGGTGATTGGCGGGAACGATCATTTCCGTAGCGACGATATCTTCCCCAATGGGCCGCACGTGCTGCCAGGGGTAAACCGGCTGGGTGATCTCCAGGACTTCCGGGGACACAAAATGCACGTCCTCCACCATGATCACCGCATCGCACCCTTCGGGGAGGGGATCACCCGTATCGACCATGATGGCCTCGCTGCCAACTGCCAGCTGCCTGGGAGCAGTTTCGGAAGCACCAAAGGTCAGGGCAGCCTTCACCGCATAGCCGTCCATGGCCGCCGCGTGGTAGTGGGGCGAAGACACCCGTGCATAAACGGGAGCCGCCGTCACCCGGCCCCGGGCCTCCTCCACCGCCACAACCTCGGGCGGCCCGGGATTGAGTGCCCCCTTTTGCTCAAGGTAAGCCATGTATTCTTCCAGGGCTTCTTCCCAGGGCCGGTCGTCCAGATAAACGTCCCGTTTGCCCGTAACTTTAGACAACGTCATCACTCCTCAAAAAAGTTTGACCTCCACCCATTCGCCTGCTTCTACACCTTCTTTGCCCGCCGGGATGCGGGCCAGCCCGTCGGCACGAACCATGGTAGTAATCAGGCCCGATTTGCCCAGCACGGGCTCCGCGTGAAGCTCCCCGTCCTGCAAATGCAGTTTCACCCGCACGAAATCCTCCCGCCCGGCGGCGGAACGCAAATTGCGGGTTATCCGCGCCCTCAGGGGAAATTCCCAGAAACCTTCCCGGGGGTAACTGTAAGATCTAATCAAAGGGGCCACCAGCAGCTCAAAGACCACCAGGGCCGAGGCGGGATGGCCGGGCAGGCCGAAGACCGGTTTGCCGTTCACCACCGCCCCCACGGAGGGCTTGCCGGGTTTCAGGGATATGCCGTGAAACAAAACCCCCGGCCGGCCCAGGGAGTCAATCACCCGGGCCGCTACGTCCCGGGTGCCCACCGAACTGCCCCCGGAGAGCAAGACCATATCGTTTTCCGAAAGGGCCCGGGCCAGCCGTTCCTGCAGCCGGTGAAAGTCGTCCCGGACAATGCCGTACAGGCGGGGCTCGCCGCCACAGCCGGCCACCGCGCCGTAAAGGGTATAGGAGTTGATGTCCCGCACCTGGCCCGGAGCCGGCTTTTCTTCCGGGGAGACCACTTCATCGCCGGTGGAGATGATACCCACCCTTAAGGGGCGTCTTACTTCCACCGCAGCAACCCCGGCTGCGGCCAGTATCCCCAGGTCCTGCGGCCGCAGGCAGTGTCCCGCCGGCAACACCACGCTCCCGGCCGGGACATCCTCACCCCGGCGGACGACGTTCTCCCCGGGCGCCACCGGCCTGGTAACGCCAATGGTCTTTTCATCCAGCTCCTCGGTATGCTCCACCATCACCACCGCGTCGGCGCCCTGAGGCAGCATGCCGCCGGTGGCAATGCGCCAGGCCTGGCCCGGCTTTAATTCCCCTTCCGGCGCCGCGCCCATCAGGACTTCCCCCGCCACCTCCAGGTAGGCGGGCAGGCCCTCGGAGGCGCCAAAGGTATCCTTTGCCCGCACGGCAAAACCGTCCATGGTGGAACGGTCAAAGCCGGGCACATCGTCAACGGCCACCACATCGTGCAAAAGACAACGGTCGAGGGCGGACAACAATGAAACTTTCTCCCCATCCCGGGGTAAGGACACATGATTTAAAACTATTTCCCGCGCCTCTTTAATGGTAACTGCCTGAAACAATTCCTTCATCCACTTTTCTCTCCTTAATATGGCAACGCTGCCAGGGCGGCAGTCGCCCCCGTCGCCCTCATCACTCCGATCTTTAAGCATGGCTTCCGCGCTGCTGGGCCATGGTTAAAAAGGCGGTAATGCCGTAAGCCAGGAGCAGCAAAATGATGCTTAAGGCGGTGGCCAGCTCATACTTGCCCTGGCCCACTGCCAGTACCGTGGCCGTGGTGAGCACCCGGGTGCTTCCGGCGATGTTGCCGCCGACCATCATGGAGGCGCCCACCTCGGAAATCACGCCGCCAAACCCGGCCATCACCGCAGCCAGCAGGCCCAGCCGGGCCTCCCGCACCAGAAGCCACAGCAATTGACACCGGGAAGCCCCCAGGGCCAGGATCTGCAGGGGAATCTTCGGGTTTAAAGACTGCATGGCGGCCACGGTAAAGCCGGCCACAATAGGGGAAGCAATAATGGCCTGGGCCACCACCATGGCCGCAGGGGTGTAAAGGAGGTCGAGGAAACCCAGGGGCCCGTACCGGGTAAAGGTAAGCCAGACCGCCAGTCCCACCACCACCGGCGGCAGGCCCATGCCGAAGTTAACCACACTGACCAGGAAGCGGCGGCCGGGGAAATTGGTCAGGGCCAGAAGGGTCCCCAGGGGAACGCCAATGAGCACACTGATCAGTGTGGCCAGACCGGAGATTTTTAAAGTGCGTAAGGTAATATCCAGAACTTCGGGATCGCCTGTCGCCAGCAAACGAACGGCCTCCACAAGACCCTGCCAGAAGATTTCCAAACTCCTTCAACTCCTTTGGTGGGTGTAGGATTGTAAATTCAGCTCCGCCAGCTTTGCCGCACCGGGTAAGCCCGTATCCGGATCCCACCCCCGGGCCAGGTAATATTCCCTCAAAACCTCCCGCACCTTTTCCCGGTCCAGCCTGCGCCCGGCGGCGGGACCGGCCCTCACCGGCTCTTCGTAAAAACGGGAGGGGTAATCGGCATCACCCGGTTTTTCCCCGTGGCGGAGATTAAACAGCTTCTGGAGGTTCCAGATGCGCTCTCCCGCCCTGATCACTTCCGCCGGTGTAATATCAATGCCGGTCAAGCTGGCATACAGGCGGGCAAAAAGGGTGGGACCCACGGTATGCAGCACGGGCGGGCGGATGCACATGCCCAGGGCGTTATAGACGGCAATGAGATCTTCTGCCCACCGGGACATTTTTGGTATGTTTACATCCCTGGTAACGGGATCGAAAATCTCCTTTTTTAGCTCGTCGGGCATATCCAGGCGCTCGTACATTTCCTCCGAAAAACCAAACTTTTCCGTAAGGTAAGGGACGGGATTTTCATTATAACGGAGATTTTCCACCGGGTTGCGGGTGCGCAGGTGATCTCCGCCCCGCACGCTGGTAATATAACCCAGAGTCCAGGTAGACCAGCGGGCCCGGGGATCTAAAAGGAAACATTCCAGCCCCTTGACTTCTACAGCATATTTTGAAGCACCCGGGAAATGCTCCGCTGCCTTTCTGACACCTTCAGCCAGCACATCTCCCAGGCCGCGACGGTGGGCGATCATATCGAGCAGGGAAATGGTAGCCCGTTCATCGCCCCAGTTAAGGGGGAAGCCCAGATCCTTTTCGCCGATCAGCCCTTTTTCATACAGCTCCATGGCAAAGGCTACCACCGCCGCCGCGGAAACCATATCCAGGCCCAGGCGCTGGCAGGTTTCGGTAACCATGGCCACAGCCGGCAGGTTGTTGATATCACACCCGGCTCCGAAGCCGATGACCGGTGTAACCTCCATATCTTTAAGCCTGAGCCCGGCGTAGGGGCCTTCCTTAATTTCCACCCAGTGGGCGCAGGCAATGGGACAGGCCACGCAGGCCACACCACGATTACTGTACCTGGGTAGGACCTTGCGGCTGCGGGTTTCCACCCAGTTTTCTATGGCACCAAGCCGGTAATTGCGCCCCGGCAGGGCCCCGAACTCCTGATAGGGCAGGGTGGCCAGCATGGTGCCAAAGCGGGAAAAGGGACCGTAAAAAGGAGAAGAAAAAATCGCTTTCCGGGTGTCGTCCACGGCCTGCAGGAACTCTTTCCGGTGAGCCACCCTCACCGCACCACGGCCGCGCACCGCCACGGCTTTCAAGTTCTTGCTGCCCATTACCGCGCCCAGCCCCGTACGCGCCCAGGCATCAAAGGGACCGTTTTCTACGCTGGCAAAGCGGACCAGATTTTCACCGGCCTGGCCAATGGCCGCCACCTGAATGGCCCCGTCGCCCAGTTCCCGGCGAATCCGGCGCACCGTCTCCCAGGCATCCCGCCCCCACAGGTGGTCCGCCGGTAAAATTGTTGCCTGGCCGTCACAGATCCATACATAAACCGGTGCGGCGGCCTTTCCCCGGATAACCACCCCGTCAAAACCGGCAAACTTGAGCTCGCTTCCCCAGAAGTTGCCGGAGTTGGCCGTACCAAACAGGCCGGTGGCGGGTGAGAGGGCGGAAGCTTCGGTGCGGGATGCTGTAGGTACCGTTGTTCCCACCAGCACCCCCACATTAAAGACCAGGATATTTTCCGGGCCGAGGGGGTCGGCGCCGGCGGGAATTTCCTCGTAGAGCAGGCGGGCGTTAAATCCCAGGCCGCTCAAATATTCCCTGGCCCAATCCTGTTCCACGGGTCGCTCCTTCATCCTGCCGGCAGTAAGGTCGATATCCAGGATTTTACCGCTGTAACCGTACACGCACTACCCCTCCTGTTCCGCCATTTCCTCTACATCGACCACCCGCAGGGCTCCCGAAGGACAGGCCAGGGCACACTTTTTGCAGCCGCGGCAAAGGGAGGAAAAGGTAATGGTAAACGTTCCCTCAAACTCATCCCTGGCAATACTGATAAAAGCTCCGGTAAGCTTAAACTCCCCCTGGTGGGTAATGGCACAGGTAAGGGCGCAGGTGCAGCAACCGGTACACCTGCCGGGGTTGACCGCCAGTTCTCTGGCCATGAAAGTACCCCCTGAAAATAATGTCAACGAAAATTTCTACAGCCGGCTCCCGGAAACCTGCCGGCAATAAATAAAAAACACCGTGAAGGTGTTGTATAAAAAGAACCCGAACTATGATTTTCTGCTGTAAAACCCCAGCATTACCCTGTGAATGGACGGCACCCCCGGCGGGACAAAAGCCACCCGATCGCCGTCCTGCAGAGGGTGACTCATTTTTTCCACCCGGCCGTTGACAAAAACCACTTCCACCTGTTCTTCCGGTATCTCCAGGCGCTTTAACAGGGTGCCGGGAGTATCACCGGGAGCAATTTCCACAGGCAGGGGAAAGGGCCAGCCGCGGTGGGAAAATATCTTCATCAACGGGCCGAAAGCCCGCAGTTCTATTCTGGCCAAACACCGTCACCTCATTTCCTGGCTGCAGGCCGGACATCCGGGATCCCGGCCCACAGATACCTCCAAAAAAGTCATGGACAGGGCGTCATAAGTGAGCAACCGGCCAACCAGCAAATCGCCAAGGCCCAGGAGGTACTTGATGGCTTCCGTGGCCTGGATGGTACCGATAACACCGGGCACGGCCCCCAGGACCCCCAGTTCCGCACAGCCGGGGACGTGCGGATCCGGTTCGCGCGGGAAAATACAGCGCAGGCAGGGACCCGCCCCCGGCATCACGGTCATCACCTGCCCGGCAAAGGCCAGCACGCCGCCGTAGATGAAGGGCTTCCCCAGGCGCAGGCAGGTTTCGTTGAGCAGGAAACGGGTGGCAAAATTATCGGTGCAGTCAACAACAATGTCATATCCCTCGATCAGGGACACGGCACTGGCAGCGCTCAGGCGTTCAAGGAAAACCTCCACCTGCACGTCCGGGTTTAGAGCCACCAGCTTATCCCTGGCCGATTCCACCTTGGGCCGGCCCACATCACCGGTGCGGTGCAGGATTTGCCGCTGCAGGTTGGACAAATCCACCACGTCGGCATCCACCAGACCCAATCGCCCTACTCCGGCGGCGGCGAGGTAGTAGGCTACCGGTGAGCCCAGCCCCCCGGCTCCCACCACCAGTACTCTGCTGCGCAGCAATTTTTCCTGGCCCTCGCTGCCCACACCGGGAAGGAGTATATTCCTCTGGTAACGCTCCCGTTGTTCCCGGGTCAACCCCTGCATATTCACCTGCCTCCTTAACCTCCGCCAACCGGCGGGAACAAGGATACCCGGTCACCGGGCTGCAGGACGGCATCCATGGCTGCGTGCCGCCCGTTGACCAGAACCGTAAAGACCTGGCTCCGGGGAATACCCAGGCTGTCTATGAGGCCGGCCACGGTAGTTCCCTCCGGGCGCTCTACCTCAATAGCCTGGCCGAAGCGGGCCCCGGGCATGAATTTTTCCAGCCCGCTGAAAACGCGTACTTCCAGCAGCACATCATCTACCCCCGTTAAAATTCAGGGTGGCAGGGCACCTCTATGGGAGCCCTGCCACGGGATTAGTTTAGAAATTAAACACCTGATCCAGTTCCTCCGCCCTGACATCAAATACAGTGTTGTGAGGCGGCAGTTCCTCCTGGCTGAAGAATTCAGGCAGCCGGTCGTCGGCGCTGGTGAACCCGGCCTTGCGGTTGAACTCCCTCTCGACCTTCAATACCTGCTTGCCCATGTTGAGCACGTCATCTACAGTTAAATTGAGGCCGTACATGGCGTTAAGCATTTCAACAATGGTGGGCATTCCCTCAGGGTTATCCAGGACAGCAAAGGCCACAAAGAGACACAACCCGCTGCTGTCTATGAACGCAGTGGCAATTTGCAGGTTCCGGGAAAGCTCCACCTGGCTTTCGGGTTTCAAAGGATCCACAAAACCGCCCACTTTAAGGATGTTGGCCGTTACGGCATACCCGGCGGTATGGTCGGCACCCATGGGCGTGGTGGCATAGGTAACACCGTTGCCCTTGCAGCCCCGCGGGTCATAGGCGGGAATACCCTGGCCTTTCACTGCGGGCACGCGGGTTACCCCGTAAATCCGGCCGGCATTGGCCGAACCGCCGCCGATAATCCTGCCCAGGGGCGTGCCTTTGGCCACTTCTTCCAGAGCCCTGATGGCGGCCTCACCATCACCAAAGGGTATGACGCCGGCTTCCATAAGCACACCCAGGGTGCACCCCGTCTCAATGGTGTCCAGGCCTACGTCGTTGCAGATGTAGTTCAGTTTGGCGATTACATCCAGGTCGCCAATTTCCAGGTTCGGACCGAAACACCAGGCGGTTTCATATTCAATGGGGGCACAAACCTTGCCGTCGGGCATGGGGTAAACATTGGAACACCGCATGACGCAGCCGGGATGGCAGGCATGGGTGGCTTTCCCTCCCCGGGCTACGGCCACCTCGGCCAGTTTCTCCCCGCTGACCTCGGCAGCTTTGTCGAAACGGCCGAAGCGGAAGTTTCTGGTGGGAAGGGCGCCCGCTTCATTGATAATGTTCATCAACACATTGGTGCCGTAGCTGGGCAGTCCCTGCCCCGTGACCGGGTGATCCTGCAAAATTTTCGCAAATTTCCTGGCTGCCGCTTTGAAACGCTCCGGTTCCTTAACCGGGACATCAAAGGTAGCCGGGCTGTCCACGACGATGGCCTTAATTCTCTTGGAACCCATTACCGCCCCCAGGCCACCCCGGCCGGCATAGCGGCTGCTGTTGCCGTCACTATCGTTGTTGGTTACCCCCGCGGCCGGCATGAGCATCTCGCCGGCAGGGCCAATGGTAATCACGGCAACCTTCATACCGTAACGCTCCCGACAGATGGCCGTTACCTCGTAAGTACCCTTGCCGGCCAGATCGCCGGCAGGCAGCAACTCTGCCCCCTCGGGAGTAACCTTGAGCAGATACCAGTCGCTGCTAGCGGGCTTACCTTCGAGGATGATGGCCTTGATGCCCAGGTTGGCCAGCTTCTGAGAGGTAATACCGCCGGCATTGGCTTCCTTAATCCCTCCGGTGAGGGGGCTCTTCCCTCCTACGGACAGGCGTCCTGAAGATGGTGCGCTGGTACCCGAGAGCAATCCCGGAGCAATAACCAGCTTGTTGTAGGGACCAAGAGGATCACAGGTAGGCGGCACTTCGTCGTAAACCAGCTGGGATGTAAGTGCCCTGCCGCCAAGGGGCATATACTTTTCCGGCACTTCCTCAAACTTGACTTCCCCGGTGGTCATATTCACCCGCAGGAACTTGGACACCGCTTTCTCCCCCTTTAATATTTAGATTTTTAGGCAAAAATTGATCTTTCCAACTACAATCTTCCTGTTTATTCAGGCTATTCAATTGGCTCTAAACAACCAGGTACAATTTCCATGCCATAAAAACTCCGGGTTAAATGACGCTTACGCACCCCCAATGCACCATTTTGAAACACTCCGCCTGCTCCATAACAGGGCAAGAGCATCACAAAAGGACACCTTGTCCAAAACTTTTACTAAAAATGCTGATAGGAGAGACTTAGACTCTCCTATCAGATCAGCAAGTCATCTAGTGTTTATATTCTACATTGCCTGCCGGTAGATGTCAATTATATCGTCCAGGGTGGCCAGGCGCGGGTTGGTCAGGCTGCAGGCATCCTTCATGGCGTTTTCAGCCATGATGGCCAGGTCTTCCTCCTTGACTCCCAGCCCGGCAAGGCCGGAAGGAATACCCACATCCTCCGACAGTTTTTGAATGGCGGAAATAGCCTTTTCTGCAGCCTCACGCACGGAAAGCCCCTCAATGTTTTCGCCCAGGGCGACTGCAATGTCGGCAAAACGCTGCGGGCAGGCAATCAAGTTGAAGCGGCAGACATGGGGCAGCAGAATGGCGTTGCATACGCCATGGGGAAGGTTGTAAAAGCCGCCCAGCTGATGGGCCATGGCGTGGACGTAACCCACGCTGGCGTTATTGAATGCCATGCCGGCCAGGAATTCGGCATAGGCCATCTTATCCCGGGCTTCCATGTTTTGACCGTTGGCCACAGCCTGGCGCAGGTTGCCGGCAATTAATTTTATGGCCATCAGTGCAGCTGAATCGGTGACCGGAGTGGCCATGGTCGATACATACGCTTCCACGGCGTGGGTTAAAGCATCCATCCCCGTCGCCGCCGTCAGGGCAGGGGGCATGCCTACCATGAGCAGGGGGTCGTTTATGGCCACGTTGGGGGTGACCCGCCAGTCCACAATGGCCATTTTAACCTTCCGGTCGGTATCGGTAATGATGCAGAAACGGGTCATTTCGCTGGCCGTTCCTGCGGTGGTATTCACGGCAATAAAGGGGGGCATGGGCTTGCTGGACTTGTCCACACCTTCATAATCCCGGATGTTACCCCCGTTGGTGGCCACAATGCCGATACCCTTGGCGCAATCATGGGAACTGCCGCCGCCCAGGGAAATAATCATGTCACACTGATTTTCCTGGAACACTTTCAAGCCGTCGTGAACGTTTTTATCGGTGGGATTGGGTTCGGCCCCGGCATAGATAATGGCCTGGGCACCTACCTCTTCCACCTGAGCCTTAATCTGGTCGGCCATACCGGACTTGGCCAGGTAGGCGTCTGTTACAATGAGCACCCTCCTGCCGCCGAGAACTTTCACCTGCTCGCCGACCCTTTTGTGAGCCCCAATACCCATGAGGTTCACCGTGGGGATGTAGTACCCGTAAACCTGTTCACCTAATGCCATCAAAACCGCCTCCTGTAATTAATGTCCTGGAGAGGAAAAACAATCATATTTATCCCTCTCCTTTGAAGAGTTTTTATGTTTTTGTTTATTTAAAGCAAGGCAATATTCATGCCAGATATAAAAATCTTGATATTCGCTAAATTGGAGGCGGTTCATCATTTCTGGTGTTCCATTATGACACAAATACCCTGGCCAGTTTGGAGCAGGGAGTCTCAATTTTGAAAAATAAGATCAACCGTTTCTGGCCCCGCCCTGCATTTCTTTTAATTTCCTGTAAAGGGTATTCCGGCCGATGCCCAGTACACGGGCAGCCAGGGAAATGTTGCCGCGGGAATAAACCAGAGCCTGGTTGATAGCCTCCCTTTCCATTTCCTCAATGGTTGCGGGAGGCGGGCAGGAGAGGCCCCTGCGGGACATCACCTCGAGCACATTTTTTTCCAGCACCTTTAACAAATGAAAAACCCGCGACAGTTCCCCGTCCTCCAGGCCGGACAGGTAATCCTTTGATCGCACCATATTCTGCAGCTGAGCCAGGAAAGGTGAACCCTGCGGCTGATTCTCCAGAAGCACCGGCCCCGCTTTGGGGAACTGGTTCAGGTTACCGGTTATGCGGCTGGAAAGGTGCCCGGGTAAAATTACCGTTCCATCGCACAGGGCCGCGGCCTGCTGAATGGCATTGACCAGTTCCCGCACGTTGCCCGGCCAGGAATACTGCATCATAATTTTCATTGCTTCGGGGGACATTCTTATCTCCTGGCCCGTTCCCTGCCCGGAAAGCTCTTTTAAAAAATGGTTTACCAGTACCGGTATATCTTCCCTGCGCTCCCTTAAAGGGGGAAGATACAGCCGCACCACGTCAAGCCGGTAAAACAAATCTTCCCGGAAGCTCTTTTCCCTGACGGCCTGCTCCAGATCCACATTGGTAGCGGCAATTACGCGGACATCGGTTTTAATGGGTTTTTCTCCCCCCACCCGCATAAACTCCCCGGTCTCCAGCACCCGGAGGAGCTTTACCTGGATGGACAGGCTGGCCTCACCAATTTCATCCAGGAACAGCGTGCCGTGGTTGGCCAGTTCAAAAATACCCCTGCGCTGGCCGGTGGCACCGGTAAACGCACCCTTTTCATGACCAAATAACTCGCTTTCCAGTAGATTTTCCGGCAGGGCACCACAGTTAACGGGAATAAAAGGACGGTCGCTCCGGTGGCTGGCCGCGTGGATGAAACGGGCCAGCACTTCCTTACCCGTACCGGTTTCCCCCTGAATGAGCACGTTAACATCTTTACGGGCAATTTTATAAGCCACGGAAAGAAGCTGGTTCATGGCCCGGCTGTTCCCGACAATAATTCCCGCCCGGCTGGCAATATGACTCCATTCGGCGGAGGAAAGCTTTTTTTTCCGTTCTTCAGCACCACCGGCAAAATCGAGGGCTTTGTCGATCAGGGATTCAACTTCCGATATGTCCTCGAATGGTTTCTCAATATAATCGTAAGCCCCCAGTTGAATAGCCCTCACGGCTGTCCTGGTGGTGCTGTATCCCGTCATGATAATAACTTCACAATCGGGCTGCACTTTTTTTATCTCCTGGAGCAGGGACAGGCCATCGCCATCGGGCAGCTTTAAATCAACTACGGCCACATTAAACTTCTGTGCGTTGATGGCCCTGCAGGCCTCCCGGCCATTTGTAGCTACAACCACTCGATAACCTTTTCTTTCCAGCAGGCAACGAAAAAATGTGCCTACCTCTACCTCATCATCTACTACCAGGATACGTGCCTGTAAAGACAAAATTATCCCTCCGGGAACGAGCTCAATTTAAGAATTTCAAACCTGGAATTCAGAATCGGCCTTCCTCCAGGGGGAGGACCAGGGTAAAGGTGCTCCCCTCACCCGGCCGGCTCTCAACCTCGATGGTCCCCCCGTGAGCCCGGGCAATACCAAGGCTTACGCTCAAACCCAGCCCGGTACCCCGGGAAGCTTCCTTGGTCGTAAAAAAGGGATCAAAAAGCCGATCCAAATTTTCAGGGGGAATTCCCTGCCCGTTATCCTTAACTGCCACAACCACTTGCTGCCGGCCGTCTTCCCCCCTGCGCACGCCGGTACTGATATGAATATATTTTTCCTCCCTCTTTACGCCATCCAGGGCGTCCCGGGCATTGAGCAAAAGGTTGATCAGGACCTGATCGAGCTGCTGCCCGTTGGCAGCCACCATGGGGAGATCCCGGGCCAGATCCGTACAAATGACAATCCCGTTCCGGTTTATCTGATATTTGACCAGGCTCAGCACCCTTTCCACCACTTCATTGAGGTCGGTGGGAGTCACCACCGGGGGTTCCTGGCGGGCAAAGGTGAGCAGGTTCTGGATAATTTTTTTACAGCGCAGGCCGCAGGTGACGATATCTTTGAGCAGTTGGGAAGACGGGTGTTCAGGCCCCAGTTCGCGCTGCAGCATCTGGGCGTTGCCGATAATCACGGTCATGGGACTGTTAAGCTCGTGGGCCACCCCCGCGGCCATTTCCCCTATGGCTGCCAGCTTGGCCGACTGGACCAGCTGGGCCTGCATCTGCACCCGCGCCCGGAAAGCCTCCTCCCACTCCCGCTTGGCCTGGACCACTTCCTCGTAGAGCCGGCGGTTCTGAACGCAGATGGCCAGCTGGTCTGCCAGCTGCCGGGAAAAGGCCAGATCATTTTGTGAGTATACATTTTTCTCCCGGGTACCGATTATCAGCATACCGATAATATTTTGTTTTACTTTCAGGGGGTCCAGGATCAGGCATTTGAGTTCCAGCTCCTGCACGGGAAGCTCCTCCAGGAGCTTCCCATCACCGGCAATACAGAGATATACCTGTTCCCGCTGTTTTCTAATGGTCTCCCAGAGCACGGAATTCCTGGGTACCACCAGGCCTTTACAGGGCAAAGGGGGCTGCGTGGCCACCAGGCGCAGTTCACTTTCCTCAAGCGTGATCAGCCCCAGAAAATCGCAGGGGATAACCGGGGGAAGGTTTTCATAAACCCTCTGGACAATCATTTCCAGGGACATATCAATATTGATGTCCCGGCTCAGCTGGTGAATGATCTCCAGGCGGCGGTTCTGGATTGCCATTTCCCGGTTGCGTTTTTTCAGCTCCACGTAATAATTCAGCTTGGATGACCTGACCCCCGTTAAATTCTCAATTAACCTGGCTTTGTCGTCAATCAACCTGAATCCCTCTCTTCAACGCCTGGGCAAAAAGTTTATACAAGTCCTTTTCGGTCACATCCCGCGGGTTGGTAATAATGCAGGCGTCTTTCAAGGCGTTCCGGGCAAGGCTTTTCAACTGCTCCTCCGAGAGATTACCCACGCCAATTTTATCGGGCATATCAAGATCCCTGGCCAGCCTGCGCACTGCCCGGATGGCCCTTTCCGCCGCCTCCCATGCGCTCAAACCTGCAACATTTTCCCCCATAGCTTCGGCTATCCGGGCAAACTTTTCCACACAGGCGATCATGTTAAATTCCATTACATATGGCAAAAGGATGGCATTGGTTTCTCCATGATGCAAATCAAGCTGGGCGTCCAGCTGGTGGGCCATGGCATGGGAAGCTCCCAGGATGGCGTTGGAGAAGGCCAGGCCGGCCTGCAGGGCAGCCATGGCCATGGCCGATTTGGCCTCCAGGTTGGAACGGCTGGCAACCGAGGGGCGCAGGTACCTGGCCACCAGGCAGATGGCATTCAAAGCATTAACGTCGGTTAGGGGCGTTGCAGCCAGGGACACGAAGGATTCGATGGCGTGGCATAAAGCATCCAGCCCGGTGGCGGCCGTCAACCTGGCGTCCTTGGTCTGGAGCACCACCGGGTCGATAATGGCTATGTCGGGCACCAGGGATTTGGAAATAATGGTCATCTTAACCCTGCGCCGGGTGTCAACAATTATGGCAAACTGGGTTACCTCGGACCCCGAGCCGGCCGTGGTGGGCACAACCAGCAGCGGAGGGAGGGGGCGGGTGATCTTGTTGACCCCTTCATAATCCTGGATGACTCCCCCGTTGGTAGCCAGGATGGCCACGGCCTTGGCCACGTCAATAGGGCTGCCCCCTCCCACGGCCAGAATGGCATCGCAACCTGCATCCAGGTAGCGCTTGACCCCCTCGATCACCTCATAATCCTTCGGGTTGCTGGTAACCTCAAACCATACTTCATAGGAGAGACCGGCCTCCTTGAGCCTGTCGATGGCCTTTTCCACCCACCTGTTGGCCATTACCCCCGGATCACTGATGACGAACAGCCTGGTCGCTCCCAGGCGTAAGGCGCTTTCACCCACCTGGCTCAAGGCCCCCACTCCGAAAATAATTTCGGGAGCTACAAATTTACTTATCATGTGCATGGTTTTTCTCTCCACAGCTTTTTCTAATTGTTTTAATTCTTCTATAACCGGGAAAAATCCTGTCGGGAAAAAAACACCCCCTGGCAGGGGTGTGAAGGAGGATGGAACATTATAAGTTTACAAGACTTATTTCAAAGGATTTGCTAAAAGCAGCCCGCGAAATGCTTACCAGTAGCGAGCACCTCCGGACCGCTGTTCCTCTCAATTACCGGGCGGTACGCCATTCTGATCCCAGCCGCGCAGGCGGTAGTAGTCATCCAGCATAACATCCAGCTCCTGCCTGGTGATGACATTCCGCCCGTCATTGACCGGCTCATCGAAGAACCTGGGCGGCAGCATATCATCCGCCCGCGTAGCACCTTCCCTGGTATTGAAAAGACGCGTGGCGGTGACAATACGGCCGGCCAGGCGGGCCAGCTCCTCCGGGGTGTACTCCCAACCGGTACTGCCCTTGATCATGGCCACCAGGTCGTCCCACTGGATCAGGTCGCGGAAAAAGACGCAGAATATCATGGTGTTAAAAACCGTAAGCCTGTTTTCAAATTCGATAAACAGAGCAGCTTTTCCCTCAGTGGTGGAGGGATCAATCATGCCGCTGAGCTCCGGCTTGTAAAAGGTAGCCCGCAGGTGGCAGGCCCCCCTGGGCGAAGTTGCATAGGCCAGGCCCATCCCCTTCAGAACCCGGGGGTCGTAACCGGCCGGCTCCAGCCCTTTAACGTGAACAGCCAGGTCGTCCAGGCCCAGCTCAGCGGCAACGTGTTTTATTCCCCGGGCCAGCAATTCCCCAGGGCCGCGGGCGTAAGCCATATCCTCAACCAGCCGGGCAACCCCCTCGGCATCACCGTAACCGGGATACCCCTTAACCCGGCCCCTTTTCCCGGCCTCCATCATTAGAGCCACCAGATTGCCGGTGGTAATGGTATCCATACCCAGCCGGTCACAGAGGTCGTTGAGGTAAATGATCTCTTCCAGGCTGTTAATGCCGCATAACCCGCCAAAGGAATAGATGGTTTCGTACTCTGGGCCCTCCAGCTTAAGGCCGGCATGCTTTCCTTCCTTGATCGTAGTTAACTTGCCGCAGGCCATAAAACAGTTGTGGCAGGCCCTGGGCTGTACCTCAAATTTTTTGCGTAACGTATCCCCGCTTATATTTTCCCAACCGGGATCAACGGCCATGGTCCAGTAGCGGGCCGGAAATGCCCTGGCGGCATTCATGGTGCCTACCATGACAGTGGTCCCATAGGTCTGGTAAGCCTTAACCCCCGGGTTGTCCCTGCCCTTTTCCCTGATCCGGCGGGCAGCCTCCTGCAAAAGGGCCGGGTCGGCCATCTCACAGCGGGCTTCCCCGTGGAAAACCAGGGCTTTTAGCTTTTTGGAACCCATTACTGCCCCCATGCCAGTGCGCCCCGCCGAGCGCCAGTAATTATTTTCAATACAGGCAAAACGCACCAGGTTTTCTCCCGCCGGACCTATAACCATGGCCCCGGCTCCCTTTTGCCCCACCTCCGCCAGCACGGCGTCTTCCGTAGCGTAAGTATCCTTTCCCCACAGGTGGGATGCATCGTGGAATAGCACATTTTTGTCGCTAATTTCCACGTATACCGGCGCATCAGCTGCACCTTCGATGATCACCGCGTCGTAGCCGGTGCGGCGGATGGCCGGGGCCACCCGCCCGCCGGCATAGGATTCGGCGTAAAACCCGGTCAGGGGAGATTTGCTGAACACCCCGTAGCGGCTGGACCCGGGCAGCACGGTACCCGTGGCGGGACCAATGGCAATAATCAGTTTATTGGCCGGGGAAAGGGGGTCTATCCCCGGCTCCAGCTCGCGCAGCAACAGGTAAGTGCCCAGCCCCTTCCCGCCCAGGTAGTCCCGGTACACGCTTTCCGGCAGTTCCTCCACCGCAAAGGACCGTTCAGAAAGGTTCAGGCGCAACAGCCTGCCGTAAAAGCCGTACATTACAAACCCCTCCTTAACTGCCGGGCCATATCAACCGGCCACTTCGGCCACCACTTCTTCCAGGATGGAGAAGCCCAGGTCCAGCTGTTCATCCGTGATGGTCAGGGGCATGAGCATGCGCACCACGTTGCCGAATATGCCCGCCCCGATGATGATCAGGCCGCGCTTGTAGCACTCCTGGATAATGCGGCCGGCTTCCTCTTTGGCCGGTTCCTTGGTCTTCCTGTCCTTGACCAGCTCCATGGCCACCATGGCCCCCAGCCCGCGCACGTCCCCAATGAGGGGGTATTTTTCCTGCATGGCCCGCAGACGCCCCAGGGCCATTTCCCCGATTTTGGCGGCCCGGTCCGCCAGCTTCTGCTCCGCCATGTAGTCAATAGTGGCCAGGGCCGCGGCACAGGAAATGGGGTTGCCCCCGTAGGTGCCGCCGATGTGTCCCGGATCGGGGGCATCCATAACCTCTGCCCGGCCGATCACCCCGCTCAGGGGCAGCCCGGACGCAATGGACTTGGCCACGGTCATCAGGTCGGGCTGCACGCCCCAGTGCTCCACGGCGAACATCTTTCCGGTCCGGGCAAAACCGGTCTGCACTTCATCCACAATAAAGACGATGCCGTGCTTTTCGCAGAGTTTCTGCAGGCCCGGCAGGAACTCCGGCGGGGGTACAATGAACCCACCCTCACCCTGTACCGGCTCGATAATCATGGCGGCGATATTTTCCGGTGCCACTTCGGCGGCAAAGAACCGGGTGAAATTCTCCAGGCAGTGCAGGCCGCACCCAGGGTAAGTGGAGTTGTAGTAACAGCGGTAGCAATAGGCGGAAGGAACCTTGTAGACTTCCGGGGCAAAGGGGCCGAAGCCGAACTTGTAGGGTTTCACCTTGCTGGTTAGACTCATGGCCATCAGGGTCCGGCCGTGGAAGGCGCACTCGAAGGCGATAATGCCCGGCTTTTTGGCATAAAAGCGGGCTATCTTGACGGCGTTTTCCACCGCCTCAGCCCCGCTGTTGGCAAACATGACCTTTTTATTCTCGCCTTTAACGGGGCACAGGCCGGCCAGCCTTTCAGCCAGGTCCACGTAGTTCTCGTACATGGTCACCATAAAGCAGCTGTGCAGGAGCTTGTCGGCCTGGCTTTTAATGGCAGCCACCACAGGCTCGGGACAGTGGCCGGCATTCAAGGTGCCGATGCCGCCGTAAAAGTCAATAAATTCGTTCCCGTCCACATCCTTGATCAGAGCTCCTTTTGCTTCGGCCACGAAAACAGGAGTGGTATTGGAAATACCCCTGGCAACGTACCTGTTTTTCCTTTCCAGCAAACTGCTTGATTTAGGACCGGGTACGGCCGTAACTTTTTGAAGCATCA